>JFJP01037139.1_pt1 | contig 42981 bp, 36 predicted proteins | sample 431651 | NCBI WGS metagenome assembly JFJP01 (sample SAMN02602958, study PRJNA72255) | Microbial mat metagenome, whole genome shotgun sequencing project. | biome: fresh water; feature: sink hole; material: water; isolation source: purple microbial (photo- and chemosynthetic) mats found in...
ACGCAAAAGTGCAAAATTTAACCATTTTACAACCTGAAAAATTTAAAGATCCATTATTTGTTAGACAACTCTCCGATTTAAATGCTGATTTTCCCACTGACTCTTAGTTAAACCAAGAACTTTCCATCCCATCCATCGCGATATGCTACCTTCGGGAGCAATAAATAAAATGATCCCGGAAAATAGCATTATCAAAAATGAAAACAATAAACCGATACTAATAAAACTTGTTAAATTAAATCTGGCTTTCATAATCTCTTTTAAGATGATTCAATTAAAAAAATATAAATATAAAATTTTATACATTTGTTCGGAAAATAATGTGTATTTAAATGGATAAAAAGGATTTGCGGATAGTTTACATGGGCACACCTGAGTTTGCAGTTACCCCTCTAAAAATGCTTGTTGAGCAGGATTATAATATTGTTGGTGTGGTTACAAATCCCGATAAGCCTGCTGGAAGAGGACAAAAAGTGCAGGAATCAGCAGTAAAGCAGTACGCAAAAGTGCAAAATTTAACCATTTTACAACCTGAAAAATTTAAAGATCCATTATTTGTTAGACAACTCTCCGATTTAAATGCTGATTTTAATTTGCATGCTTCTCTTTTACCCCAATACAGAGGTGCTGCGCCGATTAACTGGGCAATCATAAATGGTGAACAAATAACAGGACTTACAACCTTCTTCTTAAAACATGAGATTGATACAGGAAATATCGTTTTTAGAGAAGAAATTGAAATTGATGAAAAATATAATGCAGGTTTATTGCACGACCAACTAATGGAAGCAGGAGCAAAACTTGTTATTAAAACTGTTGATGCAATAATAAAAGGCAAATACCCACAGCTTAACCAATCAGAATTTATTAAACCCGGTGAAAAAATTAAAACTGCACCAAAGATTTTTAAAGATAACTGTCGAATAAACTGGAGCAATAATGTGGATTCGGTTTATAACCACATAAGAGGTTTAAGCCCCTACCCTGCTGCATGGACAGAACTAAAAACAGCTGATGGAGAAATTATTGCGTTTAAAATATTCGATACAACTAAAGAACCTTCGAATCATTCGTATGCTGAAGGTAGTATTTTAACAGATAAAAAAAACTATCTTAAAATTGCAGTAGCAGATGGTTTTATAAATATCATTAAGCTACAACAAGCAGGTAAAAAACCATTATTAATTAATGAATTTCTTAGAGGATTTCAGAAAATAGAGTTGTGCGAACTGATATAGGTTTACTCTTCTGTATCAAATTCTATAATTTCTGGTTCTACTTTTTTGGGTTCTTCAATAGTTTCAGGCTTAGTTTTTCTTAACCATAGTTTTTCCCCAGGCTCAGGTTCTGTACCTTCCTTCATCCTGTTTTTTTCGTATAGTTTCTTAATCTTAATTCCATAAAACTGAGATATAGAATGCATCGTTTCGCCTTGATTTACAGTATGAAAATCCTTGCCGTGCTCAGCACTATTACGTTTAGGTTGAAGATATATTATTTGGCCTTCGATAAGAGTAGTATTTTGCGGTAACTCATTATATTTAGGTAACTCCCAGTTAATTTTCTGAAATTCTTCGGTAAGAGATGAAAATGTATCTCCTTTTTTAACAATGATATAATCGATACGGTTTTTCTCATAAATAGTATGTCGGTTCAACTGGATTTTAAAATTGTCCACATTACCCAAATTTATAAATTGCGAATCGGGTTTCTGGTCTTCATCAACATTTGGTGTTAACCCGGAATCATAAAGATATAACTGATTATCCTCAATAATTTTAATAAGCATAGATGCATAACTGTTGTTTGTAGCATAGCCGGCCTTTTGCAAACCTTTTGCCCACGATTTGTAATCAGAAGAACTATACTCGAACAAGAATCTGTATCGGCTGCCATTTACAATAAAATCAGAATGATCGTGGTACGAATCGTACACATTTGTATATTTTCTAAAACATTCTCCTCGTTTATCATCATCATGATAAATCTTACCTCCTGTCCATCCATTATGGCATTTTATTCCAAAATGATTATTCGCTTTTCGGGCGAGAGTGCTACTTCCATTATCTGACTCTAAAATGGCTTGTGCCAGTGTAATACTTGCTGGTATTCCACATCTATTCATCTCCCTGACTGCCAAATCCTTATATGTTATAATATATGATTGTCTATCTTGAGTAATATATACTGCATTTGATTGATTTGCTGATTTCTGAGTACCTTTGCAAGAGATAACCAGAATTGGAATTACTAATAGAAAAATTTTCTTCATTCTAACCTGTTTTGCTTTTTATTGTATTTATTTGCCTATAAATGATCTATATATTAAGAATTCAGTTTTTTTTTGTTATTTTGAACAAATATAGAATAATCGTTTTATAACATCAATTGAAACCAGACATAACCAAATAAATTGTCAATGAAAAAACGAGAAATAATATCTGTACTTACAGACTACAATTCTTCTGCCGAACTTGAAAATATTTATGAAGAATTAATTAACAATGCAAAAAAAGCCGCTGAGAAAGCATATGCACCTTACTCTAAATTCAAAGTTGGATCTGCTGTTTTATTAGAAAATGGAATCATAATACAAGGAAATAATCAGGAAAATGCTGCCTACCCTTCGGGTTTGTGTGCTGAGCGAGTTGCAATTTTTTATGCAAATGCCCAATATCCTGATAAATCGATTAAGGCTATTGCCGTTGCAGCATTTACTGATAACGGGTTTACAAAAGACCCGATACCCCCATGTGGATCTTGCTTACAGGTTATGCTCGAAAGTGAAAAGAGATCTAACACTTCAATTAAAGTCTTTCTTTACGGACAGAACAAAATAACTTCGGCAGAAAGCATCAAACAGTTTTTACCAGTAAATTTTAATAGCGAAATGCTTTTATAGTTCTCTTTGAAATTTTTAAAAGACAATTGTTATGAAAATAATAGATATTCTGCATAAATTAAGCTACCTAAGATGGTTCTTTTTAGTATGGATGGTAAGCCTTATGTTTTATGTATTTATTGGCCAACCTGAGAATCCTCAGATTATAGTTGGAAAAATAATTTATTTATCAGGTATAATGATGTGTTTTGCAAGCCTTAGTGATACAACAAAGATTACTGATAAACAGAAAAGAGATTTGTCAAATCCTAAAATAGTAAAACGGTTATTCATTATTTATTTTGCAGCTGTTATACTTGTAGTTTTAATAAGTGTGCTATTTTTAACTCAACGATATATCTATCTAGAGGCTGATAAAACAATATTGAACGACTTTACCAAGCTGGGTTATGATTGTCTTGTAATGATGTTAGGTATGCTTTGCCTTATAAAACAATTAGCTGATCAGGTGAACTATATTAATAGCACAAAATCCAATTAGACCTTATTAAGAATTTTATTTATAAAAATTGTTTTATACAATTTGGTACTAGTATTTGGCAAGTATTTTTAAGAATTCGGCATTTGGTTCTGTACCTTCTGCATCCTCAGAGAATTCAGGTTTAAGCCTGTTGACAAAATACATATCAAGGTCCATATTGTTTTTCACTTCTATTTTACCACGGTAGGTACAATCAAAAAAGTCTTTAATATATTCGTAGGTATCTCCTGAAACATTAACCCTTCCAATTTGTCCAAGTTGCTCCATTCTTGCAGCTCTATTAACAGCATCGCCCCAAATATCATAGGCAAATTTCTTTTTCCCAATAACTCCTGCAATTACTTCGCCAGTATGAATACCAACTCTAAGCTGCCATCCTTCCTCATTATTTGCTTTCTTCAGTTCGGCGTACTCTTTAATAAACTTTTGTATTTTAAGTCCTGCAATGGTCACATCAATAGGGTTACTTCTGTTTGTTAAAGGTAATCCGCCAGCGCACATGTAGGCATCACCAATAGTTTTTATTTTTTCAATAAAATGCCCTTCAATAATTTCGTCAAATTTCTGGAAATAAATGTTTAATTCGGCAATAAGATCCTGACTTGGTATTGTACCGGCGAGTTTCGAAAATCCTTTAAAATCAGTAAAGAGAATACTAACCATTTTATATTGTTTGGATCGCGCCGAACCCTTTTTCTTTAATTGGTTCGCAATCTCAGCAGGAAGAATATTTAATAATAGCTCATCCGACTTCTCTCTTTGTGCTTGAAGCAATTCGTTTGTTTTTTCGAGACTCTCAGTTAAAGAAACTAACCGTTCGTTCTTTGCTTCGAGTCTTTCTTCGATCTCTTTTAATGCAGAAACATCTGATTCAATGGCAACAAATTTAATTATCTCGTTCTGTTCATTCAGAATTGGAGTTAAGGTAGTTTGAATCCAGATAGGTGTTTCATAATTAGTTATCCACTTATTTTCATACACAACGCTTTCATAACCTTCTTTGCATTTTTGAATCGCATCGTTTAATTTGGGGTTTGCTTTGGCATTATAAATATCTATCTCAAATTTTTCTTTAAACTCGCTGTATGTAAATCCATACATTTTTTCAAAACCTTCATTAACCCATTCAATTATTCCATCAAAACTTATAATTATAACACTGTTTGCTGTTCGCTTTGCTACAATAGATAGCTCACGTAATATTTCGTGTTCAATATAAATATCGTGTTGAAATTCGCTTCGGTTTAAAGCTGCATCAAATCGTAAAAGGAGTTCTTCTTTTATAAATGGTTTTCGGATTATATCCACAATACCATATTCAAAAATGCGATCCAAATTAATGATAGGTGAATATTCTGAAATAATTAGTACTGGAATATTTTGAGTTGTTTTGTTTTGTTTTAGCGATATAATGCTATCAATACCATTCCTTACAAGCGTTTTGGGACAAACCAATACAATATTTGGATTAATTTCTAAGGATTTAGTATAAATATCTTCTTTATTGATGGGGAAAATCTGTAAATCATCTATTTCATCTATAAGTAAATCATGCAATTGCGAAATAGTTTCGCTATTATCATCAGATACTACTATTTTATAACTCATAGATGATTGATTGAAAAGAATTGTTAATTGTTAAAAGTATAATTTTTTTGAATATATAAATCATTCATTCATGCATTTTTTTAATATGATTGCCAAAATCTACAGAACAAATTAATAAAAATTCAATTATCATGCTTATTATTGCTAAATAATCGGGCAAATAAAAAAGAATATTTACTATTTTCTCTAAATTTCCCTGTTTAAACCAAAAAATGATTATGGGATATACTTTGTTACTAATTAACCCATTGGTTGATGAGCTTGCACACCATAATGAGGTTCTCTATAAAGCATTTCCTGATTTTACTATTTTTACAATCTCTGATTACACCAATCTACATCATCAAATAATTAATTACTCACCAGATTTAATCATTGCAGATATTGATTATCCAAAAGCAGACAATATTGTTTTATTAACTGATTTGATGAGTAGGATAAATATACCGGTAATAGCTATTTCGCAAGGAAAAAATATTGAACAAATATATAATACAGGAGTTATTAGTTATCTTCAGAAGCCATTCTCTGAGATTGCTTTATTGTCGGCAATAAAAACTGCCATTAAGTTTTTAACTACATTTAAGTCGCTTGAGCAAAAACAAAATGAAATTGAGATAAAAAACAATCATATTGAAATACAACACAACAGCACCCTCAAACAACGTGATATAATCACTCAAAAAAACAATGAGATTATGGCTGATATTAGATATGCCAGCCGTATTCAGAATGCAATTTTTCCAGATATTGCTCAATTCGAAGAGTTACAGAATCATTATTTTATATTTCATTTGCCAAAAAGCTATGTTAGCGGTGATTTTTATTGGATAAAAAGATACAAAGATAAACTGATTTTTGCAGTTGGAGATTGTACAGGTCATGGTGTATCGGGTGCATTAATGCATATGCTTGGCACAGTTTATCTTAATTCCATTATTACTGAAGATAATTTTAAGAGTGCCAGTGATATTTTAGAACAACTGCGATGTAAGATTATGGTTTTATTGCATCAAAAGGGCAATATGGGCGAAACGCAGGACGGAATGGATATTGCGCTTTGTATCGTTGACTGCACAAATAAAACAATGGAATTTGCAGGTGCTAATAATCCTCTTTATATGATAAGAAATAATGAACTAATTGAATATAAAGGAGATAGAATGCCAGTTGGAATTCATATTAATTTTAACAAACCTTTTACAAATCATTTAATTGAAATTAAAAGTAATGATCAGATCTATCTTTTTTCTGATGGATATGCTGATCAATTTGGAGGCGAATCAGGAAAAAAATTCAGATATAAAAGATTTCAGGATGTATTATTAGAAATACACCAATTACAAATGTACAAACAAAAAGAAATGCTCGAAAAGGTTTTTATCGATTGGCTTGGTACTTTAGATCAAGTTGATGATGTACTTGTTTTTGGTTTTAAAATAAAATAACTTTAGCTTTTAAATCTAAAATTGTGAATAGAGTTTATACTTATATAGTTTTGCTTCTTTTTATCTCCAGAATAAGTTTCGGTCAGCAAATCCCTGACAATATAAAAACTGAACTAGCTGGTTATGAAGAACAAATAACTAAATTTAAAAACGAAGGAAATAAAAATCTCGAATTAGAATACTCAAATAAAGCAGCCTTTTTATGCTGGAATAATCAATTTTTTGACCTTGCCATAAAACACTTCGAAAATGTTCTCGACATAAATAAATCTTTAGGTAATAACAATGGTATTTTAATGGCAACCAATTACCTGGGTATGATTTACAGCGAAACTGAAAAATACAATAAAGCGATCGAGTATTTTAAAAATGGACTTTCAATTAGCCGATCCTTAAAAAATAAAAGTGATATTGTTTCCGGATTAATCAATATAGCCCAAACTTATCAGCTTTCGGGTAATTTTGATGAATCTAATAAATCATCGCTTGAAGGGATTTCTATTTCAAAAGAATTAACTGATATTAAATCACAGCGTACATTCTATGGAATTATTGCCGAAAATTATCAGAAGCTGGGTAATTCAGGAAAAAGTATTGAGTATTTTGATCTATTTGCTTCCCTCGACAAGTTTATTAAAAATCAGGAGATAAAAGATATAAAAAATCAATCAGCGAGTGAGGTAAATAAAGCACAGCAAGAAAAAGCTATAACTGAAAAAGAGCTAATTAAGCAAACCGATAAACTTAAAATTACCGAAGATTCGCTTGCCGTAGTCGAAGAATTGACACGAGAGCAAAAAATGCAACTCGAATTAAAGGAATCACAAATTAAAGCACAAGAGGCTCAGCTTAAGTTAGAACGTTTATGGAGAAGTATTTTAATTTATGGTTTCTTAGCTATTCTTATAATTGCAGCCTTACTCCTATTTCTATACAGCAAAATCAGGTCACAAAAAACACAGATCGAAGAGCAAAGAGATAAACTCGATCTGCAAAATAAAAAAATAAACTCAAGCATTCAGTACGCACAAAATATACAACAGGCTATTTTACCTACAACAAAACAACTTGATAAGCATTTTGATTCTTTTATTATTTATAAGCCCAAGGATATTGTTTCGGGCGATTTTTATTGGTATGTTGAATTTAATGACCGAGTTTATATAGCATCAATAGACTGCACTGGGCATGGAGTTCCTGGAGCATTTATGTCGATGATAGGAAATCGACTTTTAAATGAAATCGTAATTGAGAAAAACATTTTAGAGCCAGCAAAAATACTATCGATGCTTAATGATAAAATAATAATAGCGTTGCGACAAAACGAAACAGAAAACGAAGATGGAATGGACGTTTGTTTGTTATGCTTTGAGGATATTAAAAACAAAGGTAAAGCCATTTTTACCGGAGCAAAGAGATCTTTGCTTATATTTAGAAATGAGAATAAAGCAATCGAGGAGATTAAAGGGGACAGATTGTCAATTGGCGGATCGAAAAATGAAAACAGGGACAAGGAATTTACTAGTCATCAAATTATTATTAACAGCCAAGATATTGTTTTCTTGTCATCAGATGGGCTAACCGATCAAAATAATGCAGATCGAAAACGATTTGGTTCCCAACGATTAAATGATTTAGTTATTCAGAATTCTAACAAGCAATTACCAGATTTAAAGACAATTATCGAAAAAGAACTTGATAATTTTCAACAAGGTGAAGAACAAAGAGATGATATAACATTTATTGGATTAAAAATAAAATAGTATTTTTATAGGAAAATTTGATATTAACTTGAATAATAAAACATTGCTTACATACCGCGGACCCTTTTATATTGAGCTTATTTCAGTTTTCGGCAATAATGTCAGAAACTATACCAGTACATATGGTAACGCAAATAAAAAGCTTTTTAGAATATTTATCGAGTTATCGCAAAATGTATCCAATTACTCTGAAGATTTTCATTTAATTAACAATGAAAGCAGAATTGGTGTAGGTGAATTAAATTTAGTTGAATTTGATAGTCATTTTAAGTTTACAACAAAAAATCTTGTTAAAAAAAGTGACAGTAAAATTCTTACCAATCGTTGTGATTTAATAAACGCATCGAGTCTTATGGAATTAAGACAACTAAAACGAGAACAAAGAATTAATTCTCCCGGTGAAAAATTCGGGGCCAGAATAGGTCTTATTCAGGCTGTAATGCTATCTCAAAACAAACTTGAATATCAGTGCGAAGATGTAGATGATCGCTTTGCCTATTTATCGCTTACAGTTAAAATTGATAAAAATTAATTTATTATATAACATGGAAAATATTTCTATAAAAAGTTCACCTGAAACTCCTTATTTTCCCGAGGTAAATTTTGATGCCGGAACTGGAATATGCGAAATTGCGGGTGAATCATATATGGAGGAAACATATAAGTTTTATCTTCCACTTACTACATGGATTAAAGAATACATTAGTAATATAAAAGGGAGAATAGAATTAAACATAAAACTTATTTATCTAAATACCAGTTCTACCAAATGTATACTCGATATTTTAGAAACATTAAAAGATTATGAAGATAATGGTGGAAAGGTAAATGTAATTTGGTTTTATGATAAAGAAGACCCTGATATGATTGATGAAGTTGAAGATTTTGAAGCCGAATCGGGTATTAAAATTGAAATGCGAGAACTTGTATAAAATAATTTAAGAAAAAAGAAAGGGCTGTTTATTCAAACAGCCCTTTTTATTGTTTACACTTCGACAAGCTCAGTGTGACATATTGATTATTAATTCGTTGTCATTTTGAGCCTGTCGAAAAATGAACAACTTTCGCGCTTTTGATACAACCTCTTTTTTATTGTTACTTAACGATTTCAATCCATTTGTGCACATCTGGTTCATCACCAAATTGTATTCCAACTAATTTATTATAAAGCTTGGTCGAAATAGGTCCTGGTTTGCCATCTTTGCAGAACGAATATTTTTTATTTACGTCGATATCATAAATTTCTCCAATAGGAGAAATTATGGCCGCAGTACCACAGGCACCAACTTCCTCGAAAGTTTCAAGCTCCGTGATTGGAACCGGTCTACGTTCAACTTTTAACCCTAAATCCTCAGCCAATTGTATTAAACTCATATTAGTAATAGATGGCAGAACTGAAGTAGATTTAGGTGTTATATACGTATTGTTTTTAATTCCAAAGAAATTGGCAGCTCCAATCTCGTCAATATATTTTTTTTCAACAGAATCAAGGTACATCGGTGATGAATATCCTGCGTCTCTAGCTTTAATAACACCTCTTAAGCTTGATGCATAATTGCCTCCCACTTTAATATTTCCTGTACCTAGTGGAGCAGCACGATCAGAATCGCGAACAACAGCAATTTTAACAGGATTAAAACCCTCTTTAAAATATGGACCAACAGGAGATACAAATACAACAAACAGATATTCATTTGCAGGCTTTACACCAACCTCTGCTCCAGATCCAATAAGCAATGGTCTAATATACAAAGTAGCACCAGTACCGTAAGGAGGAACAAATCGTTTATTCATTAAAACAGCTTTAAAAATTGCTTCTTTAAACAACTCCTTTGTAACAGGTTGCATTAAAATACCATGAGCTGATCGCTCTAGGCGTTTAAAATTTTCTTCCCATCGAAAAATACGAATATTACCATCTTTACCCATATATGCTTTCATTCCTTCGAATGCCTGTTGACCATAATGAATTGCAGTTGAAGCAATATGAAGATTAATAAATTCTGATGATGAAATCTCGAGTTCACCCCATTTTCCATCACGATTATAACATCTAACATTGTAATCGGTTTTTAAATAACCAAAGGGGAGTTTACTCCATTCTATGTTTTGCATAATAGTAGTAGTTTAGTTCGTAAAAGAATCTGCTCAAAGATACCAAATTCATTTTTCTCATATTGTAAAAAAAAAGTATTCCGCAGCAGGTTTTTAATATTAAAGTATAAAAAAAACGCTGGTAGTAACCAGCGTTAATAATTATTTTATTCCAAGATTATTTAGAAGTGCATCAATTTTTGGTTCACGACCTCTAAATGCAACATACATTTTCATTGCGTCTTTAATGCCATTTTTTGCCAACACATTTTCGCGGAATGATTTTGCGGTTGCCTGATCGAAAATATCAGTTTCCTTAAATGCCTGAAAAGCATCGTTATCTAGAACACTAGCCCAAGTATATGAATAATATCCAGAATCGTATCCACCCATAATATGGTTAAAATACGTTGCTCTATATCTTGAATATATTTCAGGGATTAAACCAATGCTTGATAAATAATCTTTTTCGAATTTCATCACATCCAAATTTGGATCTTCTTCGGTCATCATATGAAATTTAATATCGAGTAAAGATGCTGCTAACACTTCTGTCATTCCAAAACCCTGGTTGAAATTAGCACTTGCCTTTAGTTTAGCAACCAATTCATCAGGAATTACTTCGCCTGTTTGGTAGTGTTTTGCATATAATTTCAACACTTCTGGTTCAAAAGCCCAATGTTCCATTATTTGAGATGGTAGTTCAACAAAATCCCATGCAATATATGAAGCATTGTAAGATGTTTCTGAAAACATTCCATCCAAAGCATGTCCAAATTCATGAAACATTGTTTCTACTTCGTCAATACTTAATAAAGCAGGTTTATCTCCAGATGGTCTGGTAACATTCAAAACATTATTTACTAATGGATATATTTCTTTTCCATCTTTTGTAAATTTATGATCTCGGTAGCTTCCGCACCATGCACCACCACGTTTACTTGGTCTAGGATGCATATCCATAAAGAACAGTGCAAGTGGGGATCCATCAGCTTCTTTTACTTCATAAACAGTAGTCTCGGGATGTGGAACAGGAATTCCTTCTATAGGAGTAAATGTAATTCCATAAAGCTTATTAGCTACGGTAAAAATACCTTGACGAACATTTTCTAATTCGAAATAAGGTCTTACTTCACTTTCGTCCAGATCGTATTTTTCTTTTCGTAATTTTTCGGTATAATAAAACCAATCGTGTGGTTCTAATTTAAAGTTTCCACCTTCTTTGTCAATCATTGCTTGTAAAGCAGCTTTTTCTTCAATTGCTTTTGGCAAGATACCATTCCAAAGTTGATCTTGTAATAATTCAAAAACTCGTTGGGGATTTTGAGCCATTCTTAGTTCAGTTACATATGATGCATGATTTTCGTATCCTAAAAGCTTAGCTCTGCGTACTCTTAAGTTTAAAATATTTTTTAAAATTTCTTTATTATCATACTCATCGTTATGATTACCTTGGTTTACATATGCATCATAAATTTGTTTTCTTAATTCGCGATTGTCAGCATAACTAATAAAAGGAATAAGACTTGGTTTCTGAATGGTAAATAACCACTTGCCTTCCAGACTATCTTTTGCTGCAGCTTCAGCAGCAGCCTGTATAGACGCCTCTGGTAAGCCAGACAAATATTCTTTCTTTTCAACAATTAATTTAAAATTATTTACTTCAGCTAAAACATTTTGGCTAAACTTTAAGGTTAGGCTTGATAATTCCTGATTTATGCCTTTTAAGATTTCTTTCTTATCTGCTGGTAAATCGGCACCACTTCTAATAAAGCTCTTATAATCATTTTCTAAAAGAAAAAGTTGCTCTTCTGTTAAGTTGTACTTGTCTTTATTTTCATACACTTTTTTTATTCTTTCAAAATATCTTGGATCTAATCTTATTTCGTCTCCATGTGCTGAAAGTTTAGGAACAATTTCCTGCGCTAGCACCTGTATTTCATCACTAATATTAACACCCATAAATTCACCAAACACAACTGATACTTTTCCTAAAAGTTCGCCAGCAAAATAGGATGCTTCTATAGTATTTTCGTAGGTTGGTTCCTCCGAATTCGACAAGATGGCTTCCATTTCAGATTTATGCAGTGCCATTGCAGAATCAAATGCAGGAGCAAAATGTTCAATTTTTACTTTGTCAAAAGGTGGTACTTCAAATGGAGTATCGTATTTAGCCAATAATGGATTGATATCGGCTTTCTTTGTGCAGGAGGTTATAATAAAACTACCTGCCAGCATCATTAAAAAAAATCTTTTCACTTTATTTACTATTTAGTTAATACTTTATACTTAATTCTTTGGACAAATTTATATCTCAAAAGTTTAATAAAAATAACAAAATTAGAATTTATATTGTATTGAACTATAATCTGCTTTAAAAAAATAAAAAAATCCCTTTCTAATAATATAAGAAAGAGATTACTTCAAAATAAGTGTGTTTTATTTAGCTGAGAAATTTTACATACACCACTTTACCGTCGTTTTTATCATAAAAATCTTCGAACAGGGCTTTTTCGATATAATTCATTTTTAAGTAAAATGATCGTGTTGGATGATACAATTCTTTTGATGAAGTTTCTACATAAACACCAATTCCACCAATTTCTTTAATTACTTTTTCTGTTCTGTCCATTAATTCTTTACCTATTCCTAGTCCTCTAAAGTCCTGATGTATAGCAATCCAATATAAATCAAAACTATGTTTTGTGCAAGGTATACGTCCGTAACATGTGTATCCTACAACTTTTCCATCAACTTCTGCAAAAACAAACTCGTATCCGCTTTCAATGCCTGTTTCAACTCTTTCTTCAACCAATCCCATAGCGACTTCAATTTCCTCGCTATTAAAAAAATTAGTTGATCTTACAATTTCTCCTACAGCTTCAATATCTGATGCTTTAACATCCGTTCTATAAATTACACTTTCTTTTTTCATCGTTGTCCGTCATAAATTATTTCTGAGATAACTTCACTAAATTCAACTCCACCTTGGTTGCATGCAACATAAAAACCTGCATCAGGCGAGATGCAAGGGTTTGCATTAATTTCGAGAACAAAAGGATTATTATCCTTATCAACTCGAATATCAACCCTAACATATCCACGAAGGTTAAATTTTTTCCAGCAATCAAGACTTATCTGACTTACCTTTTCTATCAGAGGTTTATCGGTTTCCGAAAAATCAAATGTACGCCGTGTATTTTGATATTCGAATGAATCTTCGTCCCATTTTGCCTTATATCCGAGTACAAAAGGTTTATCATCAGGATATTCATGGTATTTCATCTCAGCAGGAGGCATTACGCGAGGTCCCTTTTTACCACCCAGAACAGAAATATTAAATTCGCGGCCGTGAATATATTCTTCGATAAAGAATCCGGCAGATTTATTATTATCTATATATTCTTTTAGTTTGGGGTCGTTACCATAAAATACTGCATCTTCAGAAATACCAACTGAAGCATCTTCGCCATATGGTTTAACAATGTATCTTTTTGTTGGATTTAGGTTATCTGTTTCGTTTGCTGAGTACCATTCGCCTGTGGGTATTCCTGCTGCTACAAATGCGTCTTTGGCCAGCATTTTATGTGATGTAAGATACAATGGAAATGATCCTGATCCTGAAAATGGAATTTCCAAACTTTCGAATAATGCAGGAGCCATAAAACTTAAAAATCCTTTTCCGTCAACTGTTTCGACAAGGTTAAAAATAAAATCCGGTTTCAATTTTTGAATCGATTCTTTAACACGTTGCATATTTAAATCAAAATCCTCGCGATACACTTCGTATCCAAGCTTTTTAAACTCTTGTTCAACCACATCCGCTTCCTCCAACACATCGAGTTCATCCTGTAAAGCATTTTCAGATATTCTATTGTGTATGATAAGTGCTTTTTTCATTTTTTTGTTTTTTTTATTTTATTCGACCTTCAGTTTTTAATCTTTCGATGGCTGCTTCCATAATCATTCCCATAAGCTGATGATAATCGACTCCTTGGAGTCTTGATAAAATGGGTAAATCAGAATGAACAGGATGTAAACCTGCCAATGGATTTACTTCAATAAAACTACAGATACCATTGTCATCATAACGAACATCAACTCTACCTCCATCCACACAATTCAATATGCGCCAGGCATCGAGTGCTACCTTTTCACATTCTTTTGCTATTTTTTCTTCGGCCAAATGATAATTAACAAGTTCCAGATAGTTATCCTTATTATGGAATGAATAAACACCTTGTTCTGCTTTATTATTTAATACAATTTCCATAACACCTGCCGATCTGGCACTTAAACCTGAACCAATAACACCTACAGTAAATTCGCGACCAGATAAATATTTTTCGACTAAAACAGGTTGTTTAAACTTTGATAACAATAGGAGACATCTTTCTTTAAGCTGTTCAATATTATTAATTACAGATCCGGCATAAATACCTTTTCCTGTTCCTTCGGCAAGAGGTTTAGCAAACAATGGAAATTTTATTTTTACCTTTTCGATATCTTCGGGTTTTTCAACAACAAAAAACTCTGCAGTAGGAATACCGGCATCGCGAATAACTCTTTTTGTTTTTGCTTTATCGAGAGTAAGAGACAATGTAAGTGGGCCAGAAAAAACATAGGGTATATTCCATGCATCTAACAATGCAGGTACCTGCGCTTCGCGACCAATACCATACATTCCTTCGCAGATATTAAAAACCAAGTCCCATTTTTGGTTATTTGCTAAACAACGTGTAAGTTCTTTTACATTTCCGATACGAACGGTCTCGTATCCCAATCCTTTTAGAGTATTATCGATAGCATCAATAGTATCTTCTTTATCAAACTCAGCGGCTTCTTCTTTGGTAAAACCCTCCTTAAGATAATCGCTTTGTAAATCGTAGGTTATTCCTATTTTCATTGTAATTTTTGGTATTAAAAAACTTCCCAAAAGATATTTCGCTTTCGGGAAGTAATTTATAACTTATTTATCAAATCTTATTCTTTTTGATTTGGATAATAAAACGTTTTTCCTTCGTAGTTTTGTAAAACCACTTTCTCATCATCAATGCTCTGTAAATAATCGGGCAACAATGGAATTTTACCACCACCACCAGGAGCATCAATCACATAATGAGGAATTGCGTAACCTGAAGTAAATCCACGTAATCCTTTTATTATTTCAAGACCTTTTGATACCGGAGTTCTAAAGTGAGCAGATCCAGGAATCGGGTCGCATTGATATAAATAATATGGTCTTACTCTAGCTTTAAGTAACTTATGAGTTAATTCCTTAAATATCGATACTTCATCATTAACACCTTTAAGTAATACAGTTTGGCTGCCTAAAGGAATACCTGCATCAGCCAATCGTGTACACGCGAAATGTGTTTCGGGCGTTAACTCATCTGGGTGTGTAAAATGTATGCTAATAAACAAAGGATGATATTTCCTAAGAATCTTAATTAGCATAGGAGTTATACGCTGAGGTAAAACTACAGGTACTTTAGTGCCAATACGAATAATCTCAACATGCTCAATAGCTCTCAGTTTTGATAAAAGATATTCAAGTCGGGCATCTGATAGGGTTAATGGATCTCCACCAGAAATTAACACATCTCTAACTTGTGTATTATTACGTATATAATCTATAGCTATATCCCATTCATTAATACTTGAATGACATTTATCCTTTTTAGATACCATATGCGAGCGAGTACAATACCTGCAATATGTAGAACAGAATCCTGTAACAAGAAATAAAACACGATCAGGATATCGGTGCACAATATGATTAACAGGACTGTAATTCTCTTCACCAAGAGGATCAGCTTTTTCCTCCGGAGAGGTAATTAACTCATCAAAAACAGGAACAACAGATTTTCTGATTGCCTGATTCGAATTGTTCGGATCGAGTAAACTTGCATAATATGGAGTAATCCGTATAGGAAGATTAAAACCATTATCGGTAGGTTTTATCTCGTCATCGGATAAATGCAATATAGATTGCAACTGAGCATAGCTTGTGTAGCTATTTTGAATTTGCCAGCGCCAGTTGTTCCATTCGTTGATTGAAGTACCGGGAAAATGTCGGGCTAAAAATTGGAGAGTTCTTTCATTTACGGGAAAATCCGGTTTACTCTGTTTTTCAGAAGTGAGTTTTATATTTATATTTTGCAAATAGTTTAACCCACTCGGAGGTTCTACATTTGCTTCCTCATATGATATAGAGGACTCTGTATTCATTTTTCCTGAATTCATTTAAAATTAATGTTTGACTTTTTATGTTAATTTTTAAAACCATAATTGAGATTAATTATTAACCTCGTTATTTTTAATTTATAATGCAATTTTATGCAAATTATCAATCCGATATACATAAATCGCGCCAAATAGTCTAATAATTATTAACCGATTTTCATCATTTAAGTTGCTCAATTTCTGAGCTTTAGACTATTTCTGTTAATAATTTGTATGCTTTCTCAACTTCAATACTTTTTTATTATACCTTTGTAACCATGATTAAACCTGATGTCTATGATTTATGATCAAATTTCAAATGCAGAAAAATATTTTTGTCTGCATCCATTATTTGAAAAAGCATTTCAGTATTTAACAAAGAACGATTTTTTAAATATACCTGCTGGTAAATATCAAATAGAGCAGGACTCATTATTTGCGCTTATCAATAATTATTTTTCTAAAAGTATAGACGCAAGTTTTTCTGAAAGTCACAAAAAATATATCGACATTCAGCTTGTTATTTCGGGCAGAGAGCGTATGGGTTTTGGATTATTTAATGATTTTTCCCATGAACAGTACGATTCTGAAAAAGATTTACAGAAACATCAAGGGAAATTAAATTTTATTGATGTTGAAAAAAATCAATTTGTAATTTTTTTTCCAAATGACATTCATATGCCGGGCCTCCAGATTGAGAAACCCGAAAAGATAATAAAAGTGGTTATAAAGGTAGCAGTATAGTTGGATTTTGGAGATTGGAGATTGGAGATTAGAGATTAGAGATTAGATTTTAGAACTATTCCTTAATCATAGTTAACAACATTTTAAATTGGGAAGTAGCTTTTACTGCATGCGGGTTATTTGCAGGCATTATTATAGACTGTCCCTGAGTAAGCTCATACACTTTTTTATTTATAATGATATTTGCACTTCCTTCTATTACCTGAACCAATGCATCGAAAGGCGCTGAATGTTCACTTAACTCTTGTCCTTTGTCAAATGCAAATAAAGTAATATTACCTATTGATTTTTGAATTATTCGTTTACTAACAATTCCATCAGTCGAATAATCGACCTTTTGGCAAAAATCAAAAATCTCTGAAGTATTTATTTTGTCGTTCATCATTATCTTTTTTGTTCAATTATTAGTACAATTTAATCAAAATAAAGTTCATTTATAATTACTTTTTTGGTTAACACATAAAAAATGGTTTATTTCACTCAATAATTAATCGTTGTTTTCCTTTATTAAACTCAATATGTTTATTTAATGAAACTGATTGTAGCATTTTGGTTTGTTGTATTTGTATTTTTCTTTGGATTAATCCCTTTTTGGGGGTTGTACAGGATTTCTGATCTGATTTATTTTATTCTTTACAGAATAGTAGGTTACCGAAAAAAAGTAATTCTAAGTAATCTTAAAAAAGCATTTCCAAATAAATCTGAAAAAGAAATTAACCAGATTATATCAATGGTTTATTTAAACCTTTCGGACGTAATTATAGAAGGAATAAAAGGATTTACAATGTTTCGAAGTCAGATTGTAACCCGACATAAAATTATAAACCCTGAAGTTTTAGACTCGATTTACCAATCAGGGGGAAGTATAATAGGTGTAACCGGCCATTATTGCAACTGGGAATGGGGAAGTCTTTCAGCAAGTTTACAAACACATTACGAACCTATTGCATTTTATAAGCCATTAAGCAATAAATGGATTGATAGGTTTATGTTATGGAGTAGATCAAAGTATGGTACAAAACTTACTTCGATTTATGAAACCTCAAACACATTTGAGAATAAGTTGGGCAATAAAAGTTTTTATTTAATGGCTGCAGATCAGAATCCCTCTAAAAGAAAAAAATCGATATGGGTAGATTTTTTAGGAATTGATACGGCATTTTTGGATGGGCCCGAACGATATGCAAAAAAATATAATTATCCTGTAGTATATATGGATGTGCAAAGGAAAAAACGAGGATATTATACAATTGAACTTTCTGTTATTGCTCCCGATCCTTCAGAATTGCCTGATGGTGAAATAACAAAAAGATATGCCGAAAAACTTGAGTCTGTAATTTTAAAAGAACCTGGTAACTGGCTTTGGTCTCACCGCCGATGGAAACTAAAGCGATGAGTACATTTTATCGATACTATGTTTATATTTCTCTTCAATTACTTTTCGTTTAATCTTTAATGTATTTGTTAACGCATTATTTTCAATGCTGAAATTCTCCGATAAAAGTGTAAATTTTACAACTTTTTCGTATGATGTCAATTCAGCCTGCTGTTCGTCGATTACATCTTTAAAAAACTGAATTATTTTTGGATCACAAACCAATTCCTCTGATTCAAAAGTTTTAACATCAAGTTCTATAACTTTATCAAGTAAGTTTTTGAACGAAGGAACAATTAAAGCAGTCATATATTTGCGATTATCTCCAAAAACCACAACCTGCTCAACATATTTGCTCTGGCTAATCAATAATTCGAGTTTTTGCGGTGAAACATATTTCCCTACCGATGTTTTTATAAGATCTTTAATTCGATCTGTCATCATGAGGTATTCTCCATTAACAACAAAACCCTCATCACCAGTTTTGTACCATCCATCTTCGAGTACTTTAGCTGTATCATTTGGTTTATTATAATATCCTTTAAAAACAGTTTTCCCTTTAACCCAAATTTCCTTATTCTCGCCAATTTTCACTTCTACTTCTGGCATAATGCTTCCAGTATAATCAAAACTGTAAATATCTTTTTTGAAACATGATACAGTAGCCGTTGTTTCTGTTGCGCCATATCCATAGTTTATAAATACTCCGGCAGCATGAAAGAATTTTAAAAGTGTTGGACTGATTGCTGAGCCTGCGCACGGAAACATTCGTACATTTCCACCAAAAACCTGACGTAATTTTTTAAATACAAGTTTTTCGGCAATTGTATGCTTTGTCTTAAGCATAAATGGGACCTTTTTTGCATCTTTTTGGAATTCAATATATAAGTGTCCTACTTTAAAAGCCCAATTAAAAATATTTCTTTTTACAGATGGCCATTTCGATACTTCAGCCATAATACCCTCATATGTTTTTTCGTAAAACCTAGGTACAGTGCACATTACTGTGGGTCTTGCCAATGGAAGCTCCTGAATTACATCACGTGGATTTTCAAGAAATACATTTACAAGGTCATTGTATAATAGAAAAAGTGTCCATGTTCTTTCAAAAACATGACTTAATGGTAGAAAACACATTGAAACATCGGTTTTCTCCATTTGTAAGCGAATTTCATTAATTTTAAATGCTTGGATAAAATTATCATGACCAAGCATTACTCCCTTTGGTTCGCCAGTTGTTCCTGATGTATAAATAATAGTAGCTAAATCATCTGGTTTTGCATCTATTAAAAGTGATGTCAAATCGATAACATTAAGAGCTGAATTTAGAAATTCAGTATAATTAATAATTCTAGGATCTTTTTTATCAATGATATGTTCAAAGACAATGATTTTTTCTAATGATTTGCAGTTATTTAATAACCAAATCCCTTTTTCTAGTTGTTCATTATTTCCAATAAACATCAATTTCATCTGGGTTTCATCAACAATATATTTAACCTGATGCTCAGAAGAAGTTGGGTATAATGGAACAACCACTCCACGAATAGCCATAATCGCTAAATCTGCAATTACCCATTCATACCTGTTTGCAGAAAAAATACCAATTTTATCGTTATAACCATATCCATTTGAATGCAGTGCATTCGAAATAGCATTCATTTCTGAACCTAATCGATTCCAACTAATAGATTCATACTTTAATGTAGATTTATCTTTATATCTGAAAACTTCACCATCTCCGTACTTAGAAATCTGGTTTCTAACGATCTTAACAATATGCTCCATAAATCGATTTGGGTTTTTCTGGTTAAAAATATTTACCACAATTAAGCCAATTTTTTTGTAAAAAAAAAGTGCTTTTTATGCCAAATCTCTTTTTTAGGCTAATTTAATTTGTGGTAAAGCTGGAATAACCTGGCTTAGATCAATTGTCTCAATATCGAATCTGTTTCCAATAAAATTTTTTAAGTATTCGGCATATTTGGTTCTGTAATAGTCTATCTTAATTTCAAATATAACTTCTTTAACAGGCTGAATTTTCTTTGCCATGAATGCTTTTGATCCAGCGAATGCAAATCCTTCATCTAAGTTACCACGAGCAGCATTAAACAATGCTTGTGCAATGCAATAAGGAACATTTCTGTAATCACATGATTTTAGACATTTCCAAGAACATTTAAATGGTTTTGTATTACCAAGCTTTACTTGATCTACAAAATTATTTTTTATTACTCTTCCGGGTAACCCAACTGGACTATCGATAATAACAATATCATCTTCAGTAGCATTAATATAGGCTTCTTTAAATTTCACCGATGCATCACACTCCTTCGTTGTAACAAATCGGCTACCCATTTTCACTCCTTTAGCCCCATGCTGCATAATTTTATACATATCTTCGCCAGTATAAATACCTCCACCTGCAATAACTGGGATTTCTTTTTTAAAATCTTTTTCAAAAACACTTATTTCATTTACAGTTTCTTCAATTAGTTTTGATAATGGGACCATTTCGGAGCCTAATTCATCTTTTTTAAAGCCTAAATGACCACCTGCCATAGGACCCTCAACAACAACAGCATCAGGGACATGGTTGAAATTCTTTGCCCAAAATGAGAAAATTACTTTTGCAGCCTTTGCTGATGATACTTTTGGAATAAATTTGGTATGTATATTTTCAAATCCTTTGTCTGTAACATATTGAGGCATTTTTAATGGAAGTCCGGCGCCCAAAATAATAACATCAATTTCCTCTTCAAGTGCCACTGTTAAAAGTTCTTCGTAATCTGTTACTGCTACCATTAAATTTACACCAAGAACACCATCAGTAAGCTTACGTGCTTTGCGAATCTCCTTGCGAAGTGCTCTTTTGTTGGCTTCACGATAGTTCTTCATGTAATCAGGTTCGGTCATTCCAATTGCAACAGCAGAAATAACACCTATTCCACCTGCATTAGCAACTGCTGAGGCCAGACCAGAAAGAGATATTGCTACACCCATTCCACCTTGGATTATGGGTAGTTTTACTTCTAGATTACCAATTTTTAATGGATTCATTGCTTTATATTTTTTACTTTCTTGACTGCAAAGCTATATCCATAGCAGTATTTAAAGAAAAAATAGGGGTATATACTAATAAATAGGGCTAAAAAAGTTCAAACAGGGACAAAAACCACTTATTTAGGGGCGGAATACCATTGGTTTTGACGTGAATTAAATCAGTTCTTTAAGTTTATACGCGAAGTTTTTTGAAACGGGAATAGTAAAATCAACTTTATCAAAATATAACTTATATCCTTGAATTCCACCTTCAATTTTATCAATGAAATTAATATTTATCATAAACGACCGATGACATTTAAATATAAATTTGAACTCAGCAAGAATTTCTTCGGCTTTTTTCAAACTGGTTCTAACCATTTGACTTTTAATAATATCATTCTCTTTCCAAAAAATCTCGATATAATTATTAGCTGCACGGATAAATAAAACCAAACTTACTTTTATCGAAAGGCTATCTTTTGTATAATCAGATTTAAAATGAACAAGCTGCTCATCCTTTGATTTGTTTTCTTTCAGCTTTTTATTTATCCCGGTTGCAAGATTCAGATTTGATCGTAACAATCGGTTCTGGTTAATTGTTATTAATCCTGTAATTGGAACAATAGCTATAAGTATCAATTTCACAATCATATAAAAGTCTATATCAAAAATACCTATAGCCTTGTAATATAAATAGTACCCAACAGAAATTGTTGAAAGTATCCATATGTTCCAGATTATTTCCTTTTTAATATTCCAAATCCTTTTCAAAAATATTTTTGGAAATAAGCTAGGTAATAAAAGTAGATTGATGCTAAGTGATAAAAATGTAATTACACCCAATCCAATAATTACAAATATTCGTTGTCTATTAGCCAGTGTGCTTACATCCAATGGTTGAAATAAATACAAAAAAACCAAAACACCAATGCTTATAAAAAAAATTATTTTGCTATTATGTTTCAGGTCATCATTAAAGGGATATGGTTTGTTTAGAAATTGAAACATAGTATTGCTTATTGTTTTAATAAAAATCCAAAATTAGGCTTTTTTTTGGATTTATCACTTTTTAGTTTTTGTATGAATGCTATTTAACAATAGTGCTAAAATAGGTCCATAATGAGTCCTGTGGAGGATTTGCAAAAATTGTTATTAGTTTTTTTGATACCGGATGAATAAACTCAATCTTTCTTGAATGCAAACTAATTCCTCCATCTGGGTTGGAACGCGAAAAACCATACTTTAAGTCGCCTTTTATCGGACAACCTATCTTTGCCAACTGACATCTAATCTGGTGATGCCTTCCGGTATGCAAATCGACTTCGAGTAGATGATAATTTTCTGCACTAGCTAATAAGGTATAAGTTAAACTCGCTGGTTTGGCATCTTTTTTCTCCACATCATATGCATACGATTTATTTTTTTGCTGATCTCTAACAATAAAATGATTAAGCGTATCGGAAATTTTAGGAGGTTTTTCCTTTACCATAGCCCAATAAATCTTTTTTACTTCTTTACGCTGAAACATTTCGTTTAATCTTACCAGAGCTTTTGATGTACGTGCAAATAAAACAGCCCCACTTACAGGACGATCAATTCGATGAACTACGCCTAAAAAAACATCACCTGGCTTATTAAATTTTACCTTAATATATGCTTTTACCATATCTTCAAGAGATAAATCTCCGGTTTTATCAACCTGAACGATATCTGAATTTGTCTTGTTAACAGCAATAATATGGTTATCTTCAAATAGTATTTCCATAAAAAAATTCCGGGTTAACCGGAATATATTATTTTTTAATATTGTTCTTTGTCGTTAGGAAAATCAAGTGTCTTAACATCCTTAATATACGCTTTTACCGAGCCTTTTATTTCTTCAAAAAGATTATGGTAGCGACGCAAAAACCTTGGTGAAAACTCCTGTGTAATACCCAACATATCATGCAATACAAGTACCTGTCCGTCAACATCGTGACCTGCACCAATACCAATGACAGGTATTTTTAATTCCTTGGCAACTTTAGCTGCCAATTTTGCTGGAATTTTTTCTAGTACAAGAGCGAAACAACCTGCTTCTTCGAGAAGATGAGCATCTTCGATTAATTTTTTTGCCTCAGCATCTTCTCTTGCACGAACAACATAAGTTCCAAATTTATGTATAGACTGGGGTGTTAAACCTAAATGTCCCATAACAGGAATCCCTGCTGACAATATACGTTGAACAGATTCAAGAATCTCTTTGCCTCCTTCTAATTTTACTGAATGCCCTCCTGTTTCCTTCATAATACGAATTGCACTGGTCAAAGCCTCTTTTGAGTTACCCTGATATGATCCAAAAGGTAAATCGACTACTACCAACGCCCTGCTAACTCCACGCACAACTGACTTTGCATGGTAAATCATTTCGTCCATTGTAATTGGTAGAGTAGTTTCATTGCCTGCCATAACATTTGATGCTGAGTCGCCTACAAGGATTATATCAATCTCAGATTGATCAAGAATTCTGGCCATAGAATAATCATAAGCGGTGAGCATTGCAATTTTTTCACCACGAAGTTTCATCTCATATAAAACATGAGTTGTAACTCTTTTAATCACCTGATGAACTGACATATCTTTTTGTTTTTAGTTACAATTAGCAAAACTACAAATATAATATATGAATTGTTTAATTATTTAAACATTCTTTATTCTACCTGATAATGGTTAATCATAAAGTCTGTCTTTTTGTCACCCTAAAGATGCCAAGAACGTTTCTTTTTAAAAAAAGATTGTGTCATTATAGCATATTTGGGATAATATTTTTAAATGGCATAATGATTGATTAAAATAAAATACAACTAAAATATAAAATTAACATACAATAAAATATATTAAAATGGCAAAAATAATTGGAATAGATTTAGGTACAACAAACTCGTGCGTTGCCGTAATGGAAGGTAATGAACCAGTTGTAATCCCCAATAACGAAGGACGCAGAACAACACCTTCGGTAGTTGCTTTTGTTGAAAACGGTGAACGAAAAATTGGCGACCCAGCTAAACGTCAGGCAATTACAAATTCAACAAAAACTGTTTCATCTATTAAACGATTTATGGGTGAAACGTTCGATAAAATTCAGAAAGAAATGAACCGAGTATCCTTTAAAGTAGTTAAAGGTGACAATAATACTCCACGTGTTCAGATTGATGACAGACAATACTCACCACAAGAGATTTCGGCCATGGTACTTCAGAAAATGAAAAAAACAGCCGAAGATTATCTTGGACATGAAGTTACTGAAGCTGTTATTACAGTTCCTGCATATTTTAATGATTCTCAACGTCAGGCTACCAAAGAAGCTGGCGAAATTGCTGGCTTAAAAGTTAAACGTATTATAAATGAGCCTACTGCTGCAGCATTAGCTTATGGATTAGACAAAAAGAACCGAGAAATAAAAGTAGCCGTATTTGACCTTGGTGGTGGAACATTTGATATTTCGATTCTTGAATTAGGTGATGGCGTTTTTGAAGTTAAATCAACAAATGGTGATACACATCTTGGTGGCGATGACTTTGATGAAGTAATTATTAACTGGCTTGCAGAAGAATTTAAAAACGAAGAACGCATTGATTTAAGAAAAGACCCAATGGCTCTTCAACGTTTAAAAGAAGCTGCAGAAAAAGCTAAAATAGAATTGTCTAGTGCAACATCGACAGAAATAAATCTACCTTATATTATGCCTGTTGATGGAATTCCAAAACATCTTGTTAAAACTCTTACAAGAGCAAAGTTTGAGCAATTAGCTGATCATTTAATTCAGGCAACATTAGAACCATGCCGTAAAGCTCTTAAAGACTCCGGTTATCAAACAAAAGAAATAGATGAGGTAATTCTTGTTGGTGGTTCAACACGTATTCCTGCTATCCAAGATATCGTTGAGAAATTCTTTAATAGAAAACCTTCAAAAGGAGTAAATCCTGATGAAGTAGTTGCTGTTGGAGCTGCTATTCAAGGTGGTGTTTTAACAGGTGAAGTAAAAGATGTTCTTTTACTTGATGTTACTCCACTTTCATTAGGTATTGAAACAATGGGTGGTGTTTTTACCAAATTAATTGAATCAAATACAACCATACCAACAAAAAAATCAGAAACTTTTACTACCGCTGCTGATAACCAACCAACAGTTGAAATCCATGTATTACAGGGAGAAAGACCTATGGCTAGTGGTAATAAAACAATCGGCAGATTCCATTTAGATGGACTTCCACCTGCCCCAAGAGGTATTCCACAGGTTGAAGTTATTTTTGATATTGATGCAAATGGTATTATCCATGTAACTGCAAAAGATAAGGCAACAAATAAAGAGCAAAGTATCAGAATCGAATCATCATCTGGTTTAACTGATGATGAAATAAAGAGAATGAGAGAAGAAGCAAAAGCTAACGAAGAAACTGATAAAAAAGAACGTGAACGAGTTGATAAACTGAATACAGCTGACAGCTTGATTTTCTCAACTGAAAAACAATTAAAAGAATTTGGTGACAAATTATCATCAGATAAAAAAGCTGCTATCGAAAAAGCTTTAGCTGATCTTAAAGAAGCACACAAATCGCAAGATCTCGCTGCTGTCGAAGCAAAGACACAAGAGCTTAACCAGGCATGGCAAGTTGCTTCAGAAGAAATGTATAAAGCAAGTCAACAAGCAGGTGCTCAGCAGAATCCAAATCAGGAACCTCAACAGCAATCATCAGACAAGAAAGCTGATGGAGAGGTTACAGATGTTGACTTTGAAGAAGTAAAATAAGCATAACTCTAAATACGTTAAAAGGCTGTCCTGTTAAAAAATAGGACAGCCTTTTTATTAACATTAAGCATCACACTAAATGATCATTTCAAATAATTCTTACATTTGTAAAAAACCATGAATATGAAAAAAGTTTTCTTTTTAATTTTTATAATAAGTATATCAACTTTTGCTTATAGTCAAACAAATGATACTCTTTTTAATCAGACAGATTCAGAAGGATTAAAACAAGGCTATTGGAAGAAAAACTACCCTGTAGGAGGATTACAGTATACAGGATTTTTCAAAAATAATAATCCTATAGGTGAGTTTAAAAGATATGACCGCGAAGGGAACCTGATTGCTGCTATGTATTATTCAGAGAACTCAACCAAGGTTTTTACTAAGCTATATTATCCAAATAAGCAAATTCAAGCTGAAGGTTACTACATAAACCGAATAAAAGACAGTACATGGACTTTTTATTCCGAAACAGGAATTCTTATAAGTACTCTAAATTTTATTATGGATAAAAAGCACGGTTTAGAAACAAGATTTTATGATAATGGAAACATTTTTGAAAAACTTGAATGGGAAAATGGACTACAAAATGGAACCACCATAAGATATTATGATAATGGAAGTGTCATGATTAGGGCAACTTATTCAAAAGGCAATCTCCATGGCTCATACAGCTCCTTTAGTAGTAACGAAAAACCTCTATACTTTGGTCAGTATGTAAACAACCGACGTGAGGGCAAGTGGTTTATTTATGATGAATCTGGAAAAGTTAAAAGCGAAATAAACTACACAAAAGGTATTGCCGATAACCAAGAAGAATTAGATAAAATTGAACAGGAAGAACTTGATTTACTTGAAAAAAACAAAGGTAAATTTGTTGATCCTCTTGAAAAGATTTACAATAATAATCCACCAATGTAATAGATCATCTTAAAAAATGCAAAAAATAATTGAATTAGTAATCTTTTTGTTAATTGTTTCATTTCAACTGGAAGCACAGGTGGCTCCAAATAAATATCGTATCTATTTTATTGACAAAAACAATACTGATTTTACTATTGATCATCCCGAGGAATTTCTTTCGGAAAAAGCCATAATTAGAAGAGTAAAGCAGAATATTCAAATAGTTGAAAATGACTTACCCGTTTCTGATTATTATATTGATAGTTTGAAAAGCCTCGGAATAACCGTTTTAAATACATCAAAATGGTTAAATACTGCAACGATTTATACAACAAATCAAACCCTTTTGGATACGTTGCATAAAATCAGTTTTATTAAATCAATAAAATCCGCAAAAAATAATACCATTAAAGATCATCAATTAATAAAATTAAGCCCATTGTTATCAAAAACTTACAGTTTATTTGATTACGGTGAATCTGGAAAACAAATTAGCCTGCATAATGGACATGTTTTACATGAGAATGGGTATTTAGGACAAGGAATTACTATAGCTGTTATTGATGCTGGTTTTTATAATACAGATATTTTACCAGCTTTTGATAGTTTATTTGCTAATGATCAGATTTTGGAAACATATGATTTTGTATCAAAAAACACTTCTGTTTTTGAGGATCATAATCATGGAATGTCAGTTTTATCAATCATCGGAGGTAATATTCCAGGTAAACTAATAGGATCGGCACCAAAAGCCAACTTTCTTTTATTGAGGTCCGAAGATGCATCGTCTGAATATTCCATCGAAGAAGATAATTGGGCTGCTGCAGCTGAGTATGCTGATAGTGCCGGAGCCGATATAATAAATACCTCATTGGGATACACTGTTTTTGATGATCCAGATCAAAACTACGAATATAATGATATGGATGGAAACACAACCTTTATTACACAAGCAGCTGATATTGCAGCATCTAAAGGAATACTAGTAATCGTAAGTGCTGGAAACGAAGGTAATAGCGCTTGGAAATATATTTCGGCACCTGCAGATGCAGATAGTGTTTTAGCAGTTGGTGCTATTAATGAATTTGCAGATTATGTTAGTTTTAGCAGTCAGGGACCAACATCTGATGGCCGAATAAAACCAAACGTAGTTGCAATGGGTTATCAAACTGTAATACAAGATGTTTCGGGACAAGTTATAGTAGGAAATGGAACATCATTCTCTGCCCCAGTAATAACAGGTTTATCGGCATGCTTATGGCAGTCATTACCTAATATGACCAATATGGAGATAATTGACCGAATTCAACAAAGCTCTCACCAATATTCGCATCCAGATAACATGTTAGGTTACGGCATTCCTGATTTTGCAAGAGCAGCTAATATTTCTAATTTAAATCAGGACAATAAAAACATTAACTTCCTAATTAAAGCATTTCCAAATCCATTTACAGATCAGTTTTCAATTTATTTAGATTCTCAGAACCCCCAGTTCTATCTTAAAAAAATTGAAATATTTAATCTGTTGGGTGAGAAAGTATATCAAAAAGAATTGATTGAAAATAATAATGAAATAATTATTGATAGAATAGAAAATCTTCCCAGCGGTTTATATATTGTTACAATAATTACTGACAGAAGCATTCATCAAATAAGGGTTTCAAAAATTTAATAACCATTTAATGGAGCAATCGGTAAGTCTACTTGAGCTAAACCATAAAATCCAGGAGATAATTAAACAAGGTTTACCCGATTCATTTTGGATAGTAGCCGAAATAAGTGAACTTAAGATTAACAGAAGTGGGCACTGCTACTTAGAACTAATAGAAAAAGACATTATTAATGAGAATATTATTGCTCGTTGTCGTGCAACCATCTGGGCATTCACATTTAGAATGGTAAAACCCTATTTTGAAAGCATTACATCACAAGAGCTAGCGCCAGGTTTAAAAATTCTTTTTCGAGCAAAAGTTGAATTTCATGAGTTGTATGGGTTAAGTCTTAATGTTATTGATATTGATCCAAATTATACTCTTGGTGATTTAGCTAAAAAAAGAGCCGAAACAATTAAGATGCTTGAGGCTGAAGGTGTGATAAACATGAATAAAGAGATTGAATTACCTCTTGTTATTCAGCGTATTGCAATAATCTCGTCAGAATCAGCTGCAGGGTATCAGGATTTTATTACTCAACTCAAAAATAATAATTCAGGTTTTGTTTATTATGTAAAGCTTTTCCCTTCGATAATGCAAGGGTTGCAAGCAGAAAAGTCAATTATAAAATCCCTTGAAAAAATTTACACATACGAAAATTATTTTGATGTTGTTGTAATTATTCGCGGTGGAGGGTCGCAGGCCGATTTAAATTGCTTTAATGGTTATAATCTGGCATCGCATGTAGCTCAGTTTCCTATTCCAGTGTTCACAGGTATTGGGCATGATAAAGATGAATCGGTGGTTGATATTGTTGCAAACACTAAACTAAAAACACCTACTGCAGTTGCTGAATTTATCATTTTAAAAACAACTGAATTTGAGAGTTATTTAACCGATTTAGGTCATTCTGTTTTCGAGGTATTAAATGAATTCATCATTCAACAAAATAATAGTTTAAATCAATTTATTGGAATTTTTAGTCCACATACCAAAAACTTGTTATTAAAAGAAAACCACAAATTAAAATTGCTGAATAACAATATAAAATCCAGTATCCTTAGTGCTATAAAAGATAATAAAACTGAGATAAGTAAACTTGTGCACAAAACACATTTAGAAACAAACGAAATATTTATTACTCAAAAAGAACAAGTTAACCAATTAAATCAGAAAAAAACTCAATATTCTAAAACCTTTTTGCGATCAATTAAGTATAAGTTTCGTTTATTAGAGAGTAACCTGAGATTATTAAATCCTGATAACATTTTAAAAAGAGGGTTTACCATTACCAGTTTTGAGGGGGAAATAGTTAAAGATCCTAAAATCTTAAATACCGATGATATTATAACTACTACTTTCTATAAAGGGAAAATTAAGAGTAAGGTTAAATAAACGAATACCAGAATAAACTAAATTTTGCTTTTATTATTGAACCACTTTTATTTTTTGCATTTAATTAGTATATTGATTCGATTATCATAACAAGATTTTTTATGTCAACCTATAAATTATTGCTTTTAACGATATTCCTATTCGTTCTTTTTCAAAGTACTGTAGTTGCCCAAGATGACCGTCGAATAATAGATAGTTTAGTACATGAATTAAGGAATGTTACCGAAAACGAAAAAATAGCCATTCTTAATGAATTATCGAAGTTATATTGGAATTATTCACTTGATAGCAGTTTCTACTATGCCAACGAAGCACTTAGCCTTGCTCATATTGTGCAGGATAAAAAAGGATTATCAGACTCTTATAATCGAATAGCCAATGTTTATTATTTTCAGGGAAAACATGAAAAGGCACTTGAGTTTTATGAAAAATCATTAGTGATACGTAAACAAACAGACGACATTAATGGTATCGCCAGTATTTATAATAATATGGCTATCTTATACTCAAATAAGGCTGAATATGAAAAAACCTTAGAATTGTATAACGAAGCTTTAAATTTAAGCATTTCAACCGGTGATAAGTTTAATACAGCTTCCTACTATAGTTCAATTGCTGGCACATATGTGAATATGGAAAATAGTAGAAAAGCACTGGAATACTATTTTAAGTCATTAGAAATTACAAAAGAATTAGGAGAAGAGAAAGCCCTTGCGCGAATTTACAGAAGCATTGGAAATGTATATAGTGATATTACCAGTTGGGATATGGCATTAAATTATTTTTTAGATGCCTTGGAAATTTACAAAAAGAACAATGATCAAAATGGTTTATCAGCAATGTATAATAATATTGGTATTATTTATCAAAATAATAAAGACAAAGATAAAGCATTGGTTTATTTCCAAAAATCACTTGAAATCGAAATTAGCATAAATAATGAAGAAGGCCAAGCATCTGCTTATAATAATATTGGTACCGTTTACGACGAGCTAGGTAATAAAACAAAAGCGCTGGAATATTATAATAAATCATATGAAATAAATAAAAAATATAATGATGAGGAAGGAATAGCTATCTCACTTAACAATATAGGATTGATCTGTATTGATCTTGGAGATTATAAGAAAGCATATAACAATTTAATTCAGTCACTTGAAATTAATAGAAAAAGAAACGATACGTACGATATTGCCAATATCAATAATAATTTAGCAAAGCTCTACTTAAGGCAAAAGAAATATGACGAAGCAAAAAATCATTTAGCTACATCAATAAAACTAGCCCAACAAGTTGATGGTAAGGATATTTTGCTGGAAGCATATGATTTTCTTTATATCATTTACTCTGAGGAAAACAATTATAAAACAGCTCTTAAGTATTATAAACTATATGCTGAAATGGGTGATAGCTTGTACTCTAAGGAAGCAAATAATCGTATTGCCGAAACAAGAATAAAATATGAAACCGAAAATATAGAATCCGAAAACGAATTATTACGAAAAAATAACGAAATACATTTGCTTCAGCTTAAGCGTCAAAAGAACTTACAGCGTTACTGGATTGGATTAACTATACTTATTCTGGCATTGGCAATATTAGGATTTAGTCAGGTACGACTTAAAAAGAAAACAAATAACTTGCTTGAGTCGAAAAATAATCAATTAAAAGATGCTAATGATAAACTATCTTCGTCAGAAAAAAATTTAAAAGAATTAAATGCAACCAAAGATAAGTTTTTCTCAATTATTGCTCACGATTTGAAAAATCCGTTTCAGGCATTGCTTGGATTTTCGGAGACCTTGTACACACGACATAATGAACTTACTGACAAAGAAATTAAGGAGTACAGTAAAATAATTTATGAATCATCGCAAAATCTTTTTAACCTGTTGGGGAATTTACTGCAGTGGTCAAAATCGCAGCTTGGGAATATTAAAGTATCGCCTGAAAAAATAAATCTGTCAGATATTTATGATGAGGCAACCTCATTACTAACCTTAACTGCTGAAAAAAAGAATATAAAACTTCAGAATAATATTCCAGATAACTTTTTAGTTTTTGCCGATAAACATATTGTATCAACAGTATTAAGAAATCTTGTAAATAACGCTGTAAAGTTTACTAATAAGGGAGGAGAAATAACCACATTTGCAGAAATAAAAAACAACGAAGCTATTATTGCTGTTTCAGATAATGGAATAGGAATAAAACCCGAAAATATTGATAAGTTATTTAAAATCGACTATAGCTACTCAACCAAAGGTACAGAAAATGAGCAAGGTACTGGATTAGGATTAATTCTATGTAAAGAGCTTATTGAAGAAAATAATGGCCGAATATGGTGTGAAAGCACTTATGGAAAAGGGAGTAGCTTTTATTTTACATTGCCTGTAATCGAATAAGCATTATTTTATAATTTTTTGTTTTGGTAATTCAACGTAATTACTATCTTTATTTTATGATTAAACCAACCATAAATATTACTCTTCTATCTTTAATTTTACTATTATCAGGCAATTTATTATTTGCTCAGAAAACAAAAGTTGATAGTTTAAATCAACAGCTTATTAAATCCGAGGAAGCAGACAAAGCGTCAATATTAAATAAATTGTCAGAATCGGTTCTTCCAGAAAATGCCGAAACTAGTTTAAGCTATGCTGGTAAGGCTTTAGAATTGTCTGAAGAATTCAATTTAAAAAAAGAAAGGAACAGTGCATTATTTAATATTGCTGAAGCATATTTCGAGCTTAGTAGATATCAACCAGCAATTGAATATTACGAGAAATTTCTTTCAGAACTATCCGGAGATAAATTATCACCGAGAAAAATAACAGTATATTCTAAAATAGGACATTGCGAAAAAAATCTAAGCAACTACAAAAATGCATTACAAAATTATCAGAAAGCGTTAAATATTTGCATTTCAGAAGGTGATGAATTACAAAAAGCAATTGCCTATAATAATATAGGAAATCTTTTTAAACAAAGAGGAGAATATGCCGAATCAGTAAAAATGCACAATAAAGCCTTAATAGCAGCAAATTTATCAGGAAATATAACTGAAATTTCGAATACGCTTAATTACATTGGGAGTTTATTTTGGACTATAAGTAAATACGATAGTTCGCTTACTTTTTATGAAAAATCTCTTCAGTTAAAACGCGATGTTAATGATTATCTAGGTGAAGCGCAGATTTTAAGCAATATTGGCGTATTATACAAAGATAAAGGAGAATTTCAGAAAGCTATTGATTATCACTCTAAATCACTGGATATTAAGCAAAAATTAGAAAATAAAAAAGAGATCGCTAATTCATTAAATCATATTGGAAGTGTATATCTTAAAAATAATAATCCAAATAAAGCACTCGAATTCTACAATAAATCTCTCGATATTAGATTGCAGCTCAATGATATTTCAGAAATCGCTCAGTCGCAAAATAATATTGCTTTGGTTCATCGAAACTTTGGGGATTACAATTCGGCATTAAACTATTTTCAGCAATCTCTGAATAACCTTAGAAAAGTAGGAAATAGCTCATTAATTGCAAATTGTTTAAACCAGATTGGAAGTATTTATTTAAAACAAAATCGATATGATTTAGCTTTAGAAAACTATTTAAATGCACTAAAAATAAGACAAACAAATAACGATCCTACACAAATTGCACAATCATTAAATAATATCGGACTTATTTACGATGAGATTGGAAATTATGAAAAAGCTCTTGATTTCTATAATAAAAGCTTAGCAATAAAAATTGATATAACAGATTATAAGGAACTTGCAAATACAATCCACATAATTGGTAACTTATACTACAAGCTAAAAAAGTACAATGAAGCCCTTGATAAATATACTCAAGCCCTTTCTTTGCGAGAAAAAATTGGAGACAAAATGAGTATTGCTGTTTCTTTAAAAAGCTTGGGAAATGTTTACCTTGAACTAGGAGATAAATCCAAATCATTAATTTTCCTAAAGGAATCGCTAAAGCTTAGAGATGAAGTTGGCGATGCAAAAGGTGTAAGCGAAATATATAATGATATTGGTAATTATTATATGTCAATTTCGGAATATGATTTGGCTCTCGAAAATTTTTTACAAACCATTAAATTAAGTGAAAAAACAAATGACAAATATATTACAGCACTCGCCAGTAGAAAAATTGGCGAGATTTATCTTAAAAAAGGAAAATCTAACGAAGGAATAGATTATATAAATAAATCATTAGAATTGGGTGAGGAACTTGAGCATCTTGAAATGATTAAAAATGCTTACTACGTTTTGTTCCAATTTTATAATAAAACGGGTGATAAAGACAAAGCACTTTCAAATTTTATTAATTATTCGGTAATAAAAGATTCTATACTGGCACAAGTAAATAACCAGGAAATTCTTGAAACACAAATGAAATTTGAATTAGAGAAAAGTCAATCAGAACTGTCGAGAGTAGAAACTGAAATTAATGAACTAACCAGCGAAAAGAAAATTAAGGATCTGGAATTAAAAAGGCAGAAAAATTTAAGAAACTTACTAATCATTATCTCTCTCCTTTCTATCATCTCTATTGTTTTGATTATGAGGCAGTTTTTAATGAAACGTAAAACAAATAAAATTTTAAAAGAGAAAATTAATGAGGTTAATTATTCAAACAAATTGCTACAGGAATCTGAATCAAGTTTAAAAATACTTAACGCCACAAAAGATAAATTTTTCTCAATTATTGCGCACGATATAAAAAATCCATTTAATGCATTGTATAGCTTAGCAGGTTATGTTTGGAAAAATTTTGATTCGTACAAACCCCATGAATTAAAGAAATATTTTGAATTAATTTATAACTCGGCCGAAGAATTAATGGAATTGCTTGAAAATTTATTATACTGGTCAAGGACACAACGAGGTAAAATTGAATTTAATCCAATAGATATTAATTTGAATGACGTTGCTCAAAAAACAATCTCACTTCAAAAAATGACAGCCGATAAGAAAAATATTAAGATTGTATCGTCAATTGAACCAACATTATTAATTTATGCTGATCGGGATATGTTAACAACCATTTTACGTAATCTTGTTTCAAACGCAATAAAATTTTCAAATGCCGGAGGAGTTATTATTCTTAATGCAGAAAAAGGATTAAAATCAACCATTGTATCGGTAATAGACAATGGAATTGGGATTTCAGAACAGGATATTAAAAAACTTTTTAGGTTAGATATTCATTTTTCAACCAGTGGAACATCAGAAGAATTAGGTAGTGGCCTTGGATTGATTTTGTGTCGTGAGTTTGTCGAAAAACATTCTGGTGAAATATGGGTTGAAAGCGAATTAGGTAAAGGAAGTACATTTAAATTTACAATACCCAATAAAGAAAATGAGTAAAAAAACACTTACATATAAAGATGCAATATCTGAAATTGAAGAGATATTGCAGCAAATTGAAAGTGAAGAACTTGATGTTGATGATTTATCAACGAAGGTAAAGCACGTTTCAACCCTTATCGCTTTCTGCAAAAAGAAACTTCACGAAACCGAAACTGAGGTCGAGAAAATCTTGAAAGATATTGATACAGATTAAAACTTTTAATTAGCTACCTCTTCTTCATTCTTTGCGGGCTTATCATATTTTCAGGCTTAAGCAAATCATCTAGCTCTGATTTTGACAATAATTTCTTTTCCAAAACAAGATCATAAACGCTTTTATCATTCTGTAGGGCTTCTTTTGCAAGCATCGAACAGGTTTCGTAACCCAACGCAGGATTCAGCGCTGTTACTATCCCAATGCTGTTTAATACCAAATCACGACAATGTTTTTCATTTGCTGTAATTCCATCAATACATCTGTATTTAAAGGTTTTCATTCCATTAATCAGCATTTCTATCGATTCAAAAATACTTTGAACAATAACTGGTTCCATAACATTTAATTCGAGCTGTCCAGCTTCAGCTGCCATTGTTACTGTCAAATCGTTTCCTATTACTTTAAAAGCAATCTGGTTTACTACCTCAGGTATAACCGGATTAACCTTGCCTGGCATAATCGATGAACCTGGCTGCATTGGAGGTAAATTGATCTCATGAATACCCGTTCGTGGACCGGATGATAACAAACGTAAATCATTCGAAATTTTAGACAATTTAACTGCTAATCGTTTTAATGCAGATGAATACATTACAAACGCGCCTGTATCTTGGGTCGCTTCAACAAGATTCTTTGCATTTACTACATTTAATCCCGAAATTTTTCTGAGATGTCTTATAACTTTCTCTGCATATTCAGGTTCTGAATTAATTCCTGTTCCAATTGCGGTAGCACCCATATTAACCTCTAAAAACAAATTGGCATTTTGCAGTAATCGTTCAATTTCTTCTTCTAAAGTAACTGCATATGCTTCAAATGACTGACCAAGGGTCATAGGAACAGCATCTTGCAATTGAGTTCTGCCCATTTTAATAATTTGGTTAAATTCTTTTGATTTTACATAGAATGATTCAATCAATTCCTGCAAAACTGAAATCAATTTGTAATTGCTTTTTACAATAGCTATTTTAACAGATGTTGGATAAGCATCATTTGTTGATTGCGATAAGTTTACATGATTGTTGGGATGACAAAACTCATATTGACCTCGCTCATGACCTAAGATTTCTAGTGCACGGTTGGCAATAACCTCATTAGCATTCATATTGGTAGATGTACCTGCTCCACCCTGTATCATATCAACAATAAAATGATTATGAAATTTGCCATTAATAAGTTCGTTGCAAGCCTGTATTATTGCATTGGCAACTGACTGTTCTATTAAACCTAGCTCCAAATTTGCTTGAGTAGCAGCCAACTTTACCATCGAAATGGCCTGAATTATAATAGGATAAAAATTAAGAGTTATACCACTAATGTTAAAGTTTTCAATTGCTCTCATGGTTTGAACGCCATACAAATATTCGTTCGGAACATCACGCTCGCCCAGCAAATCATGTTCTCTTCTTGTTCTGCCTGACTCGTATTGAGCAGCAACATTTAACATTCGGTTATTCGAATAACGCATTCGTCGCGAAATAACTCTTGCTATATTACTAAAGATTTTTACTGCTGCAGGTCCATTCTCATCAAAATAATTACGATTTATGCTATAAACAGTTGTGTCTTCAATGGCTCTTGCTGTAGTTGAATGGGGAGAATCATCTGCCCAAGAACCTTCGCCCAAAAAATCTCCTTTACTAAATTGCGATAGTTTGGTTTCGGCTCCAAAATGAATCGTTTTAAACAATTCTACCTCTCCAGAATAAATAATAAAAATATCTTTCCTTGGTCCATGTTCTTCAAAAAGCAATGATTCTTTTGGATATTTTTTCTCCTGCATGCTTTCACTGAGAATGTTTAATTCATTATTATCAAGTCCTTTAAATAGCTCTATCCCTTTAATAAAATCAAGTATTATATTTGTTTCCATCTGATGTTGTATTTAAATTTCTGCTTATTAATAATATACAAAGTAATAATAAAACAAACACATAAAAAAAATGTTTGACAGTTTCCCGTCAAACATTTTTAAACCTAAACCATCTTACATTAAGGAACTATGCATCAATTCGAAACTCGAGATTTGACCTCGAAATTTCTACATCAATGTACTCATCAAAAAGTTCTTGAACATTTTTAATATCTAAAGCGTAACCAACTCGCATACTTGCTGATTTGTAAATTTCATTTGCAATATGTTTTATTTGATTCTGATTTGCAATCAGTACCTGAATTGGATCAATTTCTTCGACATTAAATTTACCCTGCGATTTTTTCAGAATAGCAAGGTTTTTATTTATTATCTGCTTCATTCGCTTATGCGATTGAGTTATAGCGGCCAGTCTGTGACCAATAATACCAATAACTTCAGAAGTTTCTGCATTTACTACCGGAGCTCCTGAATTACCTTGTTTTACAGAGGAATCTATCTGAAGATATTTATAACCATTATCAGTTAGCATTGATGATGTGATTATACCTTGTTTAATCGCCAGGGATTCTTTCTCAAGCTGATAACCAAGGAGAGCAATAGGTTGTCCTATCTCAAAAGTATCCGATAAGCTCATTTTTAATGAAGGTATTTGCTTAAACTCATTAAAATCTGCAAGTATTGCAGCAAATGGAATCTTATCTTTTGATAGGCTTCTAATCATTCTCTGTTTAAGCTCTGCCATAGAAATTCTAACCATTGCAGATTCAGATACTCCATCTTCAGTTACAAAACGAATTTGAACTTCGGATGCTTTATATATCTTATAAATATATTCATCAGTAATAATATACTCGCCATTTGCTTTAAAACCAGTAATTGAAACTAGTTTAATGCCTGAAACACTAAAAAATGTGAGCTGGCAAACAGATTTCTGACAATTTTTCCAAATGGTTCTGTACATTTTATATTAATTTAGTGTTTAATAATTGTGCAATTGAAGAATTCTTTTTTCGTAAAGTTTTGTCATTACCTGATCAGCAATCTCAAATTCGCTAGTTGAAATTCTTAAATCTTTAATTATATTCTCTGGAGGTATCATTTGCTCATTATTTGTAATAACCTCTACTCTATATGGACTTTTAACTCCTGATAACCAATGATGAACAACACCCTCTGGAGTTGAATAAATCTTCAGATATAGTTCAATATCTATTATTTCTTCTGAAGCCTTTGGTTTAACTTGGATATCGATTCTGTTCATTTAACCTAGTATAATGGCATTTTTAACTAGCCGCATATTAAAAACAATTAGAAATAAATTCTTATAAATGAAATTAGAAAAACAAGTGTAACAATAGAAAACAAAATAATAACACCAAGATCGATGGTTTGTTCTGATATAATTCTATTTCTGATTGTTTGAATTAGTTTTTTCATTTCTACGATTTAAATCTTTTGAAATTATATTATGGTGCTAAAATATTATTATCACACATCACTTTTATGCTGACTTTTTTATCGTAAGGTATTTCCAAATTATCGCTATGTATTTTCAAATAATCGTTTTTTTAACGTAATTTTATTTTTTATAAAATATGTTCAGAATCGAACAGCTATTGTTACAATATCGTTCACAATTAACGAACTGGAACTCAATTATAAATTTGATATTGCTTTGAAAAACATACGATTACCTTATTTGGCATAGTATGTGTAAATCAAAATCTGTTTAATAAATAAATTATTTTCAATGAAATCAATAAAATTTGCTCTACTAATCTTTCTTTTTACAACACTTACTTTATCAATACAGGCACAAAAAGAATGGTCTCTTGAGGAATGCATAAATTATGCAATTGCAAATAATATTCAGGTTAAGCGTCATGAACTATCTGCCAATATTTCAGAAAAAACGTATTTCCAATCGAAAATGGAAATATTGCCCAGTCTTAATGCGAACGGACAGCATTATTTAAATTCGGGGAAAGCAATAAACTATGAAACTTACGCCTATGTAAATGAATCATTTCAGGGTGGTAATTTATCCATTTCATCCGAAGTAAACTTATTTAATGGATTACAAACATTTAATACAATTCGAAAGAACAAACTTGATCTAATGGTTCAACTTGAAGGAGTTGATAAAGTTAAAAATGATATTACACTTAATGTTGCTACTGCATATTTACAGATATTATTGAGCAAGGAACTCTTTAATAACGCAAAACAACAACTTGAAATAACTTTAGTGCAAGTTGAAAAAACTAAAAAGCTTGTTGAAATAGGAAATGCAGCCAGAGGTAGTTTATTGCAGATTGAAGCACAAGCTGCCGGAGAAAAAGCAGCGCTAATTGATGCCGAGAATAATCTTAAAATTTCATACCTAAATTTATCTCAGTTACTTAATCTGGAAACTACTGAAGGATTTGAAATAAAAACTCCAGAAAAATTAGAATTAGTTCTTACCACAGAATTTGCTGATATAAATACAATATATAATGATGCACTTGGAGTTTTGCCAGAAATAAAAAGTGCTGAATATGGATTAAAAAGCTCAGAAAGAGGTCTTTCTATTGCTTACGGTAATATAAGTCCAACATTATCTCTTGGATATCAATATAGTTCACGATATAATGAATTGACCCGAAAAGTTGAAAGTAGCTCAGCACCTACACTTTCATCATACCCAATTGGAGAAACTGCTGGTGGTGAAGATGTTTTTGGTTATATTTCAAATACCAATTATGCATCATCCTATCCATACATGGATCAAATAAACGATAATGCTAGTAACGTTGTTTACCTTGCTTTGCGTATACCTCTTTTTAATAAATGGAGAACAGCAACAAATATTAGCCAATCAAAAATAATGGTAAACGACTCAAAACTATCATTGGATTTGCAAAAACAAAACCTTTACAAAAGCATACAGCAAGCCAGAACACAAGCTACAGCAGCCTTAGAAAGATATAAGGCAAATACTCAAGCAGTAGAATCAATGGAAGAAGCATTCAGATATACAGAACAAAAATATCAGGTTGGATTAGTAGATATACTTGAATATAAAACAGCTAAGAATAGTTTAATTAAAACTAAATCGGACGCTTTACAGGCTAAATATGAATTTATTTTTAGATCAAAAATACTTGACTTTTACAGGGGAGAGCAAATTATTCTTTAATGTTTTTGGGTAAATTTTTTAGAGGTTAAATAGAAAAAGGTTAATTATTGATGATTATTTTAGTTTAGGGTTTTATGTTGATTATTTCAAATTTGCTTCCCTATAGAGTCCGGAGAAATCCGGACTTTTAATTAATAAAAAAAGGAGTTGTTAACCTCCTTTTCTAAACTATCTTTTCTAAACACTTAAATGGTTCTTTTTGTTTTGGATAATGAATATCACCTGTATAAATATACCCAATGCTTTGATAAAGTTTAATCAGTGATTCGCTCGAACTTGCAACATCTAATCTGATTGATTTATAATTATTATCCTTAGCAAACTCTTCGGCAAACTGAATTAGTTTTTTACCTACCCCCATTTTTTGCCATGATGGAAATACAGCTATTCTTTTAATAATAATAAACTTATCGGTATTATTCTTCCACGATACGCTTTCAAAAACTGAATCTTGTTCTTCACTAAGAGTAATAGTTCCTATACATACGCCTTTATGTTTAATTATGTAGAGTGAACCCTTTTCAGCTTCAGTAATTAATCGATAATAGTCAGGATAAGCAATATTCCACTGATATACACTATTATTGTTAAAATCCTCAATACAATGCTGTAATAAGTACATTACTTCGAGAACATTATCAGTAGTTGCTTTTAGTACTCTCATATTAGGTTAAAGAAATTGAGAAATCTTTAAAACAAAATGGTTTTTTAATAATAACAAAAGTAATCAAATATTTAAATTCAGCATCTAAGATAAAATAAAAATTCATTAAAAATAAATTTCTTAAAATTTTACTTTAATTCTATCGTTAATTTTATGTTATTTCGTGGCATATAATCTTATTAAATGAAAACGGTATTAAAATTATTCTTCATCTTATTTTTTTATTTGTTGTTTTCGTGTGAGGAAGAGCAATTCTATTCGAAATCAGATGCATCACTTCGATTCTCAAATGATACCGTAATTTTTGATACTGTTTTTACTACAATTGGGTCCTCAACCAGAAAATTAATAGTTAAAAATCCATATTCTAAAACAATAAAAATTTCATCTATAAATCTTGCTGGAGGCATCTCCTCTCCATATCGGATTAATATTGATGGACATAGTGGAGTTTCTTTATATAATATTGAATTACGTTCTAAAGACAGTATATATATATTTGTTGAAGTAAATATTGATCCCACAAACAATAACTTGCCATTGGTAGTTAAAGATTCTATTCAGTTTTTTGTAAATAATAATTACCAGGATGTTAAACTTGTTGCCTGGGGACAAGATGTTCATATTATGAATAGTAAAATTATTCAAACAGAAACATGGGTAAACGATAAACCCTATTTAATTTATAACTACCTTTTTATTGATACCAGTAGCATATTAACAATTGAACCAGGTGTTAAACTGCATTTTCACAATAATTCGAGAATGTTTGTAGCAGGCACCTTAATTGCCAATGGAACTTTTAATAATCCAATTGAGTTTTCAGGTGATAGATTAGAACCGCTTTACAAAAATATACCAGGTCAATGGGATGGCATTTGGTTGCTGCCTGGTAGTAAGGACCATGTGTTAGAGTTTACCAACATTAGAAATGCTATTATTGGCATTCAGGTTGATACACTTGCAAATTTAGATAAGCCAACATTACTATTAGCAAATTGTAAAATTGAAAATATGACATCTGCGGGTTTGTATGCTCAAGGATCAACCGTTGAAGCATTTAATACTCTTTTTGCTAATTGTGGGCAATTTACAGCAGCATTAACAATAGGTGGTTCATATGAATTTTACCATTGCACGTTTGCTAATTTCTGGGGATATTCAACCCGCAAAACACCTTCAATCCTTTTAAATAATTACTATATCGATATTTACGGATCTACTCAAATACGAGCATTAGACAAAGCT
>JFJP01037138.1_pt1 | contig 42979 bp, 16 predicted proteins | sample 431651 | NCBI WGS metagenome assembly JFJP01 (sample SAMN02602958, study PRJNA72255) | Microbial mat metagenome, whole genome shotgun sequencing project. | biome: fresh water; feature: sink hole; material: water; isolation source: purple microbial (photo- and chemosynthetic) mats found in...
ATTATTCTGCAGGCAGTAGTCGTGGAGGGCTAGTAATAAGAGCTCAAGCCTCAGGTAATATAGAAGATGTAGAAGATGCAGCACCAGGAAGTACTTTTAACAGAGAAGGAATTGCTTTCTATCCTACTGATGATGGCACCAATATGATTGTTCAGTTTACAGGAGCTATCAATGAATCGTCAACTCCAGTTACAAGAATTCAAGTTCCTAAACCTGATGGAATAACAAACCTACGAGCTGTTGGTGGTGGAACTTTAAGAATATACGATTTAGGAAAATCTATCTATGTATATTATAATGGAGCACCTTATATCAGAATTGACCTTGGCGAAAAAACCGGAAGCATATATACATCCGGTACAGTTTACAACTCCAATATGCAAGTTATGGGTACTTTCACGGGCATGGAAGTGGAAGAGTTAGGTAAAGTTGCTGTTGCGCAAAGAGATGCAGCACTCAGACTTTATAATGTAACTATAAAAGCAAAAACAACATCATTATGGGTTGATCCACCTACAACAACTTACAATTCAGAGTATAACCAATCGTTTAATACAATTTGGGATGGCGTAAAGTTCAATAATCAATGGGATGCTCTTGGACCATTTGACGCAACTGATGCTACAGCTGGTTATTTGCAATTTGTATGGATTCCAAAACGTATTCTTCGCTCAAAGACTCCTTATGTTACTCCGTATAGTTTTTCAGCATTAATAGATTTTTCAGGAGGGTCTAATAGGGGTGGTATAGTAATAAGAACTGAAGATGGAGGAGACATTGAGGATTTACAGGTTTCTGCTTCAGGAGACCCTGGATTCAATAGAGATGGAATTGCTTTTTATCCTACTAATGACGGCTCTAATATGATTGTTCAATTTACAGGTATATTAAACGGATATAACACACCTGTAACAAGAATTCAAGTTCCTAAACCTACCGGGATATCAAGTCTTAGAACAGTTGGAGGAGGCACTTTAAGAATCGAAGATTTTGGTTCATCCATATATGTATATTATAATGATGCTCCATATATAAGAATAGATTTAAGTGGTAAAACAGGAAACCTCTATACTTCGGGCACCGTTTACACTTCTGATATGAAAGTTGCAGGAACTTTTTCAGGGATGGAAGTAGTTGTTTTGGGTAAAGTTGGAATTGCACAAAGAGATGCAGCACTTAGGTTATATAATGTAGTTATCAAATGTAACGATCTTGAAAGACAAGCCATTACTTTTGATAAAATTGAGAAAAAGAAATTTACTGACACTCCTTTTGTTATATCTGCTTCTGCAACATCGGGATTACCTGTCGAATTTAAACTAATTTCAGGTCCTGCAACCTTAAGTGGAAATACTGTTACTTTAACTGGCGAAATAGGCATTGTTACAATATCGGCAAATCAAAGTGGTAATGCAATTTATTATCCTGCTCCTGAAGTTCTTCAGTTATTATATGTTGGTGATATTGCTACACCTAACTTACAAGGTCAGGATTATGTTGATAATTGGGTGGCTACCGATGCCTTAGGACGAAAGTTACCATTTTCGGATGAAGTTCGTTCAAAACAAAACGATAAATATGTTGGTGTATTTTACTATACATGGCATGGATTTCATGGACAAGTAGTGAAAGACATAACAAAAATAATTAACAGTTACCCCTCAGATCCATTAAGTAATAGTAATCCTAATTGGGGTAGTATTGGAGCTGATCACTTTTGGGGTGAGCCTGAAACAAGTTATCAGAGAGCAGAAGACCCGTGGGTGCTCCGACGCGATTTGCAAATGCTTAGCAATGCTCAGGTCGATTTTCTATTCATTGATTGTACTAATGCATTTACTTATCTTGAAACTGTCAAAGTCCTTTGTCAGGTTTCTATGCAAATGCGCAAAGAAGGTATTAATACGCCACAGATTGTATTTACAACAAATGCATATAGTGGCAAAACTATGAACAAACTTTACGATGAGTTTTATACATTTTCATTGTTCGATGATCTTTGGTTTAAATGGGAAGGAAAACCATTGATTTTAGGTATTGCCGATGATCCTGATTTACGTGTAGAAGTAAAGAACTTTTTTACAATTAAATACTGCTGGGCGTGGACTGACGCCAAAAATAAACCTAATCATTGGCAGTGGTTAGATTCTTATCCACAAGATTATGGTTGGAATACCGACCCTGCTGTACCCGAACAAATACCTATTTCTGTTGCTTCACACCCTTCATTAACAATGGGAAGTAGCTACCAAAACAAACTTCAACCTACTGTTAATGAGCGGTATCTTACTGATTTTACTGGGCAAGGATTCTATTTTGCCGAACAATGGAAAAGAGCGTTAGAAGTTGATCCGAAAGTAATTATGGTTACACAATGGAATGAAGGCTTTGCGGGAAGGTTTATTTGGGATCAAGGTGATGCAATTTATGCAGGCAGACCAATCAAAAATGGGGATTCATATTTTGTAGATGCATTTACAGAAGAGTTCAACCGAGATATAGTACCCATGAAAGGTGGACATACAGATAATTATTATTATCAACTCATAGCTAATATTCGCAAATTTAAGGGTATGACTGCTCCTCAATCACTCTCAACTCCGACTACAATTAATATTGATGGTGATTTTTCACAATGGACGAATATCAGTCCGGTATTCAAAGATCCGTTAGGTGATACAATGCATCGTAATTTTAGAGGATATGACCCTTCAGTTACTTTTGTAAACAATTCAGGAAGAAATGATATCATTGAATCAAGAGCTACTTACGATAATAGTAATATCTACTTCTATGTAAAAACGGCACAAGATCTTACTCCTTATAGCGACCCCAATTGGATGTTACTTTATATTGATGCTGACAGAAACAAAGGAACCGGATGGGAAGGTTATGATTATGTTGTAAATTTAGGAGTAAAATCCGAAACAGAGACTACATTAAAAAGATGGGATGGCAGTGCATGGACAGACGAAGTTACTGTTCCATTTAAATTAATTGGTAATGAAATGGAGCTAAGCTTACCAAGAGCTGCCATATTGTTGGACAATAAAACTCCTGAATTTTATTTTCATTGGGCAGATAATATTCAAAAATTGAATGATATTTCGAGTTTCTTCACCGATGGAGAATCCGCTCCCGATCGTCGTTTTAATTTTAATTTCAGTGCGTCAAAGCCATTAGTTGGTATCGAAACGGCTTATAAGACTCTCGCTATTCCTGGTACTATTGAATTTGAAGACTTTAACAATGGAGGTGCAGGTGTAGCTTATGCCGATGCAACAATTGGTAATATAGGTAGCGCATATCGCCCAACTGAGTCGGTAGATATTGAATCAAAAACCGATGACGGGTACAATATACATTGGATTAATTCTGGTGAATGGCTTGCCTTTACTGTCGATATTAAAGCAACCGGTAAATTCACAGCAAGCATTGATTATGCTGCCGAAGGAAATGGGAAAGAAGCCATTATATATGTTGATGGAGTTGATAAATCGGGAATTATCACTTTCCCTTCTTCTGGCAATCTTACGACCTGGGCAAGCAAAAGTTTCGATATGCAACTAGCAACAGGGAAACACACACTTAAATTCTTCATTAAAAATGCTTCGAATGATTTTAAACTAGATAGAATAATTTTTACGGAGAAAGATGTGATTTATCCTGGAAATGGAATCGGTTTGAATAGAAGTATATGGTCAGCTCCGGTGGGTGGAAGAACTTGGTTCAAAGACTCAATTTGTTCCGAAATTGATCCGGTAATAAATCATAACTGGGCAGATGTAAGTCCTGGCTGTAGTGTTAGCAAAGATTTTTGGAATATGCGTTGGCAGGGACAAATTCAATCGCTTTATACTGAAACCTATACTTTTTACCTGACAATGAATGACTTGGGTAGAGTTTGGATTGGTAATCAGTTGCTATTAGATGGATGGAATTCATCAAGTACCGGAACTACCCTTACCGGAACAGTAGCTATGACAGCAGGTCAGAAAGTGCCAATAAAGGTTGATTTTGCCGAAAAATCAGGCGATGCTTATATTAAACTCGAGTGGAGTTCTGCTTCAAACACAAAAGAAGTGGTGCCTCAAAGTCAGCTATTTCCTGATGATACTTTCAATAGTATTGCAAATACAACAGCGACATTTTTTAGTGTTTATCCAAATCCGGCAAATGACAAATTGACTATTTTAAGTAATAACCATGGCGTTGAATCCGTGAAAATAACAGATTTACAAGGAAGAGTTGTTTATACACACAATTTAAGATTTATTGGAAAGAAAACAATTGATTTGAATCTTCAAAAGGGTATATATTTTATTAAATTAATGGGTAATACGCCTTTCAAAACTCAAAAATTAATTATAGAATAAGTTGTATTAAAAAATATCCGAGAATAAAAAGAGTAAAAAATGAATTGTTTAATAGTGTGTAAGAATAAATACGAAGAAACTAAAATAATATGAGCGTATCAATAAAAATATTTATATCAATCTTTCTATTTTTGTTTTATTCTTTATCAATTATCAAGAGTCAGTCTCTTGTTACATGCGGAACATTTTCGAAGATATATGATCCGAGTATTGGTGAGAGTTCAGCATGGTACATCAACGATCACGCAGTTGTATGTGGACCAGATGGTTGGCATTTGTTCGGAATAACACATGCAGAACCTGCAAATCCGATAGATGAAAAAAATTTTGCCCATGCAACTGCAAGTGCTTTTACCCAACAACCATGGATAAAAAAAACATACGCGTTGAGTTATTCACCCGCAGATAATGAAGTGCTACTTTGGGCACCCCATGTAATCTATTCCAATGGTCTTTATTATATGTATTATTGTGTTGGAGCTAAAAATATCGACCACACCAAATTTCGGATGCATCTTGCAACTTCTCCCGATTTGTGGAACTGGACTCGACATACAGAAAATCCTATGGTAGTTGATGGATTCGATGGTCGTGACCCTATGGTTATTAAACTTGATAGCTGCTGGGCAATGTACTATTGTGCAACAAGTGGTCCGAATGGAGGTAACCATGTTGTTTATATGGTTCAAAGTACCGATCTTGTACATTGGGGTAATAGAATTACAGTATTTACCGACACATTAACGGGAACTGCCGGAGGACCAACCGAGAGCCCTTTTGTCGTTCGTAGGGGTTCAAAATATTATCTCTTTACTTGTACAAATGCTCCCTATAATAACTCAAGAGTGATGGTAAGTTCATCTCCTTACCATTGGAGTGCCGATAGTGTTGTTGGCGATTTTCCTGCTCATGCTGCCGAAATAGCAAGAGATTTGGATGGAAAATGGTATATTACAAGAGCTGGTTGGGGCGAAGGTGGTGTCTATATAGCTCCACTTATATGGAATGATGGGCTTGATTCAGAAGTAAGTTCTATGCCAGTTCCAACAGCATATAAAACACAGAAAATTCCGGGTGTTGTTGAATTTGAGGATTTTGACAATGGTGGTGCAGGTGTTGCTTATTCGGATTTAACTATTGGAAATGCTGGTGGAGCATATCGTCCAACCGAATCGGTAGATATTGAATCAAAGGCCGCTGGAGGATACAACATTAATTGGATTGATTCTGGCGAATGGTTTGCTTATACCGTTGATATTAAAGCAAGAGGAAAATTCACAGTAAATATTAATTATGCTGCCGAAGGAAATGGAAATGAAGCCATTATTTACGTTGATGGAGCTGATAAATCGGGAATTATCACTTTCCCTTCTTCGGGAAATCTCACTACATGGGCAAACAAAAGTTTAGATATGCAACTTGTAACAGGAAGACATATACTTAAATTCTTCGTCAAAAGCACATCTGGCTATTTCAAATTAGATAAAATTACTTTTACCGAAAAAGATGTACTCTATCCCGGAAATGGAACAGGCTTGAATAAAAGTATATGGTCAGCACCGGTCGGTGGGAGAACTTGGTTCAAAGACTCTATTTGTTCCGAAATTGATCCTGTAATAAATCATACATGGTCAGATGTAAGTCCGGGATGTAGTGTTAGCAAAGATTTTTGGAATATTCGTTGGCAGGGACAAATTCAATCGCTTTACACTGAAACCTACACTTTTTACCTCACAATGAATGACTTGGGCAGAGTTTGGATAGACAATCAATTGCTGTTGGATGGATGGAATTCATCAAGTACCGGAACTAGCCTTACTGGAACAGTAGCTATGACAGCTGGACAAAAAGTACCAATTAAGGTTGATCTTGCCGAAAAATCAGGTGATGCTTATATAAAACTCGAATGGGGCTCGGCTTCAAACGCCAAAGAAGTGATACCTCAAAGTCAGCTTTACCCTCTCTTAAATCCGAATGGAATTAAAAATATCAAGGCAAAGCATTTTAGTTTTTATCCAAATCCGGCAAACGACAAGTTGACCATTAATAGTGAGAACTATACTATAAAATCAATAAAAATAACAAATTTACAAGGAAATATTGTTCACTCAGATAATAAACAATTTGTAGGAGAGAAAACGATTGAATTAAATCTACAAAAAGGAATATACTTTATTAGCCTAACAGGGAATTTGCCTTTCTCAACTCAAAAGCTAATCGTACAAAAGCAAACTATATAAACGTAAAATCAGAAATGAAAAAAAATAAAATTCTAACCATCTGGTCCGTAATAATTTACTATTCATTTATGGGTTTGTCGGCAGAAATCAAACATAATCAGACAGTAAGCAAGCTCAATCAATATAAAGATAATTTTCTGAATCCACCTGACTCATCTCGTCCCGGTGTTTATTGGTATTTTATGGATGGGAACATGTCAAAAGAAGCAATTACTGCCGACTTGGAATCGATGAAAAAAGCAGGTATTGGTCATGTGCTTTTTTTAGAAGTTAATGTTGGTATTCCAAGAGGAAAAGTGAATTTTTTAAGCGAAGAATGGCAAAGTATTTTCGAACATACTGTTCGGGAAGCCGAACGTTTGGGAATAGTAATTTCGCTCGGAACAGGTCCGGGCTGGACAGGGAGCGGTGGACCTTGGGTGTCGGGATCTGAGTCGATGAAGCATCTGGTATTTAGTTCAATTCAGGTTTCAGAAAAAGATACAAGTGAGATTAATCTTCCTAAACCTGCACCTATGAATCCCTATTTTGGAGAGGCTCCTTTTACGGCAGAACTCAAACAAAAATGGATGGATTATTACGAAGATGTTGTAACTCTTGCTTTCCCAACTCCAACAGGAAATTTCAAAGTGAGTGAGATTACAAATAAAGCATTGTATTATAGAGATCCTTACACTTCAAAACCAGGTGTAAAACCTTTTATTCCAACTTTTGCAATCTATAATGAACCATCAAAAGAGGGAATTATTGCTCCGAAAGGAATCGTTGATGTTAGCCAATTTCTGAAAGCAGATGGCACATTGGAATGGAAAATTCCTAAAGGCAATTGGACAATTATGCGTTTTGGAAGTAGAAATAACGGTGCCGTTACTCGTCCTGCTCCATTGCCTGGTGTTGGATTTGAAACCGATAAGTTTGATACCACCGCTTTAAATGCACACTTGGCAAATTTTATTGGCAAATTACTTAAAAAAGTGGGTACTCCTGATAAGAAACTACTGGGCGGATTAAAAATGCTCCACATGGATAGTTGGGAAATGGGAGCGCAAAACTGGACTTCGAAATTCAGAGAAGAATTTGAAAAACGAAGGGGGTACGACCCACTTCCATTTTATCCCGTTTATGCAGGATTAGTCGTTGAAAGTATGGAAAAGAGTGAACGTTTCCTATGGGATTTAAGGCAAACATCGCAAGAACTGATTGTAGAGAATCATGCGCTTCATTTGAAAAAATATGCAAAAAAATATAATATGGGTCTGTCCATTCAACCATACGATATGAATCCAACTGCTGACATGGAATTGGGAGCTGTAGCCGATGTTCCAAGTTGTGAATTCTGGAGCCTGGATTACGGATTTAATTCTGTATTTAGTTGTATTCAAGCGGCTTCAATTGCTCATGTTGAAGGAAAAAAAATTGTTCAGAGCGAAGCTTACACTGCTTATTTAGACGCATGGAAGCAATATCCGGGTTCGATGAAAAATCAGGGTGATTGGGCATTCGCTACGGGCGTTAACAAATTCATGTATCATACTTATCAACATCAGTCACTGCCCGACAGCCTCAGACCAGGAATGACCATGGGTCCTTATGGTGTACATCACGACCGTAGTCAAACATGGTGGCCTATGGCGGATGGATATCACAAATACGTTTCACGTTGTCAGTATATTTTGCAACAAGGACAAACTGTTGCCGATATACTTTATCTAACTCCTGAGGGAGCGCCACAGGTATTCCGTGCGCCAACTTCTGCATTAACCTCTGTGGATATTCCGGATAAAACATTAATTTTTACTGATAAGGAAGAAATGTTGCCGGGTGAGTCACAAGATGCATTTCTACCTGACCGGAAAGAATTTAACTTCGATGGATGCTCTCCTACTCAATTATTAAAAGCATCAGTAACTAATGGAAAAATTATATTTCCATCAGGTGCTACATACAGTGTACTTGTATTGCCAAAGACAGAAACAATGACTCCTGCATTATTAAACAAAATTGAATTGTTGGTAAAAGCAGGTGCAGTTGTTATTGGTAATCCACCCCGTAAATCGCCTAGCTTAATGAATTATCCTGCATGTGATAATCAAATTAGTAAAAAAGCAACATCGATGTGGGGAGAATCAATTGCTCCGGATGATATTTCTTATCGAATGTTAGGTAAAGGAAAAATTTATTGGGGAGGAACTTTTACTCAAATGACTCAATCTGAACTTTATCCAAATTATTACAGTACAGCTTCATTACTTCGGGGAATGGGAGTTAAGGAAGATTTTATGTCAACAGGTCTGGTACGATATACTCACAAGGTAATTGAAACCAGTGACATATATTTCGTTTCAAACAAAACCAACCACAGTATTAACTCAAACTGTTTATTCAGGGTTAAAAAAGGTACGCCGGAATTATGGAATCCAATGACCGGTGAAATTCGTCCACTTACCGATTATATAATACTAGATGGTCAGATTCAAATTCAATTGCAATTTGAACCTTACGAAAGCTATTTTATTGTATTCGATAAAAATGACAAATCAAAAACAGATAAGAATCACATATTTTCAAATTTCTCAGACCCTCTTATTTTATCAGAGTTGAGCAAACCCTGGAAATTATCTTTCGACACTAAATTAGGCGGTCCTAAAACCATCACTTTCGATAAACTGGTAGATTGGACAACAAGACCTGAGGACGGTATAAAGTATTATTCAGGAATTGTAAATTATCAAAACACATTCAATATTCCCAAAGAACTTATTGATAATAAAAACTCAGATGTATATATTGATTTAGGTGAAGTAAATAATATGGCTAGAGTGCGGATTAACGGCAAAGATATGGGGGTGGTTTGGGCGTCTCCTTTCCGTTTGAAAATTTCGGATGCTGTAATTGTTGGCGAAAACAAAATTGACATTGAAGTGGTAAACTTATGGCCAAATCGCTTGATTGGTGACGAGCAAAAACCGGATGATGGAATTGTGGGTGGTCAATGGCCTGAATGGTTAAAAAATGGTACTGCGCGAATATCAGATAGGTTTACGTTTACAACCTTTAAACATTACAACAAAGATTCAAAGTTATTGAAGTCAGGCCTAATTGGTCCGGTAAAAGTTTTAATAGTAAAAAAATGACTACAATGAAAATAAAAGTTGGATTATTCGGAATCGGACTTGATACCTATTGGGCTCAGTTTGATGGATTATTATCCAATCTGGTAGCATATCAGAACCAAATTAAAGATAGAATAAACACGTTTGGAGTTGAGGTAGTTGATGCCGGAATGGTTGATAACCCTGTAAAGGCACGCAAAGCAGCTGATTTTCTTAAATCGAAAGATATAGAAATTATTTTTCTTTACGTTTCGACTTATGCCTTGTCATCCACAGTTTTACCTATAGCACAAAAGCTTAAAGTGCCTGTCATTATTCTCAATCTTCAACCTGTAGCTAAACTGGATTATACCGCATTTAATAAGTTAAATGACAGAGGTAAAATGACCGGAATTTGGTTAGAACATTGTCAGGCCTGTTCTGTTCCCGAAATAGCCAGTGTGTTTAATCGCTCAGGCATTCAGTATGAATTTGTGACCGGATATTTACAGGATAAAGAGGCTTGGTCAGAAATTGAAGCATGGTCAGATGCAGCTCGTGTGGCTGCTTCTATGAAAAGCAACCGAATGGGTGTGCTTGGTCATTATTATGGTGGAATGTTAGATGTTTATACTGATATTACCAAACAATCAGCAGTATTTGGAACACATTTCGAACTACTTGAAATGTGTGAACTTAAAAAATACAGAGATGAAGCAACTGAAGTTCAGGTTTGTGCTAAAATTGAAGAATTTAATCGCACTTTTGAAGTTACTCCCGAATGTGAACAATTTGAAATTGAACGTGCTGCAAAAACGTCAGTGGCATTAGACAAATTGATAGAAAGACACAATCTTGGTTCATTGGCTTATTATTACGAAGGTGAAGCTGGAAACGATTACGAAGATATTGTTACTTCAATAATTGCCGGAAATACTTTGCTGACAGGTAAAAATATACCTGTAGCAGGTGAATGCGAGGTGAAAAATGCCCAGGCAATGAAAATCATGGCTGAATTTGGCGCCGGAGGGTCTTTCTCTGAATTTTACCTGATGGATTTTGACGATGATATAGTCATGCTTGGACACGATGGACCGGCTCACTTTGCTATTGCTGAAGGTCGGGTAAAATTAGTGCCACTACCCATTTATCATGGAAAGCCAGGAAAAGGATTATCTATCCAAATGTCCGTAAAACACGGAGCGGTAACCTTGCTTTCGGTAGTTGAAGGCAAAGATGGTATATTTTTGCTTGTTGCCGAAGGTGAATCGGTTGAAGGTCCAGTTCTCGAAATTGGAAATACAAATAGTCGATACCGTTTTCCGATTGGTGCAAAAAGATTTCTGAATGAATGGTCGAAACAAGGACCTGCTCACCATTGTACTATCGGAATAGGACATATAGCATGTAAAATTGAAAAATTAGCAAAATTATTAGAAATAAAAGTTGTAATAGTAGCTTAGTTTTTCTGTCAGATAGAATTAAATACTTGATAAAATCTTTTGAAAATACGAATGAAAAATAAGATTCTCCTATATAGTTGTCTTCCACTGACATTGATGAGTGTCAATGCACAAAAAACGGCTTCCAAACCCAATATAGTATTTATTCTTGTAGATGATATGGGTTGGAAAGATTTGGATTGCTATGGTAATACTTTCAATGAAACCCCTCATATCGATTCATTGTCAAATTCTGGCATTCGTTTTTCACAAGCGTATTCAGCGGCACCAATAAGCTCGCCAACACGCGCTTCTATTCTTACTGGTAAACATCCGGCTACACTGAAATTAACCAACTTTATAGGAGGTAATCGCATTGATCCGAACTCCACTATCTTACCTGCAATCAGCAAACAGTATTTGGAATCAAAAGAAACAACTTTAGCTGAAGTCATGAAAGAAAATGGATATGTTACAGGTATGGTGGGAAAATGGCATTTAGGATATGGCGATTCTGTTGCACCTTGGGGACAAGGTTTTGATTATACACGAATGATTGTAAAAAAAGAATTGGATTACTACAATTATTCTATCGCTATTGATACTTACGAAAATGAATTTATTGATCATGGAACCAACTATTTAACGGATAAATTGACAGAATATGGTGTCAACTTTATTCAAAAGAATAGTGAAAAACCCTTTTTTCTGTATTTAGCCTATTCAGCACCGCATGTTATGATAGTTCCAAAGGCAGAAAAAAATAGCAAATACCTGTTAAAGTACGAATACAATAAAAATAGTAAGGCTGGAGCTGGAAATCCTTATTATGCAGCAATGATTGAAAGTTTGGATGATGGTGTGGGAAAAATTATACAATCGATACGTGATGCCAGTATTCTCGAAAATACAATAATTGTTTTTGCATCCGACAATGGAGGACTTGGAACAGACGAATTAGGTCCCACACCAACATCAAATTCACCATTAAGGAAATGGAAAGGACACCTTTATGAAGGAGGAATCCGTGTACCAACCATTATTTCGTGGAAGTCACACATTGATGCCGGAATTACTTCCGATTACTACTTTTCAAGTATCGATTATTTACCTACTTTGTGTGAGTTAGCAAGCATTAAAGAGTTGCCTTATTCAGTTTCAGGAAAAAGTATTGTGCCAGTTCTTTTAAATCCACAAAAAACTACATTTAAGCAAGATACTCTTTTTTGGCATTATCCTCATTTCTCAAATCAAGGAGGAAGACCATCGGCAGCCATACGTTATGGTGATTATAAATTAGTAGAAAACTTCGAAACCAATAAGTATGAACTATATAATCTAAAAAATGATATTGCAGAAAAGCATAATATAGCTGAAAAGCAAAAGGCTAAATCAATTGAATTATACAATATGCTTACTGCCTGGAAGGAAAAAAACAAGGTTGAAATGCCTATTAAGATCGCAAAATTAGCAAAAAAACAAAATTAGCAATATGAATCACAGAGATAGATTTATCAACACGCTTCAGGGTAAACCAACCGATCGGCCACCACTTTATGTAAGTATGGTTCCTCAATTAGCAAAAAAACTGAGTAATCATTTAGGTGTACCTTACGAAGAACCAATATCTTCTCTTTTAGGGAGTAGAATTTCATTTAATGGGATGTTAACTGGTTTGGGAGTCGATGCAATAGGTGTTGCAGCTTGCTTCCCTGATAATTTTCAGCCCAAACTTCGCGAAGATGGAATTACAATCAATGAATGGGGAATTGGAACAAAACCTCATGGGTTATACGATGATTTTGCAATTCACCCACTAGCTCACGCACAAACCATCAAAGATATTGAGAGTTATCCTTTCCCCGAAGTTGGTGCCCCCGGACGTTTTAGGTTTGCAGAAGAAACAATCGCTAAATATGGTAAAGATTTTGGTGTTATTGGTGATTTGGAATGCGCTATCTACGAAATTTCGTGGTATATGGTAGGGCTCGAAAAGCTACTTATGGACATGATGTTGGAGGAACCTTATGTGGATGTACTATTAGATAAAGTAACAGATATTGCTACAAAAACAGGACTTCGGTTGATAGAATGTGGCGTGGATATGATTTGGGCAGGCGATGATTTTGGTTCACAAAACAGTTTAATAATGAGTCCCGAAATGTTTGATCGTTATTTTGCTCCACGGATAAAAAAAATGTTTGCTGCATTTAAAGCTGCAAACCCTCAAATTAAAATTGCCTGGCATACCTGCGGGTCGGTAATCCCACTAATTCCAAAATTTATTGAATTAGGATTGGATTACTTAAACCCGCTACAACCACTGGCAAAAGATATGGATGCTGAAAATATTAGCAACTTATTTGGTGGTAAAATAAATTTTTTCGGTGCTATTTGTGTACAGGATTTATTACCCAACGGTACGCCCGAAAAAATAAAATCGGAAGTTAAACGCATTGCAGGATTATTATCCAAAGATAGCAGTTATATTATTGCACCTGCTCACAATATTCAAGACGACACTCCAATTGAAAACGTACTTGCTCTTTTTGAAGCTGTTAAAGAATTATAGTTGGAAAACATCAATAAATAATGGCATAAGTTCGTCATAAAGAGCTTGCTTATACCAGAAACATATCAGTAATCCCTGCAAGGTATCAACCATAGGATTAATTCTTATAAGTAATTAGCTGGTATGTCGATATTTTCAAACAAATTGAACAATAATACATAAAATTCAACTTTTTTTCCAACGTATTTTTTTTATCAATTAGATATCTTTGTGCCAAAAATAGTATAACTTTTTTTGTGGCTAAAACAGAAAAGTTAACAATAAATATTTTTATACTTTATGAAAAAACACACAAATGTCAAATTAAGCCTCACATTGCTGAACTTTTTATCAACAATCAGAATATTGAAGTTGCTATTTATTAACACAACCATGTTTAGAATTGGGTTACTCGGTGTGTTTATATTGATAGCTAGTATGGGTTTTGCACAAAATACAAATCAAAAAAATGCCGAACCGCAAACAACTACTAAAACCAAAATAGTTTCGGGTGTGGTTCTCGACGAAAAAGGACAAGCTGTTATTGGAGCAAGCGTAATCATTCCCGGCACATCAATTGGTGTAGCCACGGACCTAAACGGACGCTTTACACTGGAAGCACCATCGAATGCCAGACTGCGGATTAGTTATATAGGTTACGATGTAAAGGAAGAATTAGTAAACGCAGCTTCGGAGTTGAAAATCATGTTAGAACCTATACCTCAGGCGTTGAAAGAATTGGTAATTACAGCACAAGCTATTGGTCAAAAAAATGCTATCCGTCAACAAATAAACTCCAACACAATAAAAAATGTAGTCGCTGCCGACCGTTTACAGGAGAATCCGGATGCCAATACAGTAGAAGCTTTAGGACGTCTGCCGGGGGTGTCAGTTTTAAGAAATGGCGGTGAAGGTACAGGTTTGCAAATACGAGGTATGGATGCCAGGTATTTGAATATTACCGTCAATGGTATGCAAATTGGAGGATTAGGAATTTCTCAGTTTGCTTTACAGGGAGCTGAAGTTTATAAAAGTCTTACTGCAGATATGGATGCAAATTCTACTGCAGGAACAATAAACTTACTTTTTCGAGAAGCTCCAACAAAATTTCATGGAAATTTAATGGCGCAAGGTGGATATAATGATATGAATAACTACTTTGGGAATTATAAATTTTTGGCAGAAATGAGCAATCGTTTTTTTAACAATAAATTAGGATTTTTATTCAATACAACTCTGGAAAGAGTAAATAGAAGTACACAAACTATGAGTGCAGGGTATAATCCTATCGACGATATAAACTCGCTTTATGCTAACAGTTTAAACTTTAATTTAACCGAAAGGTTTAATTATAAAAAATCAGCCATGTTGAATTTGGATTATAAGCCTTTTAAAAATACAAGTTTATTTTTAATTAATACAATAACTCAAAATGGAACAACTATAAATACACAGTCGAAAAGTTTTAATTTGCAAGGAGTCGGGTCAGTAGCCTATAATTTCAATACTACTCCCGATAGAAATGAAATAACAATTTCATCAGGGCTTACCGGAAAAACGGATTTCAGCTTTCTTAAACTCGATTATGGAGTTTCATATAATAATTACAGCAGAAATGATGACAAACAAAAGAGCTGGAACTGGGTTTTTTATGGCAATCAGATAACCATACCACTATCTGAAAATTTAAAGGATCCACTTGATTTAGTTCCACTTTTCAGTAAATCTGATAGCATAAAAAATAATCGATTATCTGGTTTAGGATTGACAAATGATAATCATACGCAAAACAAATTAGAATCGTTTTTAAATTTCACTGTGCCATTTAAGATTGGAAATGTAATAAATGGAAGTATTAAATTTGGAGGAAAAATAAGAAATACGTCAGATAAAAGAGTTGTACAATCCGGAAATTCTGGAGTCATGGCGGGGACTAACCCAGTTTTTCGTGATTTTATGAATAAAGAATTAAGTGGACTGACGTGGGATAACAATGGAAATTTATCGGGTATAGGAATGGAAGACAAACGACTTGACAATTTCTTAGGCAAATATAATTTTGGCTATACCTATAACATGAATCGATTAAATCAGATTTTCGACACATGGTATAATATAACTGCTAGGTTTAGCCAAATGACTGATAAGCAAATACAGGATGCCGGAGCATTTGATAGAAAAAATGTAACTTTTGCACAAAATATTCCTTTAGAGACACGATTAGGTTTAAATGCTGCTCAAAGATTAGGAGCGGCCTATATAATGCCTGAAATTAATTTTGGAAAACTTGTAACTTTAATACCGGGTGTCAGATACGAAAAAACGGTAACTCAAATGACAGGGTTTTATGCTATCCCTCCCGTTCTTTCTCCTGAAATGCAAGCATCAATACCAGGTCGTGATTCTTCAGCGACCAGAACTGATGAGTTTATTTTGCCTATGATACATTTGCGCTTAAGACCAAGTAATTATTTCTATACTCACTTGTCATATACTCAAACTTTAAGTCGACCTGATTTGCAAAGTATAATGCCAAATTATTATGTAAATTCAGGTTGGGCACCCTTGTCTTATACAGCAGGCAATCCAAATTTGTTATCGGAATTGTGGACAAACTACGATGTACAATTTGTATATCACAACGATAAAATAGGATTAATATCTGTAACTGGTTTCTACAAAGTAGCAAAAAATAAATTCTGGCAGAGAGGATTCAAACGTATAAAGGGAGATCCTATCCCTGATCCTACATTTAAAAACACAGATGTGGTAGTAATGGATATTTGGGAGAATAATAAATATAAATCTGAGGTGAGTGGTGTTGAATTTGAATGGCAAACTAATTTTTCATATTTACAAAACTTCCTTCGATATATTACCATTTCAGCTAACCTGACAGTACAGAGTTCAAAAGCATTTTATCCATATTATACGCTTCGATCTGTTGTTCCTCCTGAGGGTGGACGTCCACAAACTGTACGTGTTGATTCAGTAATTACAGGTAAAGCTGTAGGAGCACCTGATCAAATGGCTAATGTTTCCATTGGATTCAATAAAGGGGGATTTAATGCTTGGTTATCCTATCAGCATACAGGTTCTATTCTACAAAGCATAAATAATTTACCCCAATTGAATGTGATAAAAGATACTTATGATCGTTTAGATCTTCAACTAACCCAAAAATTAACCATTGCAGGAATTTGTGGCTTCGAGATTCTGCTTAATGTTGCAAACATAACAAATTCAACTGAAACACAGCACCATGCAAGTGATAATCGTTTCACATTTATTGAAAAATATGGATTATCGATTGATACCGGATTTAGATGGAAATTTTAATTTTAATCCTTTTCTATCTACAAATAAATTTTATGTATTAAACAATAGATTATTATAAGATTATAAGAAAAACATTCAAGTTGTAACTTTATAAAAATTCATAAAAATGAGAACAAATGCGTTGTTTCTTACAACCTTAGTTATTAACAATTTAATATCAAAAATAATGAAAAAAATTACTTTATCTTTAGTCGCAGCAATTTTGAGTATTATGTGTGGTTTTACTTATGCGCAACAAGTTCTAATTGTCAATCCGGGTATCGGAACATTAAACACAGTTATTGATCAATATAAAGGTACGAGAATCTACCAGTTAAAAGCAGGAGAATGGTATCAATTGTCTAAACCTATAGAAAATGTAGGTTTCGATTTGCAAATTATTGGAGAAGTTCCTGCAAATAATGAAATACCTGCTACACTTCAAACAAACTATGATGTTACCAATGCAACATTCAATAACATGTTTTCAGCAAAAGGTAATTTAACGCTTAAAAATATTTATTTCGTAAATTGCGATTTAAATTCATCTGTTGCTAATGAATTTATAGTATCTCAAATAACTGGAAATAGAATTACCATTGACAAATGTGTACTTCATCCCAGTGGAGTAGCAACTACAATTCATGATGTAGCTGGGAATTCAAAAACCTATTTTACAAACAACTTAGCAGTTGATTTTGGTCACCAATCAAGCCCTAATGATGGACACTTTTTTGTATATGGTGGAGCCGGATTGGTAGGATTAGACAGTTTACTTGTTGAAAATAACACATTTGTATGTATGGGTATGGATATGTTCTCAGGAAGTTTTGCCGATTCTAAACATAATTACGTTAACTTTAATCATAATACTTTTTGTATGACTAAGTCGCAAATAGATTGGGCTGTCTTGAAAAATGAGGAATATTGGACAAACAATTTGTTTTGGAATGCTCAAACTCAACCTTATATGAATAACTGGCAACCTATGCCCGGGGGAGATGCAGCTAGACCAAAACCAAATTTGATTTTTGCCGATACTTTACCTGGTGAAATTTTGCCAAGCATACGCCCTTGTTTTGTCGAATACAATTCTTTTGGACGTCAGCAGGGTTTTTATAATTTATTAACAGAGATGAATACATGGGGTAAAGCAAATGCTAAGCCACTGGGTTATCTTTATGATTTAACATGGCATAATGATTCTGTCAATTGTCGTGAGGCTCAAATGTTTAATTCCACAGGTTTCCCTAAGTTTAAATATGGTAATACCCTAAAAGATATTGATCCACAATGGGTAGATTCAAAAATATATGATCATGGTACTAAGTTCATAGCTTGGTCACGTCCTGCAAGTTTTATTCACGGTTATGGCAGAGCAGCTACTGATTTTCCCCCAACAAGTCAATGGACTCAATATTGGTGGATTCCAAGTGGAGATCTGTCTAACAACAGCGTATGGCCATTATTTAATGGCGTATATTCAAATCCGCAAACGCTCACAGGATCCATCGAAAATTTGCCATTAGGTGATTTAAACTGGTTCCCGACACAGAAGGCCCTATGGTTATCAAAAAAACCACAAATCGAGGCACATATTAAGGCTGGTAATACTGATAAAATCAGTCTGACAGCTATATCTGAAATAATACAACAGTCCACAATGGTTTATCCAAATCCTGCAAAAAATGAAATTCAGGTTAAAGGAACAATAAACCCGACAATAAAAATATATTCAATTGACAGTCGATTACTGCTCAATATAAACGGAACAAATAAAGTAAATGTTTCAACCTTGAAAAATGGCACTTATATTATTAGTATTGAAACAAATACTCATTCTTTCGTTCAAAAATTTATTATCCAAAAATAAATCAACTTTTTTAATCTACTTGTTTTAATGATGGAAATTAATTCCTTAAATAAAACAAGTAGATTTTCAGTCCGATATAGACAATTTCGGATATTTCATGAAACAAAACACAATAACATAATTTGATGCACAGGCTATGTTACTGTGTGAGCTCTCTTGCGGTAGAAAGTTTCCATCTGACAAATAAAAAATATATTAAAAACAAATGAAATTACAAATTAGTTTAATTCAGAGACTCAGACAATCATTCTTGACTCTATTCTTGTTTTCAGCATTATTTACTGTTCATGCTACAACCTTTGATGCGGATAAACCTATGATAGTATTTAATTCTGAGTATGTTCAGAGTTTCGAAACAAATACCTGGGATGATAACGCTTTTTACAATCAGTGGATTACTGTTGGTGATAGATGTTTTTCGGCATCGGATATAACCAATGGTTACCTTCAATTTGTTTGGGTGCCAAAACGATTTATGATATCGAAATCGGCTTATAGTAAACCATACATTGTGAAATCTAAAATCTCTTATGGAAATCCTTCAAATCGTGGAGGTCTTGTAATTCGTCTGAGCGAACTTTCCGACAATATCCAAGAGCCACCTGCCGACCCAGGCTTTAACCGTATGGGAGTTGCTTTTTATCCCGCCGATGCCAATAATTATTGTGTTCAATTTTCGGGCATTGAAAATAACAGAACTAATACACCCCAAAAAAAGATATTGATTCCAAAACCAACTAATATTAGCGATTTAATGTCGGGTGCTCATACTCTACAAGTCGAAGATTTTGGCGAAATTATTTATGTTTATATTGATAATGTTCCATTTTTCAGAATTGATTTCGGAGTCCGTTCAGCTGGTGTTTATACATCAGGAACTGTATATAATGCCGAAATGACTCAAATTGATACTTTCACGGGAATGCTTATACCTGCATTGGGTAAAGTGGCTGTGGCACAACGCGATGCTGAGCTTCGTTTACATGAAATATCAATTAAAACCTTAACTAAAGATATTACTTTTGATAAGCTAACTCCAACTTTGACTCCGCTTTATCAAGTTGATTGCTCTCAAGCATTTAATCAAGCCAACTTCGATGCTAATTGGGATGTTATCAGCTCGTTTAGCTCCACAAATACTACTTCTAGTTATTGGAAAATGGGCTGGATTAATCCACGAGTTTTACGAACAAAGAGTAATTTCAATATCCCGTACGTATATGAAGTTGATTATTCATTAGCTACCGGCACAGTTCGGGGTGGTGTAATTATCAGAGCACCAAAAAATGGTTCAGCTGAAGATTTACAAGAAACCGGACAGAATGTTGTTGTTCCAATGTTTAATAGAGCAGGTATTGCTTTGTTTGCTAATGCTGACGGTTCACAAATGTATGTTCAATTTTCGGGAGTTGTTAATGGTTACACCACTCCCTATATTCGAATTAGTGTGCCTGCACCAGTGGGGGAGAATTTACGAAACAGAGCTTTGTTGAAAATTGAGGATTATGGTAATTCAATTTATGTTTTCTATAATTCAAAAAGCCTATGTAGAATTGATTTTGACCAAACATCTACCGAAAATAATGCATCAGGAGTGGTATATAATGGCTCTATGGTAATTCAGGGTTATTTTGAGAACATGGTGGTTCCAGTTACTGATTTTAAATTGGCTATTGCAGCTCGTGATGATGTTAGCTCTACTGATGACCTCAGAATTTATAGCATTAAAATAAGCTCTGCTACGATGCTTCCAGAACCCCCATTTAACGTAACTGCCAAAGCTGGTGACAGCAAAGCAACAGTTTCATTTTCAAAATCAGAAAATTTAGCTATTCCTGTATCGAAATATGTGGTGAAGTCTTATCCCGGAAATATCATAATTGATGGTACATCAAGTCCAATTACTATCTTGGGACTTACTAATGGTGTAGAATACACTTTTACTGTTACTGCTGTTAATAGCATGGGCTCAAGTGCCGAAAGTGTTGCTTCGGCAGGTGTAACCCCTACTAAAGCAATTTTGCAGCTAAGTTCGAATCAGAATCAATGGACAGGAACTGATGCTTTAGGACGTAAATTATCTGACGGATTAACATTGGATACACCAAAGAAAAACAAATATGTTGGTATTTTTTATTGGACATGGCATACCGATAATATTGCCGATTATTCGCCAGTGATGAATATCACGGAAATACGCAAGCAATATCCTGAAGCAATGTCGGATTTTAATCACCCTGCCTGGAACAATAAGCCCGAAGGGGGAGTGTTTTGGTGGGATGAACCTTTGTTTGGTTATTATCGTACTACCGATGAGTGGGTATTGCGCCGTCATGCCGAGATGCTTGCCGATGCGGGAGTTGACGTGGTATTTTTCGATTGTACGAATGGAAGTCAAACCTGGAAAACATCGTACACAAAATTACTCGAAACATGGTCGAAAGCCAGAGAAGAAGGAGTAAAGACACCACAAGTGGCATTTATGTTACCTTTTGGTGCTACCGATGATGCTGCATTATCAATGAGTGAACTTTATACCGATCTTTATGAGCCAGGGTTATATAAAGACTTATGGTTTATGTGGAAGGACAAACCACTAATTATGGCATATCCCGAAATAAAAGCTCAAGCCGGTAATACTGCAGGAATGAAATTTACATCATCATCTACTTTTAATGCTGTAAATGTAACCTGCCCAAGCTGGACAAATAGTATTGGAAATCTGACACTTAAGTTATATAATTGGAACACAAATTATAATACAAGTATATCTGGTAGTCCTATAGCTTCTAAAACATTTGAAAACTACGATGATAATTCAAAACTTACACTAAACTTTGATGCACAGGTACAAGGAGATTATGTTTGGGAGTTAAGTGGTGCATCCGAAGTGGTTGGCGTTTGGAAATGGACTGAAAGCAACAGTTCTTCTGTACAGAGTTATTTTGATGGCAAATCAGTGAGTGGAAACTATGAATCAGAAATTTTTTACGTCCAGAACAATTCCTACACAGCTTTAGCCACTGGAACAAATCACATTCCATTACAGTTATTAGTATCGGTTCCACAATCAAGAGTAACAGCCATGCAATCGTTTTTCACTTTTCGTCCGGGTCAAGCCGACATGGTAAATGGACCAACGCGCAACGATCATTGGGGCTGGTTAGAGGTTGCACCTCAACATGCCTATATTCCTAAACCGGATGGTGGTTATGAACAAGCTACTGTTGGAGTAGCCCAAAATGCTTCTGATGCAAGTGGCGGACATGCTTCTGCATTTAATTCAGAGCTAACATACGGGAGAAGTTATACCCACATGAATGGTCATGACAAAAGCGAAGATGCCTACCTGAAAGGGTTAAATTTTCAGGAACAATGGAATAATGCCTTTGCAATAGACCCCGATTTAATATTTGTAACGGGATGGAATGAATGGATAGGTGGACGTTGGTTGAGTTGGGATGTTAAACCATTTTCGTTTGTCGATACATATAGCGCTGAAAAAAGTAGGGATACAGAACCAGTTAAATCATGGGGAAATAAAGGCGATGTGTATTATTTACAATTAATTGAAAATATCCGAAAGTTTAAAGGGATTGATGCCATAGATTCAACTTCAAACCTAAAAACGATAGATATTAGCCGCTTGTCCGACTGGAATGATGTTTATCCAAGCTATGTTTCGCACAAAGGAAACACCATTCACCGCAATCATAAAGGGGCTGGTAATACGCTTATTTATCAAAACATTACAGGTAGAAACGATATTGTTTCAGCAAAAGTAGCCCGAGATGCTCAATATATTTATTTCTATGTTGAGACTGATGAAGCATTAAGTCCAAAAACCGACAATGGCTGGATGCGATTATTTATTGATATTGATAGAAATAAAAATACAGGTTGGGAAGGGTACAATTTTGTTTTAAACAGAACATCGCCTGGAAGTAAAGCTAGTTTAGAGTCCAATGTAAATAACGAATGGCAATGGCAGAGTGTGGGACTGTGTGATTATTCTATCAATAATAATACTCTAACCGTTAAAATTGAACGCTCGAAACTAGGATTAACAGACCTGTCCGATTTGAATTTTGAATTTAAATGGAGTGATAATATGCAAGAACAGGGCAATTTGATGGATTTTTATGTGAATGGGGATGTTGCTCCTGCTGGTAGGTTCAACTATATTTACAATCCACAAAAAAACGACGAAGGTTATTTAAAATCTTGTATGCCATTGGGTATAAATCAGGGACTTAAAGAAGAGGTTTTTGAAGGTGATTTCGACACAATACCAGACTTTAGTTCATTAAAAGTGTCAAAAACAAACTACCCGTTGGAGATAAATAATGTTTCGGACTATCCAAAATTTGGAAGTAACTTTAGTGGATTTATTGAAGCACCTCTCAAAGAAAGTTATAAGTTTACGCTTAGTTGCGATGCCGACACTAGATTGTATATCGATAATTTTTTAGTTACAGAATATGAAAATGGGCAGTTAAAATCGAATAATATAATTAAATTAATGCCCGGTATGCATCAATTCAGATTGGAACATACTACGAAAGATACTAGCAAACCATTGGAGTGCTTTGTAGAGTCAAACTCTTTCAGTTCGACAAAATTGCCCGGTTCAGTATTGTACAAATACAACATAAAACCAGATGCAAGTATTAATTTCACTCAACCTCAGAAATATTATTCGTCAATTGATAGTGTGTTTTCAGTTAAAATTCAGGACAAAGATGGAACAATAGCTAAAGTTGAAATGTATGATAACAATCAATTATTAAAAACCGATACTTCTTTGCCGTTGAACACATACAATTTTGAAGTTGGCAATCACAAAGTACAATTAAAAATTACGGACAATGATGGAGGTGAAGTTGTGACAAATCAATTATCGTTTATAGTTGAACCAGCTTTTGAAATACCGTGTCAGATTCTTCCCGATAAATTCTGTCAGTCATATAGTGTTTCCTTAATCAATTCTACTCATCCTCAGGGAGGTGTAGATATAAGAGCAGTATATGGATGGTCTGATTATTATATAAATGCACCTGAAAATGGATCCTACAAAGTTACATTTACGGTACCTGCTTCGGTTTCGGGCACAAAAAAAATAAGCGTAAAAAACAAAGGAGACGAAATTGCATTGGTAAATGTTGCCAATGTAGGTAATGCGCAGGCATGGTACGATGTAACAACTACTGTAAACTTAACAGCAGGTATACATAAATTACATCTTGATTTTACAGGGAGTATTATTCTACATAAAATATCATTCGATTTTACGAATGCGTTAAATACCACAAGCACTTTACGTTCTAAAATATCACCAAATCCATCGAAAGGTGAGTTTTTACTTCAAACAGATGAAAATATAGCTATGCTTGTAGTAACAAACTTAGTTGGTGAAGAACTTGAACGTTATCAAGGGTTCAATTCAAATAATTTTAGTTTTGGTCAAAACCTGAACTCAGGAGTTTATTTGGTAAGAGTTATGGGTAAAAGCGGTAAACAGAAAGTGCTGAAAATTGTAAAACAATAGAGAATGTGTTGGGTTAGAGGAGTTCATAGTGGTTATATCAGGTTGTTTATTTTTATTGAGTTACTAGTAGGTGGAGCATTTCCTGTAGCAAATTCTCAAGTAATACCTGCATATAACCAACAATGGACTGCTACGGATGGACTTGGGCGCAAATTAGCTGATTCTGAAACTTGTGGTCAGCCTCGAGAAAAAAAACATATTGGCATGTTTTATTGGACATGGCATACTGATGATTTGGCTGATTTTTCGCCCGTAATGAACATAACAAAAATACGGAAGGAGCAACCGGGTGCAATGTCGGATTTTCATCATCCTGCTTGGCTAAATAAACCCGAAGGCGGTGTGTTTTGGTGGGATGAACCTTTATTTGGTTACTACCGAACAACTGATGAATGGGTGTTGCGAAAACATGCCGAAATGCTTGCTGATGCTAGTGTCGATGTGGTTTTTTTTGATTGTACAAATGGAAGTATCACCTGGAAATCTTCTTATATTAAATTACTCGAAGTGTGGTCGAAGGCTCGAAAAGATGGAGTTAATACTCCCGGAGTCGCTTTCGTGTTACCTTTCGCTAATACACCCGAAGCTACTTCAACACTGAATGAACTGTACACCGAATTGTATAAACCCGGATTGTATAAAGACTTATGGTTTTATTGGAATGGCAAACCGCTTATTATGGCATATCCCGAAGCTTCAGCGACAAAAAAAAGCTCAGCAGCCATGAAATTTACTGCTAATTCAACATTCAATAATATTGCTATTCAGTGCGGATCAATAGGAGAAAATGCAGAACTAACACTAAAATTATTCAAGTGGAAAGAGAGCTATTCTGAGAGTATTCAATCCAAACCAATAGCAGAGAAACAATTCAGCAATATAAAGGCAGATGACGTGCTTAATCTTTCTGTGGAGAACTTATCAAAAGGCGATTACCTCTGGGAGTTGAGTAACCCAATAAATACGGTAGGAGTTTGGAAATGGGATAACACAATTGATAGTTCCGGGGTTTTTCAAAGTTTTTACAATGGACTTTGTTGTACGGGGAGTTATTGTTTTAGTATTAACTATATAAATTCACCACTTCAAAGTAAATTTACAGAAAACAATTGTTTGCGAAAAGCAATTCAGTTGAATTCAACAGAAGTAACTCAACAAAGAATAGCCGAAATACAGGAGTTTTTTACTTTTCGCCCCGGTCAGCCCGATTATGTGTATGGTCCAACCCGAAATGATCACTGGGGATGGCTCGAAATAGCTCCTCAACATGGATTTGGAGCAAAACCCGATGGAGGTTTTGAGCAAACTACAGTAGGTGTAGCTCAAAATGCATCTGTTGCAAGTGACGGACATGCTTGCGCATTTAATTCAGAACTAACATACGGAAGAAGTTATACCCATAAAAACGGACAGGACACAGCCAGTATGGCATACCTAAAAGGATTAAATTTTCAAGAACAATGGAATAATGCCATTGCAATAAACCCCGATTTGATATTTGTAACAGGATGGAATGAGTGGATTGGCGGAAGGTGGTTGAATTGGGATGTTAAACCTTTTGCCTTTGTTGACACTTACAGCGCTGAAAAAAGCCGCGACATTGAACCTGTCAAATCGTGGGGAAATAAAGGCGATGTATATTATATTCAACTTATTAATAATATTCGAAAGTTTAAGGGATTAAAAGAACCTGACTCTGTTTCTCCACCTAAAACTATACGTTTAAAGAATCTAGATGATTGGCGTGATGTTCGTCCCATTTATGCATCGTACATAGGAAATACAATGCATCGAAATCATCCAGGGCAAGGAAAAACGCTGATATATACAAACAAAACAGGACGAAATGACATAGTTGAAGCTAAAGTGGCTCAAGATAAACATTATCTTTATTTTTATGTAAAAACCGCGGATGTTTTAAGTGCTAAAACTGACGAAAATTGGATGCGACTGTTCATTGATATTGATAGGGATAAGGCTACAGGCTGGGAAGGCTACGACTATATAATAAACCGATTATCGCCAACTGAATCTGCTGTTGTCGAAAAAAACATCCAAAATTCGTGGAAGTGGAAAAAATCGGGTATAGCACAGTACAGTATTGAAGGTAATTGCTTAGTTATAAAGGTGAAGCGCTCCGATTTAAATATTGAAGAATACCTGAATTTTGAGTTTAAGTGGAGCGATAACATGCAAGAAAATGGAAATGTTATGGACTTTTATGTAAACGGTGACGTGGCTCCGGGAGGAAGATTTAATTATATTTATAAGCAAAAATAAATCAGCTTTTATATAAAAACAAAAAATAACACCAATGAAAATGAAAAACAAAAAACTAACTTTGATTATTGTGTTGATAATTTCATTTTATCAATACAATTTTGCAGGCATTATAGCCAAAGTTGTAAATTTAAGAATCGAAACCAAAGAAAATCCGATAGGGATTGATATGTTTCAACCACGTTTTTCGTGGCAGCTGAGTAGCGAATTGCTCAATATCTCACAACAAGCTTACCAGATAATGGTTGCTAGCACAGCAGCCAATCTGAAAGCCGAAAAGAACTTGGTGTGGAACACGGGCAAAGTAAGTGATAGTAAATCAATTTTTATTCCTTACACAGGAAGTAAGCTTAATGCCAAACAGTATTATTACTGGAAAGTAAAAGTATGGACAAATAAAGGTGAAACTGCATGGTCGGATGTAGCAAATTGGAGCATGTCATTTACCGAAAATCCACTTTCGAAAGCAAAATGGATAGGAATGGACAGCACACTAAATTCAGGAAATCTTACCACAAAAACACGCCTTTCAGCACGTTACTTACGCAAGGAATTTAGGCTAAAAAAGTCGCTTAAATCAGCACACTTGTACATTTCGGGATTAGGTATGTACGAATGTTATATCAACGGAAAGAAAATTAGCAACGATATTTTTGCACCCACATTATCGGACTACACAAAAAGAGTATACTATAATGTGTATGATGTGAAAAGTTTCTTAGCTAAAAACCAGAATGCTATTGGTGTTATTTTAGGTAATGGACGGTTTTTTTCCATGCGAATGGACGGCTTACCAAATGCAGAAAGTTTAGATATTCCTGCAATAACAAATTATGGGTTCCCTAAACTGCTTTTACAGCTCGAACTTGAATATAAAAATGGGCAAAAAGAATTAATTGTTAGTGATGAGTCGTGGAAAATTAACACAAACGGTCCAATTATTGCCAACAACGAGTTTGATGGTGAAGAATATGATGCTCGTTTAGAGCTTACAGGATGGGAGAAAATAGGTTATAGTGAAACTAACTGGAAAAAAGCACAGCATGTGAATGCACCAGAAGGAAAATTGGTAGCACAGTTCAATCCCAACATTCTAACCATGAAAACAATAAAACCAATTTCGATTAACAAAATAGAAGATAAAAAATATGTAGTAGATATGGGTCAAAACATGGTTGGTTGGATTAAGGTTAATTTAAAAGCTACTGCTGGAAAACCGATACGTTTTCACTTTGCCGAGTTTCTAAATTCTGATGGTAGTTTATACGTAGCCAATCTTCGTGGCTCGAAATCAACAAACATATATACTCCATTAAACGACAGTTCATTTTCGTGGAAACCACGTTTTGTTTATCATGGTTTTCGGTATGTCGAGATTTCCGGTATCGATTATTCTCCCAGTTTGTCAGATATTACGGGCGAAGTGAACTACGATCAGATGAGCCAGTCTGGAACTTTTGAATCTTCTGACTCTACATTAAACCATATTTATCGGAATGCTAATTGGGGGATTTTGGGAAATTACCGTGGTATGCCTACCGATTGTCCTCAACGCGACGAACGAATGGGATGGTTGGGCGATAGAGCTACCGGATGTTTTGGCGAAAGTTTTATGTTCGATAATCAATTACTATATCGGAAATGGGTACAGGACATTAATGATTCTCAATTAGAAACAGGTAGTATTCCCGATGTTGTGCCAACTTATTGGAAGTTTTACTCTGACAATATTACCTGGCCTGCAGCTTACATAAGCATTGTGGAAATGCTTTATCAACAGTTTGGTGACACTAAACCGATACAACTTCATTACGAATCGATGAAAAAATGGATGAATTATATGCGTTTGAATTATATGAAGGATTATATAATCACTAAAGATACTTATGGTGACTGGTGTATGCCTCCAGAGGATTTGAAATTGATACATTCCATTGATCCTAAAAGAAAAACAAATGGAGAGTTGCTTTCGACCAGTTTTTACTACCGGTTGTTACATACAATGGCTATTTTCGCAACAACACAAGGAAAAACACAAGATGCCGATGAGTTCAAGTTGCTTGCAGCTAAAGTAAAAGATGCATATAACGCAAAATTTTTTCAACCAAATACAGCCCAATACGATAACAATACAGTAACTGCAAATTTAATCTCATTAATGCAAGGACTTGTTCCTGCAGGCTACGAGCAGGCTGTATTCGAAAATAGCTATAAAACCATCGAAAACGAATATAACTCACATGTAAGCGTTGGATTGATTGGAATTCAGTTTTTAATGCGAGGACTTACTAAATATGGTAGGGCTGATTTGGCATACAAAATTGCCACCAACAGAACCTATCCGAGCTGGGGATATATGATTGACAATGGCGCTACTACAATTTGGGAACTTTGGAACGGAAATACCGCCGACCCTTCGATGAATTCAGGAAATCATGTTATGCTTCTTGGCGATTTGATGAGCTGGTATTACGAAGATTTGGCAGGAATCAGTACAGAGAAAAGCGAACCCGGATTTAAAAAAATAGTAATGAAACCTAATTTTGTGAAAGGGTTAAACTTTGTAAAGGCATCGCACAATTCTCCTTATGGCGTAATAAAAAGTGAATGGAAAAGAGAAGATAACAAACTGACATGGGATATTATTATCCCTGCTAATACTTCAGCAATTGTTCAGTTTCCAGCAACATCAATATCACAAATTAAGCATTTCAATACAGATATTCATTCGCTCGAAGGTGTAAAAATCATAAAACAAACTCGCCAACACCTACAAATCGAAATACCATCAGGCAATTACCATTTCATTTTATCCGAACAATAAATTTATCCGAACAAAATGCCGATATTGTTAAACTCCGGGAATTATTTATGATAGTCATTTAAATAATCACCCGGAGTTTTTCCTGTAATTTTTTTAAAAGTCCGATTAAAATACGAAACATCACTAAATCCAACACGATATGCGATTTGTGAAAAGTTTAATTCTTTGATTAAAATCAATTCTTTGGCTTTATTAATTCGTATGGTATTAATAAATTCGGTAGTATTAACCTGAAGTGTTTGCTTTAATTTGTTATGCAAATTTGTTCTGCTTATATTTAACAGGTTTGCAAGAAATTGAACATTCAGTTCGCTATTTTCAATATTATTCAAAATCAGATCATATAGCTTTTCAATAAATGCTAACTCATGATTGGTAGACGGTATTATTAATCCCTCGAAATGAGCAAGGTCTTTTAATTTGTTTTTTAAAAAACGTCGATTGTTTAAAATATTATTTATCTGAATATCAAGCTCATTCATTGAGAATGGCTTAGTCATATAGATATCAGCGCCAATTTGAAGCCCTTCAATTTTTGCTTCAGGAGTAGTTTTGGCAGTAAGCATAACCACAGGGATGTGACATAGGTTGATGTCAGTTTTTATTTTTGAGCATAGTTCTGTACCGCTCATCATCGGCATCATTATGTCTGTTATTACAACATCTGGTATATTATTAGCAATATGCTCCCAAGCATTTTTACCGTTTTCAAAGCATTTTACTTTATATTTATACTTGAAATGTTTATTTAGCAAAAGCAATAAATCTTTATTGTCTTCGGCAATTACTATACTAAATTCCTTATGAACAGTTAGGACTTCACTGCTTTGGTGTATTTCTGTTTCGGTTGTATTAATTATCTCTTTTAGGTTATTGTTAATGACATGATTTTCCACCTCATTAAAAGTTGTTCTTTCGGTAGTAATTGGTAAATTTACAATAAACTTACATCCATTCCCAGATTCACTCTCCACTGTGATTTCTCCCTTAAGTAATTTTACAAGACTTGCAGTTAATGCTAATCCTATACCGCTGCTTTCCACAAGTTCATTTGAGATATCATCACTATAAAACACTTCAAATATTTTTTCTTTCTGTAGTTCGTCAAGTCCTTTACCACTATCTTTTACTGAAAATTCGATGGCATTGGGATTAATATTTAATGAAAAACTGATTTGTCCATACTGAGGTGTGAATTTAACGGCATTTGTGAGTAAATTAGTAAGTATTTTTTCAAATTTATCAAAATCGAAAAGCAATTCAATTTCAGTATAATACATTTGAACTTTTAGGTCGATATTTTTTTTTGAAAGTAATGGTCGATAAACGCCAATGATTTGATTTGTAAAATCGACAATATTCGCTTTTGTAATGTTTAGCACAGCATGGTCAGTTTCAATTTTTCTAAATTCCATTAATTGATTTACTAAAAACAATAGTCTTGTAGCACTGCGTTTTATTAAATTTTGCATCTCTAGTGTTTCAGCACCTTGCTTGTCATTACTTTTAAAAAGCATTTCAACAGACGCAATTATGATGCTAAGCGGGGTTTTAAATTCGTGCGAGATGTATGTGAAGAAGTTCATCTTGTGCTGATGGAGTATATTAAGATTCTCCCTTTCGATTTTTTCAATAGTTAGCGCAACTTTTTCTGCTTGTCGATTTTGGTAATTACGATAAAGCAGAAAAGAGACTGCTCCAACAAAAACTAAATAAAGGAAATAAGCGAGTTTGGATGCCCAAAATGGAGGAGCAATTTCAATTATTAAGGTACGTTCATCTCCGGTAATGTTAGAAATCCGATTGTTTGCCCGAATATGAAAAACATACTTTCCTGGTGAAATATTAGTGTAATTTGCCTGCATCTTTTCGGTCAAAGGAGACCATTTTTCATCGAATCCTTCAAGAAAATACTCATAAGCTATATCTCCTTCAAAATAGTTTATACTTGCAAATTCAAATGCAAACGAGTTTTGGTTGTATTTTAGATTTATTTTATCACAAAAATCAATTTGCTTATCGATAATTTTTCCATCGGGCAAGATTATTTCATTGAAAATTTTAAAATTACTAAAATAGGTAGTTGGCCTGACTTTGGGAGTTAATATCTCTTCGGGTCTAAATTTTGTCAAACCATTTACACTTCCAAAGTACATTGTCCCATCAGTATCTTTGAAATAGGATTTATAATTGTACTGATTGCCGGCAATACCATGTTTAAAATTGAAGTGAGTAGCTGTAGAATCTCTAAAGTTTAATCGGCTTATTCCTTTATTGGTGCTAATCCATAACAATCCTTTATTATCTTCAAGAATGCCGTAAACAACATTATCAATCAGCATCTCTTTTTTTTGTATGGTTTCGAAAATATTTTTTTTCGAATCGAAACGACAAAGCCCATTTCCTCGAGTACCAATCCATATTTGTTTTTTTGAGTCAATGCAATGACTGATTATTGAGTTGCTGGTAAGGTGTGAATTATCACCTGCTTTAAAATGAGACATTAAACCTCGACGATTTTTTTCTAAAATAAAGATGCCTTTATTATAGGTACAAATCCAAACTTTTCCATCTGGGGCAGTGAACATATCGTAAACAAAACAATCGTTCAATTCATTTTCTCTAAATCGAGTGAATTTTTCGGTATTTTTATCAAATAATTCTATCCCTGCAATAGTGCCAACCAAAATGGAATCGTTAAATAAATTCAGTAATGAAAAAACAAAATTATTATTCAACGAAAAAGGAATATTGACATTGCCAATAAATCGTTTAACATGACCGGTTTTAATATTTACTTTGGACAATCCGCCCATAAAATGACCAACCCAACAATCATCTTTATCCATTAGTAACGCATGTATATTATTGGCTGGCTGTGTGATTTTGATTTCTTGAGAGGAAAACAGATGTCTAAAGGTTTGATCCTTTGTATTTAATATAGCAATTCCTGCATCTTCGGTAGCTATCCAAATTTTGCCATCTGGTGCTTTTGCAATAGAACTCAACGCTTTTCCTTGAAGTGAATTTGGCTTTTCGTTTGGAAAAATAGCCTCAAATCCCAAATTTCTTGTTTTCGAAATATTTACTCCTCCAAAATATGTTCCTATAAAAATAACTTTTTGTTTGTTTTTGAAAATTTTATAAATAGCATTGTCGTTCAGTGTTTTACGTGATTTATCTATTGATTGAACAAAATGTTGAATATATCCGGTTTTTATATTAAAAATAAACAGACCCTTTTCAGTTCCCACCCAATACTCATCGGCGCTGTTGCCTTCTTCAATAGTTCGAATATAGTACATTTCAGTACCATTAGTAAATGTTACTGGACTGAATTTATTGTTGTTAAAATTATAGGTAAACAATCCTTTCTCAAAAGTTCCCACCCATAATATCCCTTTTGAATCGCTCATTATATGCGAAATTGCCGAATTAAATAAAGTTGAATTTACAAAATAATTATTGGATATTTTATTGAATTTATTGAATCGATAGAGTGAAAATCTTGAAAACGCCCAATAATATCCTTCTTTATCCGCAGTCATACCAAATATTCGATCTTTTAAAAAGGTTAATGGAGTGAATAGATTCTTTTTATAATTATAAATAAATGCTCCCGCATTTTCGGTTGAGATAAGCAACTCAGAACCAATACCTTGTTTGATAGCAATAATATCGCCAATTGGCTCGCCTTTAAATAATAATTGTTTGAAATTATCTTTTTCGGGAACATACCGTGCTAAGCCATTTGAGGTACCTACAAAAAGCTGGAAATCGGTGGTATAGATAATGCATGGTACAGAGTTGGATGGAAGCAAATTATTGTTTTTTAGAGCGTAGTATTGTTTAATATTTCTACCATCGAAACGGTTAAGTCCTCCATCAGTTGCAAACCACATAAATCCCAAACTGTCTTGACAAATATCAAAAACAGTATTATGAGTCAAACCCTTGTCGTTTGTTATCGCATCAAAGAAATAGCTACTTTTTACCGCGCTTATACTTTGAGAGCCAAAACATAAAATCGCACAAAAAATTTTGAATTTAATTTGAATGGTACAAATTGTAATTTTAGAAAGCATGCTTAGTAGTTTTTTAATAGAGATTTTAGAACAATTTATAACAGAACTACAAATATAAGCTATTTTGACAGAAAAATATCAAATATGAATCTCATTTACTGCCTGAAAGCTTGTATTTTTTGTATAAACATTTGTATTTATGTTCAGAGGAATAGATTAGAGCTTTATTAAATATGTTTTTGTACATTACTGCTACAAAAAACCATTTTTGTACAAATAAATATAAGTATATTCAATTACTTTTGTTAATCGATTTTAAAGGCACAATATAATAATGTGTACGATTTAAAATTACAGCAACAATAAGAAATCACAAACAGAATAAATATGTTACATAGTAAAAACTTTTTTCCCTTAAATCGAATAGTTATAAAGTTATTCGTTTTTTTCATGTTATTATTTACTTCTTTCGAAATGTTTGCTCAAACATCTCGATCTATTCAAGGTGTAGTTTTCGATAATCAAGGTGAACCATTAATTGGAGTTAGTATTTCCATAATTGGAACAACAAAGGGTACAATAACAGATATTGATGGCAAATTCAATATTGAAGTCGATGCTATTAGTACGAAACTGACTTTTATGTATCTAGGTTATTTATCACAAACTGTTGAAGTTAATACCTCAAAATCACTAAAGGTGGTTATGCTTGAAGATACAAAGCAACTCGATGAAGTAGTTGTGGTTGGTTATGGTACACAACGAAAAAAAGATTTGACGGGTGCCGTGGGCGTAGTTGATACCAAGGAAATGAAAAAAATTCAATCGTCAAACATAGGCCAGGCATTGCAAGGTCAGGTTTCCGGTGTTTCGGTAAGCACATCGGGCGAACCTGGATCAGGGGCTGATATTCGCATACGAGGCATCGGCAGTTTCTCTAACGTAGGGCCATTGTATGTAGTTGATGGAATGATTCTTAACGGTGGACAGCGCGAATTTAATGTAAACGACATTGAGTCGATGCAGGTATTGAAAGATGCTTCGGCCACAGCGCTTTATGGAGCCCGTGGTGCAAACGGAGTAATTGTTATTACCACAAAAAAAGGAAAAGATGGAGTTCCTAAAATAGATCTTTCGGTTAACTATGGCAGTCAGCAAATTGTCAAGCGTATTGAGATGATGAACAGTTTGGAATTCTTACGAGTTAATCGTCAAGCTTACGAAAATGCCAGCATGTTGTGGCCGGGCGAACCCGCTCAGGGACAAGTATTGATAAACACCGACTGGCAGAATGAGTTTTTTCAACCAGGAAACACGCAGGATTATAACCTGACAGTTTCGGGAGGAAACAAGGATGGAAATTATCTTATTTCTGGAAATGTATTTTCGCAAGATGCTGTTGTAAAAGGACCATATCACGACCGCTACACTTTCCGTATTAATACTGAAATCAGAAAAGGTATTTTAACGATAGGGGAAAATATGCTTTACTCACGCACCCAAACAAAACCAATGATAGGTTCACCATTTATCGATTTGTGTCGCCTCCCTCCTATTATACCTGTAAAAAACGAAGACGGAAGTTGGGGAACAGGGAGTACATCGTATCAAACTTACGGCACCAACCCAATTGGTATGCAAGAAACCCGCGATTATCTACAAACATCGAATCGTTTGATAGGTAACATATTTGCAGAAATTGAGATTTTAAAAAACCTGAAATTCAAATCAAATCTTGGAATTGAATACCATGGTTGGAACGACCGTGAAAAAACAACTTTCGATCAAATTCGCTATCTCGAAGTATCCAATTACGAAAACAGCCTAACCGAGCGTAGAGGCGACTTCACAACACTTATGCTCGAAAACACACTGACATACAATAAAAAAATTGGCAAACATGCCTTTGATGTATTGGCTGGTTATACTGCTCAGGAAACAAAATGGAAACAACTAACTTCAACTGTAAACGATTTAGTTCCCGGATTTTGGGTAATAAGTGCCGGAAAAGAAGATATGTTGACAGACGGTAATGACTCAGAGTACGCTATGCTATCGTTGTTGGGACGTATAAATTATTCATTCGATGATAAATACCTGGTTCAGGCCAATGTTCGTCGCGATGGATCTTCACGATTTGGGGTGAATTATCGTTATGGTGTATTTCCATCAGCTTCGCTCGGATGGCGTATCAGTCAAGAAAAATTCTTTGAAGGAGCTAAAAAATACATTGATGATTTGAAATTGCGTGCAAGTTACGGTATCATTGGCGATCAACAATCCATTGGCGATTACGATTACTCTGCTTATGTATTTGTTGGCGAAGGTGGTGTTTTTGGGTCGGATCAAGCACTTAATGTGGGCTCAATTCAAAAAGGAACTGCCAATCCGAATCTTCGATGGGAATCGAAAACTACATTCAACGCAGGATTAGATTTTACTGCACTTCAGAATAAGTTATACGGTTCGATAGAGTATTTCTCGTCGGATTCAAAAGACATTCTCGTTAAGCTTCCTATGGCCTGGGCGTATGGATCAGATTATATTCCGTGGACAAATTTCGGACGTATGATTAACAACGGAGTTGAACTTACACTCGGATTCAGAGAACAAAAGAACGAATTTAAGTACAACGTAGGATTAAATTTGACCAAAGTAAAAAACACAATATTATCGTTGGGAGAAAGCTATCGCGAAGGTGGTAACAACGGAGTGAATCGTTCGGAAGAAGGACGGTCGGTCGGTGATTTTTATGTTATTCGTACCGATGGTATATTCCAAAGTTGGGACGAAGTGTATGCATACACCTTTACCAGTACCGATCCAGTAACCAATGTGGAAACTACCTCCATGATTCAGCCCAATGCCAAGCCGGGAGATATTCGATACAAAGACAGTAATGACGATGGACAGATTGATAGTGATGACAGAGAATACGTTGGCAGTCCACTTCCTGATTATGAACTGGGATTACAGTTTTCGTGCGAATACAAGAATTTCGACTTATCTATGTTTATGACAGGGGTTTTCGGAAATCAAATATATAACAACACTAAGTATTGGCTCGAACGCATGGATGAAACAGCTAATTTACCATCGAGCCTAGTTCCATGGACAGAGGAAAATCATTCAACAACAACGCCTCGCGCAGTAATGGGACCAAATGAAAACACACGAGCAAATTCTGATCGCTGGATTGAAAATGGTGATTATTTACGCCTTAAAAATTTGCAAGTAGGCTACAATTTTACAAAAAAACTATTGCAACCTACCAAAATAATCCAAAGTTGCAGGTTATTTGCAGGAGTGCAAAACCTATTCACCATAACAAAATACTCCGGATACGACCCTGAAATTTCAGGAGGAGATGTTTTTGGAAAAGGAAATGACAACGGACATTTTCCACCGGTTAGAAGTTTTAATGCCGGAGTACAAATTTCATTTTAAACATATTACCCAACGAAACAAAAAGTTATATTATGAAACACTTACATATAATCGCTGCAATTTTTGCAGTTATAAGTCTGACGGCATGTTCCAAGGATTTTCTGGATAGAAAAAATCCAAACGAAATGACTACCACCGACTTTTGGAAAACAGGCGACGATCTCCAAAAAGGAATTGACGCTGCTTACCGTCCATTGCGTTTTAACGGCGCATATTCCCGATGGCTACATATTCTTTACGTGTCGCGTTCCGACGAGGGTTACAGCGAATCGCCAAACCCTTATTTTCAGTCATACTCAAATTTTCTCACAAAAAGCTACAACGATGATTCAGCAGAGGCAATAAAATTTACCTGGATTGATTTATACAAAGGTATTTTCTGGGCTAATCAGGTTATATACAACAGTACGAATATCAAAATGGATGAGGCATTGAAGACCAGAATTCTTGGTGAAGCGTATTTCTTACGTGGGATGCATTATTTCAACATTGCTGCTGTATATGGTCGTGGACCATTAATGTTAAATCCGTTTGCAGGTGGCGAAGCACCAGAAGTTGCAGAACAATTGGGTTTGTACGAACAGGCACGCAAAGATTTCGACGAAGCCATCAAAAGGCTTCCTGCTTACTACAGCGAACTTAAAAATTTGGGGCGTACAACCGAAGGAGCTGCACGTGGAATGCGTATAAAAGTACTTATGCAAGAACATAACTGGGCTGAAGCAGAAGCAGAATGCCGTACAATTTTTGCCTTGAAAAACAGTGGAGGACAACCACTTTATTCATTAGTAACCAATTATAAAGATAATTTTTCGCAAGCAGGCGAGAATAATGCTGAATCAATCTTTGAAGTTCAGTATGCTCCTGGATTGCAATCAGGTGCGGAAGTCGGATGTAACCGTGCAAAATTTATGGGTATTGCAGCCGATGGATTATCATGGGCAGATGCTTATCCACGCAAATCGCTTTATAATGAGTTTTTATTGGAAAAAACAACTGCCAATAAACCCGACCCTCGTATAAAACATACTTTGGCATATTACGATCCGGCAAATCCTACCGAAACATTTTATGGTAAAACATGGGATGAAATGAGTTTGAACCACGACATGGTTTATTGGAAAAAATACACCAATTACGAAACTGCAACTGTTGAAGATTATAATTCAGGAATCAATTTCAGAGTTGTTCGCCTCGCCGATATATATTTGTTGTACGCCGAAGCGCTCAACGAACTGAACCGAACTTCCGAAGCCTACGAATACATCAATAAAGTTCGTCGACGTGTAGGAATGCCTGATCTTGAGAACTCAACCGTTTTTACTGGCATTGGAATCGACAAAGAGAAAATGCGTACACAAATTAGGCACGAACGTAGCTGCGAATTAGGTGGAGAATCAACTCGCTGGTTCGACTTGGAACGTTGGGGTATGTTTGAAATTGCTACTAATGTAGCATGGCTCAAAAATCGCGATGCCGATTTTAACAATTTTATCATTGGTGTAAATAATCGCTTCCCGATACCATACCACGAGATTGCATTAGTTCCAATTACTCAAAACCCAGGATATTAATCTTCTAACAATAACACTTTTACTTTAGAAATTATCACAATCAAATAATTATCAAATATTTAAAATGAAAAAAACATTAATGAATATAACATTTATACTTCTGAACACATTGTTATTCTGGTCGTCTTGTGTTGAAAAAACGGAAGAAATTCTTATTTGGAACGACCCTCCAACTTCGGCTGATACACTTTACCAAAATCCTGTATTTGAACCTGACTTAGCTGACCCATCTGTAGTTAAAGCAGCAGATGGTTGGTTTTATGCTTATGGTACTGAAAATAATTGGAGTAACGGTATTCACCGAATGGTACCTATTATTAAATCTAAGAATCTTACCAAATGGGAATATGTAGCGGATGCATTTATTGCAAGACCAACATGGAAAACAGATGGCGGAATTTGGGCTGTGGATGTAACGTTTGTAAATAGCAAATACTATATGTATTACAGCGTTTCCACCTGGGGGGATTCAAATCCGGGAATCGGTTTAGCTATTGCTGATTTACCTTATGGGCCTTTTGTTGATCAGGGAAAGGTTTTTGATTCTCAGTCGATTGGCGTAGCTAACAGTATTGACCCATGTTTTATTCAAACCGGAAGCGGGCGGAATAAAAAGTCTTATTTGTTTTGGGGAAGTTTTCAAGGTATTTTTGGAACTGAGTTAAGTGCTGACCTGAAAACTGCTGTAGGTGCAAAATTCAAAATAGCAAATGCTAATTTTGAAGGGACTTACATTTTGGAACGCAATGGCAAATTTTACTTCTTTGGTTCATTGGGTACATGTTGCGAAGGTATAGACAGCAAATACCATGTTGCAGTAGCATGTGCAACCAATATTACTGGTCCCTATCTTGATAAATCCGGAAATTCAATTGCTGATTTTGGACAGGAAGGAACTCTTTTTATTAGCGGAGATCGTGAATGGGGTTGGGTTGGCCCGGGTCACAATGCCGAAATAATGACTGATGACAGAGGCAATGACTTCTTCTTATATCATGCCATTGATGTAAAAAATCCATATTTAGCTGGTGGGGCTACACGTCGCCCGTTGATGATGGACAAAATAACATGGGTTGATGGTTGGCCTCAAATAAAAAATGGATTACCAAGTAAAACCTTGCAAGCAGCCCCATATTTCGAAAAATAATAATTTAAAAACTATCTTTATTAATTGTCATAATGAAAATACAAATCATCATATCACTTTTACTTCTTACGTTTAATGCTTCATTATCAGCTCAATTTGTTCCGTTTAATACAGTTTATGGGATGCAACATGCCGATATAGTAGCAGTAGATATTGATAATGATGGTGATATGGATGTTGTTGTAAGTGGGGTTACAACTGAAAATAGTTTGCAAGTTCCCAAAAGTATGATTTATATTAATAACAATGGTGTTTTCACCCCTCAATTTTCTGAAAATCCTTCTACTTATCAGAATCCTGTTTTTACACCAGATTTTGCAGATCCTACGGTGATAAAAGCTGTAGATGGCTGGTATTATGCTTATGGCACAGAAAACACTTGGACTGATGGGCATCATATAGTTCCGATTATAAAATCTAAAAATCTCGTTCAATGGCAATTTGTGTCCAATGCATTTAATGTGCGTCCAAGTTGGAAAACCGATGGTGGGATTTGGGCACCCGATGTCACTTATATAAATGGCAAATACTATATGTATTACAGTCTTTCTACATGGGGCGACAGTAATCCTGGAATTGGGCTAGCAATTGCAGACTTGCCTCAGGGACCGTTTGTAGATCAAGGCAAGCTCTTCGATTCAAATTCCATTGGAGTTGCTAATAGTATAGACCCATTCTTTATTCAAACAGGCTCAGGAGCTACACTTAAGTCATATCTCTTTTGGGGAAGTTTTAATGGTATATACGGTATTCAATTAAGTGCCGACTTAAAAAGCACATCAGGATTAAAATTTAAAATTGCAGGGGATGCATTTGAAGCTCCTTATATCAAAGAAAAAGATGGCAAGTTTTACTTTTTCGGTTCAATTGGGAGTTGTTGCGAAGGGGCAGATAGTCAATATCATTTAGGCGTAGCAGTTGCTGATAACATTATAGGTCCTTATAAGAATAAAAATAATACAAGCATACTTATAAGTGGCCAAGAAGGCACATTATTTCTTAGTGGAAATTCTACACTTGGATGGGTGGGACCAGGTCATAATTCAAAAATCATTACAGACGATGCAGGAAATGATTATCTTTTTTATCATGCAATTGATGTATCAAACTCCACGCTACCTAGTGGGGCAACCCGACGACCATTAATGCTCGACAAAATAAACTGGATAGGTGGTTGGCCTTCAATAACGGGTGGATTTCCAAATGCTAATATACAAATTAGTCCTGTCGTTACTCAATAATAAATAAATATAAACTCAATTATTAATCTTTTAAATCAATTTACAAAATGAGAAACTTTACTTTAATTTTAATGTTTTTCGCAATATCAGTTGCGAATGCACAATTTGCACAATTCGATGCAACTTTTGACATGCAACACGGTGATGTTGTGGCTGCCGACATAGACAATGATGGAGACTTTGATATTATAGTTAGTGGAGAGACAGGAGGAAATCCAAAGACTGTAAAAAATGCAATTTTCATCAACAATGCAGGTACTTATACTTTGCAGGGAACTGATAATGTAATTACTCCGGGACATTTTGCCGACATCAAAATAGGCGATTTTGATGGTGATGGTGACTTGGATGTAATATTTAATGGGAATAGCAATAACGAAATGGGAAAAGGCATTGCGCTTAATGATGGAAATGGAATCTTTTCACGTTCAGCATTAGATGTTACTTCGGCCACTATCTCGTGTGGATTTGCCGATTTTAACAATGATGGATTGCTCGATTATTTTGTTATAGGAAATGGTACTGCAAACACGGGTACTATGTTTTTTCAGAATGGCGATGGAACATTTACCAAAGACCAAAGTTCATTTAGAAATCTAAACCTAGTAGATCCTGATATTTCAATTGTCGACTTTAATAACGATGGTTATATTGATATGTTTATAAGCGCATGGGATGATACTGCAAAATCGCGCTATTCCTCTTTATTAATTAATGATGGGTTTGGAAAGTTTGTTGCATTGCTTCAACCAAATCTTATCCGAAAAGGTTTCGGCTCATCAGTCTGGGGCGATGTAGATGGTGATGGTTGGATGGATTTATTACTTAATGGTGATGGTGGTGCAGATGGCGAAGGTAGCTCGGATGTTTATCGCCTATATAAAAATAATGGGGGAAATCTTGAACCTAAAGCTACTTTCAACGATTATCGTCAAATAAGCGTGGGAGATGGAGCACGCATGGTAGATTGGGATAATGATGGAGATTTAGATATTATTTTAACTGGTTGGAGTGGAACAAAAGGCCGACAGGCTACTATGCTTTTTGAATGTACCAATGCCACCAACTTCACTTATACCGAAAATGCATTGAGCAATACTGATTTTCCCGGAGTATCTGAAAGTAGTATTGAAACAGCCGATTTGAATAATGATGGCAAGATTGACCTTCTGATTACCGGATATAATGGAAATCAGGCAACACAAGTAGGTAAATTCGACAAGAATATCTGCGGATATTATCTTAATCAATCATCAAAAGTTAATATAAAACCTACAATACCAAGTGCCTTAAATCACCAAATTGTGAAGTCGGGTGAAGAAACCTTAGTCACTTTAAGTTGGAATGCTGCAAGTGACATCGAAACTCCACAAAAATCTTTGACTTACAACGTATTGCTTAAAAATACAACTACAGGTAAATGGCTATACAATCCAATGGCAGTAATTGGAGGTGAAAAAGATGGCTGGAGAAAAGTGAGTCAACATGGCAATGTATTTACAAATAAACGTTGGGAACTTTACAATTTGCCTGCAGGTAATTACGAATGGAGCGTACAAGCCATTGATGCAAATTTTGTTGGTGGACCATATGCAGTATTAAAGACTTTTAGCATTACAGCTACCGCTTTAAAACAAGTTATTGAAGGAGTAAACATCTCAAATTCCGATGGGAAATTAATGATAAATAATAATACAGGAAATAATATAAATATTCAAATATATGGTACAACCGGAAGTCTAGTAAAGCAAATTTCTGTAAACCATACAGTTTCTTTATCCTTAAATCGAGGAGTTTACTTTATAAAAGTTATGACTACGAATAAAACTATGACTAAAAAAATAGTTTTATAGAAAATTCACTTAATAAATTAAAAATCAATTGAGACTACTCAACTAACTAAAAAATTCAATCATGAAAAAACAAACTTTCATTGGAGTTTTTGCACTCCTATCTTTAGCGATCAATGCTCAGTATGCTCATTTGCCAGCACCTTTCGAC
>JFJP01005364.1_pt1 | contig 42969 bp, 38 predicted proteins | sample 431651 | NCBI WGS metagenome assembly JFJP01 (sample SAMN02602958, study PRJNA72255) | Microbial mat metagenome, whole genome shotgun sequencing project. | biome: fresh water; feature: sink hole; material: water; isolation source: purple microbial (photo- and chemosynthetic) mats found in...
CGCGCCAGACGGGTGGCGGGGCATGCGTTCTCCGACTCACGCTCGCCGGCATGCACACCTGACCAGCCTGCCGCCTTGCGTCAACGCGGTGGCTTGCGCGCAGCCTGTGTGGCAACGTCGAATGGAGCCTACGCACGCATGCCCCGCCACCCGCCTTTGTGGAGGTTGTTGGACGCGAGCAGAGGGGCGGGATTGGGCTGACTCCCGACCTTCGACTCTCCGATATGGGCGCTCCAAAGCGGACGCTAGCCGATGGAATCGAAAGTCGGCTGAAGGGCATCCCAATCGACGATCGGTTGACCCGGTGATGACCAGATCCCGACCGTTGGTGGTGGCCTTCCATTTCGAACTTTCGACAACCTTTGTTCTACATTGCGGTCACTAGGGACAACGAATTCAGCAGGTGACCTTGGTCGGCTCCACTGCAGCGACGGCGGTCTTAGGGATTAGAGATCTGATCGCTCCAAAGCTGCCGTTGGTAAGCAGCTGTCGACGGTCAGCTTTGTTGCAAACGTATGCTAAAGCAAGCACCTGCATTCAGCCAAACTCAATTCTGCGACTAGGTTAGCGTTCCTGAAGCCGAATGAGTTACGGGCTTGCAGCCTCCTCCACGGCAAACATCACTTTGCCGCGTCGACCCCGCCAGTCACCCAGTAACAGCAAAATGGGTGCAGCCACAAAAACTGAAGACAAGGCTGCAATCACAATGCCAAAAGCCATCGGTACTGCAAAGCTCGCCACCGCCGAACCGCCCCATATGGCCAGCGGCAGCACCGCCAAGAACGCGGTCACCGAGGTGTAGAGGCTTCGCGTCAGCGTCTGGTTGACGGACAGGTTGATCACCTCTAGCAGAGAGCTCTTGCGCATGACGCGCAGGTTTTCCCGCATGCGGTCGTAAACCACCACCTTGTCATTGACCGAATAGCCAACCAGCGTGAGCAGCGCGGCAATGGCGGTCAAGCTGAAGTCAAGGCCCGAAATGGCGAACACCCCCAGCGTCAACGCCACGTCCAGCACCAGCGTGACGATGGCACCCACGGCAAAGGGCCACTCAAAGCGCGCCCAGATGTAGATGAGCATGGCCATGGCTGCCAGGATGACGGCCAGCACACCTGCGGTAGCGAGTTCACCGCTGACCTTGGGCCCCACGACCTCGGTGCGTTGAAAGTTAGCTTGCGGGTCGATGGCACGGATGGACGACTTCAAGCTCTCCACCGCAACCGTCTGCTCCAGTTCGCCGCCCGATTGACGCTCCACGCGCACCAACAGTTGGCCCTCGTCCCCCATGGCTTGCAACGAAACTTCGCCGAGTGCCAGCCCATCGAGCTGTGCGCGGTAGCGGGCGATGTCAGACTGTCCGCCGGGCATCACTTCCATCTGAATGCCACCGCGAAAATCGATACCAAAGTTCAACCCCGGCTTAACTAGCAGGGCGGCCAACCCGAGCACCAGCGCAGCACACAGGCCCAGACCCAAGTAACGCGCCTTCATGAAGTTGAAATTTGTGCCGTCCGGCACAGGACGAAAACCCAGCAACGGCCGAATAGAAATGGTCTTTAGACGACGGGTGCGCGCAATACTGAGCATCATCACCTTGACCACCGACACCGCAGTGAACATGGAAATCACGATGCCCAGCGCCATGGTGATGGCGAAGCCGCGCACCGGGCCTGAGCCAAACCAAAACAGCAGAACCGTGCCCAAGAGCGCAGTCACGTTACTGTCCATGACCGTGGCATAGGCGCGCTGGAATCCGGCGTCAATGGCTGCCAGAGCGGGCTTGCCCTGGAGCGCCTCCTCGCGGATGCGTTCGTTGATCAGCACGTTGGCGTCAACCGCCAGCCCAATGCCCAGCACAATGCCAGCTATGCCCGGAAGCGTTAGCGTGGCACCCAGCAGACTCAGTCCAGCGATGGTGAGCACCACGTTCAACGCCAGCGCAACGTTGGCCACCAAGCCCCAACCGCCGTAAAGCACAAACATGAACAGAAATACGAACGCAAATGCCGCTATGCCTGCGTAGATGCCCTTCTGAATCACGTCGCTGCCCAGGTCGGCTCCCACGCTGCGCTCCTCAATCACTGTCAGCTTGGCCGGCAGCGCCCCAGCGCGCAGTAGGGCGGACAAAGTGCCGGCTTCCGCGACTGTAAAACTACCTGAAATTTGTCCTGAGCCGCCAAGGATAGGTTCGCGGATGACGGGCGCGCTGAGCACCTTGCCGTCCAGCACCATAGCAAAAGGACGGCCAACATTGGCCTCGGTAATCTGCCCAAAAAGTCGAGCGCCCACTTTGTCAAAGCGGAAGTTAACTACGGGTTCTCTGGTGGTTGGGTCAAAGCCGGCGCTGGCATCCGACAACCGGCTGCCATCCAACTCAATTCTGTTGCGTACGGCAAAGCTGTTGCCTTCGCTGTCTTGCAGCATGCGGGTGTCCAGGTCTGACGGATTGCCGATCATGTGAAAGCTCATTTTGGCCGTCGAGCCGAGCAGCGCGCGAAGTTGCGCTGGGTCCTGCAGACCAGGCAGTTGCACCAGGATACGGTCTGCTCCGACCCGCTGGATGGTGGGCTCCGCCACGCCAACCTGGTCCACGCGTTGGCGAATCACCTCCAGGCTTTGCTCGACGGCGCGGGTGGTGGATTGCTGCAGCCCCTCGGCCGTGAGCGTCAGCTCAATGCCGTCGGTGCCGCTGGCGGTGATGGCAAGGTCCTTGCGTGCCGCACCTACCGGGCTGGACAACCCTGTCAACAGTACGACCGCCCGCTCTTGCTGAGAGGCTTCGTGCAGAGTGATGGAGACACTCTGCTCCCCGGCCCGCACCGAGCTCCATGGCGTATCCGCTTCTCGCAGGATACGCCGCGCATCTTCGGCAAGGTTACGCACGCGTTCCCGGCGCAATTCCGCGCCATCGACCTCCAGTACGAGATGCGAGCCACCGCGCAGGTCCAGACCCAAAGCCACCGGCTTGTTGGGCAGATAGGAGGGCCAGCGCTCCAACACGGAGGCGGGCAGGACATTGGGCAGGGCAAACAAGATGCCCGCCAAAAAGATGACAAGTGATACAGCGACCAGATAAGGGGAGTTTTTCATCAAGCACTCGATAAGGGCGGGGGCGCAATCAATGCGCACGTCGGTTTTGATATGAGAAAGTCGGGACACGCGCCGAAACGACGCGCGTGCCATGGGCAAGCCGAGAGCTACGCGCAGCGGCTCAAGATTGGAGTGGTTTGAAGCGGGGGTGCCCGGGTCAAGGGCGTTTGCCAGCGCGGTGCTGCTCGGACTGACAGCCCAGCAAGCACGAACGTCTCTGCACGCCACTCAGCGGGCTCGAAGAAAATGTCTGGTAGCGGCAGAACCGCCGCGAAAGGGTCATGCGCCAACACCGGCGGGCTAGTGACTGAAGTCCATGTCGACATCTCGACGCCAGTCTCTGCCCGGGTCCAGCGCGCAGCCCGTGAAGTACCGTGTTGGCGCAACTGAACCAGCATGCGGGCTTCGATGCGGTTGGCCATTGCATCAGGCGGCACGCCCATCGCGTTACCAATGCCGCTATATAACAGTGCTACCCAGACCACCAGCGTCAACACTAGAAACTGCGTCCAGTTTCGCGCAACAGGGCGTTCGCCCAGCCGCGCAGCCATCGCTAGCGCGATGGCTGGATGGGGCAAGATGGCAGACCGGAAGCACTCGTTAAACATGCGGCCGAGTTTAAGCTAGCCTCAGTCAGACGCCTGAAGCCCGACTCGCCAAAGGCCTATTCGGCCAGTGCGCTCTGCAAAATTTCGGTTAGTACAGGCAAGGCTGCGTTCATGGCGACCGGTGATCGCAGCTCAATTTGACGGCTAGGTGCCGGTCATTCGAGTACATCGACAGATGGCCCACGGCCGGCTAAACGCTTTGGGGCGGGAACGTCAGCTGCTCAAGAGCCAGACACGATAAGGAAAACGTTTCGGCAATTCGAAGGACTTTGGCTTGCTGACCGTAGCCGTAACGTCTGGCCCTCAAAATCCTGGTCGTCTGGAATGGGCACGATGCCGAAATTGACGAGCGGCTCTTGTATGGTTGTTCAATGGGTTGCCGCATACCTGCCGTTCACCAATACCAGCAACCGCTGCAAACCCGCCACGCATGCCGGTGGATCGGGTGTCCCTTCGTCGGCCTGCAATTTGCGGTTGCCACAGACTCGGAACGCCAGCCAAGGTGTTGACGCAATAACTGACGCACGCCAGTAACGGTCCGCCCGCGAGCACAGGCCAGAGAAGGGATACCCGGTCCACCGGCTCTGCCACAAAGCCACGTAAGCGTGCGAACGCAGTTCGCTACATATTCAGGAGCGTGTCACGCTTATCCTGCGGGCGCTAGAGGCATATTCTGCTCATGAACTTTCTGCTCAAACCTGACACTGACATAGGTGCTGGGTCGGCAGCAGGAGGCAGTCCCGGCGGACGCAGCGCCGGAAAGGCGCATCGGGCGTCTGATGCACAATGCTCGCCATGTCAAATCTTCCTCCCTTTATGGCGCCCTTGCGCTTTACCGATCCGGCATCGGCGTTGGCACAAGTCGCGCACATTTACGACGCCAGCATTGGCCATTTGCGCCAGTCGATGCAACGCTTTGTTGCTGGCGACAATTCCCTGGGTCATGTGCGTGCCTGTTATCCGCTGGTGCGCATTCTGACCGACACCGTGTCGAGAAACACCGGCGCAGACATCGTGCGGCTGAGTTTTGGTTTTGTCGCCGGGCCAGGCAAGTTTGAAACCACGTTGACCCGACCTGACCTGTACCGCGATTACTACCTGGAGCAGTTTCGGCTGTTGCTGCAAAACCATGGCGTGGAACTGGAGGTGGGAACCAGTTCGCAGCCCATTCCGGTGCATTTCTCGTTCGCCGAGAATGACCATGTGGAGGGCAATCTAAGCCCGCAGCGCCGCACGCTGATGCGCGACGTGTTCGATCTGCCCGATCTGTCTGCCATGGATGACGGCATCGCCAATGGAACGTACCAGCCTCGTGCCGGGGAGCCCCAGCCGCTGTCACTGTTTACCGCGCCCAGGGTCGACTATTCTCTCCATCGCTTGCGGCACTACACCGGCACGAACCCGGAGCATTTTCAGAATTTTGTGCTCTTTACCAACTACCAGTTTTATGTTGATGAGTTCATCGCGCTGGGCCGCGCTGCGATGGCAGACCCGCAAAGTGACTACATTGCTTTTGTCGAGCCTGGAAATGTTGTCACGCGACGTGTGGGCTTGCCATCCGAGGCGGACGATTTTCTTGGCAAGGAGCCTCCGAGGCTGCCACAGATGCCGGGCTACCACCTCATGCGGGCCGACCGATGTGGCATCAGCATGGTGAACATCGGTGTTGGTCCAGCCAATGCCAAGAACATCACTGATCACATCGCCGTGCTGCGACCCCATGCCTGGATCATGCTCGGGCACTGTGCCGGTTTGCGCAACAACCAGCAGCTTGGCGACTATGTGCTGGCCCACGGCTATGTGCGTGAGGACCATGTGCTCGATGAGGAACTGCCTTTGTGGGTACCCATCCCGGCGTTGGCCGAGATTCAGGTGGCGCTGGAGCAGGCGGTCGCGGATGTCACGCAAATCAAGGGCGCCGCCCTCAAGAGCATCATGCGCACCGGCACCGTGGCTTCGACCGACAACCGCAACTGGGAATTGTTGCCCGACAACACGCCGCAGCGCCGCTTCAGCCAGAGCCGGGCTGTGGCCCTGGACATGGAGAGTGCCACGATCGCGGCCAACGGCTTCCGGTTTCGGGTGCCTTATGGCACCCTGCTGTGCGTCAGTGACAAGCCCCTGCACGGCGAAATCAAATTGCCCGGCATGGCAAACCATTTTTACCGTGAGCGGGTGGACCAGCACCTGCGCATCGGCATTCGAGCAGTCGAGTTGCTGCGGGCGCGCGGCGTTGACCAACTGCATAGCCGCAAGCTGCGCAGCTTTGCCGAGGTAGCCTTTCAGTAGCCGTTGGGCTGGTGCCCAAGGGTCTACCGCCCAAGCCAGGCGGTCAGCAAGGTTTCCTCAAAGAGCTGCAGGCAGGCGGGTGCGTTTACGTCCATGCAAACCTGCGTCTGCGGTTGATTCAGGCTCCACCCGCTTTGTGGGTAGTCGATGAAGGGGCGGCGGTCCAGAATCGTTTGCCCTTGTGCCAGTCCTTCGGTTGCTACTCTTACGCAGCCGGTTTCCGTACGAAATAGATCAGGCGCAACAAGGTACAGGAAGGCCAGCAAATCGTGGGCGTAACAGCCCGGAGTGGCGTCCAGATGCTTGTGCAATCCGGAATAAAAAGTCGTATAGAACTTCACGGCATGGTGCAACGTATCGGTCGCGGGATGGCGGTGGTGCAGCGCGATTTTTTCAAACAGGGACAATGCTGTCACCACGCGGTGGGTGACGTCCAGCCCCACCATGGTCAAGCGCCACCCTGCCTGGAAAACACGATCTGCCGCATGGGGATCACTCCAGATATTGGCTTCTGCAACCGGCGACACGTTGCCAGGTTCGACAATGGTGCCACCCATCAGGATCACTTCGCGCACCAGCGTGGGAAGCGCAGGTTCGAGCGCTAGTGCCATTGCCAGATTACCTACGGGGCCCACGGCGACCAGTGTGATTTCTCCGGGATGGGCACATGCCATGTCCACAATAAACTGCGCTGACGATCGCGGGTCCATCGCGCCCTTGGTCAGCGCGCGGGACGGCAAGTTGCCCAACCCGTCTGCTCCGTGAATGAAGTCCGGTGGGGCAACCCCAGGGTTAACCAGCGGTTTGCCAATGCCCTTGGTGACCGGAATGTGTCGGGCGGCCAGCGCTGTCAGGTACTGCGCGTTGATGGCTGCCTGATCCACGGTCACATTGCCAAACGTGGTCGTGATCCCCACCAGATCAATCTGGGGATGCGCGAGCGCGAAGTACAGGGCGATAGCGTCATCAACACCGGGGTCGGTATCGAAAATAACTTTGTGGATGTGCACGAGGCGTAGTGTTCAGTGAATGCCGCAGTAGCTGCGCAGCATTTGTATTGAATTTGCCGAGTGCTCAGCTGCATGGGCGAGAAATTTACCCACATCGGACGCTTGGGGAATGCTCGCCTGTGCGCCCTGTTTTTCACAAGCCATGGCGCCGGCAGCACTGGCCGAACGCAGGGCTCGACGCAGAGTGTCACCTCGGCCAAGTGCAGCCACAAGCACGCCGCAAAACGTATCGCCTGCCGCGGTAGTGTCCATGACCTGCACAGGAAAGGCGGGTTGAACGAACACTTCATCAGGAGTCCGCACGCACGCGCCGCGCGCACCAAGTGTCACGACAACCGTGGGAACCGTGACGTGCCGCAGGCAGTCGGCTACGGTACCCGGATGTCCCGCGACAACCGCCAGTTCTCCTTCATTGACCACGAGGATGTCTACGTTGTCGATCAGTTCCGGGGGCAGTGCCTGGGCGGGTGCCGCGTTCAATACCACGGTCACACCCTGCTGGCGTGCGGCCCGTGCATATGCGGTAACCGTCGCCATCGGTATTTCGAGCTGCAGCAGCAGGTAGCTAAAACCTGCCAATGCGGGCAGGTGGTCTGGCAATAGCTGCGAGTTTGCGCCCGGAGCGACCGTGATGGCGTTTTCGCCACTGTGGGAGACACAGATAAATGCGCAGCCGGTGGGTTCAGAGTCGCTCCTGACCACATGCACTACCACTCCCGCGTCGCGCAAAGAGGCTTCTATGGTCGGCGCGAAGTTGTCGACTCCCATCGCAGTCAGGAAATGCGTAGTGGCACCGCCCGCCCGCGCAGACGCCACTGCCTGGTTGGCCCCCTTGCCTCCGGGGAATGTGCGAAACCCCTGGCCCAGTACGGTTTCTCCCGGGCAGGGAATCCGCTCTGCCCGGACGACAAAGTCCAGGTTAGAGCTGCCTGCTACGAGTATCATCACTTCTTCCTTTGGCGGGGTTTCGTCCAACTTCCATTATGGAATTGATTCAACACAGAACAGGAACACTGACATGAATTTTCGTAAGCGTGCAAGCGTGGTTCTTTTTGCGGTTTCGTGTATGGCAGCCTTTGGGGTTGCAGCCGAGCCGGCGATCGTTTATGACCTGGGCGGGAAATTTGACAAGTCATTTAATGAGGCTGCCTATCGCGGTATGGAGCAGTGGAAGAAGGAAACCGGCAAGCAATATCTGGAGTTCGAAGTCTCCAACGAGTCGCAGCGGGAGCAGGCCATTCGGCGCATGGCCGAGCGCGGTGCGAGCCCCATCATTGCCATGAGCTTTAGCCAGGCGTCTGCCATTGAAAAGGTTGCCAAGGAGTTTCCCAAGCTGCAATTTGCCATTGTGGACGACGTGGTGAAGCAGCCCAATGTGCAATCGGTGATCTTCAAGGAACACGAAGGCAGCTTTCTGGTCGGCGTCATGGCGGCCATTGCCAGCAAGACCGGCAAGAGTGGCTTTGTGGGCGGCATGGACATTCCACTGATACGCAAGTTTCAATGTGGCTACGAGCAGGGCGTCAAATACATCAACCCCAAGGCGGAAGTGGTTGCCAATATGACGGGCACCACCGGCGCCGCATGGAACGACCCCACGCGCGGCGGCGAGTTGGCCAAAGCGCAGTTCTCCAAAGGGGTTGATGTCATTTTCGCTGCTGCCGGTGGCACCGGTGCTGGCGTGTATCAGGCTGCCAAGGACGGCGGCAAGCTCGCGATCGGCGTCGATAGCAACCAGAACCACATGCAACCCGGCACCATGCTCACCTCCATGATCAAGCGGGTGGATGTCGCGGTGTACAACATCAGCAAGGCGCACAAGCCCGGGTTGACGTTGCTCGGGCTGAAGGAAGGCGGCGTCGATTACGCCATGGATGAGCACAACGCCAAACTGGTCTCGGCCGATATGAAAAAGCGTGTGGACGCGGCCAAGGCCGATATCGTGAGCGGCAAGATCAAAGTCGTGGATTACACCGTCGACAGCTCCTGCAAGTACTGATTCTCGTTGGCGCAGGCTGTTTTGGCGCTCACCGTACGATGAGCTCAGGCATGGGAGAAATGCGTTCGCAGCCCGCCATTCAACCGGCGGTGCGGATGATCGGCATCCACAAGCACTTCGGGTCCGTCGCTGCAAACGCAGACGTGCACCTGAGCCTGAACACTGGCACGGTGCACGGCATCGTTGGCGAGAATGGTGCTGGCAAAAGCACCCTGATGTCGGTTCTCTACGGGTTTTATACGGCCGACAGTGGGTCTATCGAAGTTTTTGGCCAACCCGTGAACATTCGCAATGCCGACGATGCCATCGCTGCGGGAATCGGCATGGTGCACCAGCACTTCATGCTGGTGGACACGCTCACCGCGCTGGAAAACGTCATGCTCGGCGCAGAGCCGCACTGGCTACTCGTGCGCGCCGCCAAAGAGGTGCGTGGCAAGCTGCAGGAATTGATGCAATCCACCGGCTTGGTGGTGGACCTCGACCGCTTGGTGGCAGACCTTCCGGTGGGTGACCGGCAACGGCTGGAAATTCTCAAGGCCTTGTACCGCGGCGCCAAAATTCTGATTCTTGACGAGCCCACGGCGGTACTTACTCCACAAGAGACAGAGCAGCTCTTTGAGGTGCTTCAACGACTGAGTAGTCAGGGCACCACGATTGTCTTGATTACCCATAAGCTCAAAGAGGTCCTGCGCTTGTGCGATGTGGTCACCGTCATGCGCGCCGGTCGTGTGGTGAAGGAGGTCGCGATAGAAGATGCGTCGCTGGAGTCGTTGGCCGAGGCCATGGTCGGGAGGAAAGTCCACACCGGTCGCGCTCAGCAAAGTGAAGTGCCGTTGGGGAAGGTGCTGCTCGTGGCGCGGGATGTCTCAGTAGGGAATGCCGCCGAAGTGCCCCAACTGTCAGGGCTGAATCTGGAACTTCGGGCCGGCGAAATCGTCGGCGTGGCCGGCGTTTCGGGCAATGGGCAGAGCGAGTTGCTCGATGTCCTTTCGGGCTTGATGCGCCCAACGTCCGGCACACTGTGCGTCGGAGGACAGGATTTCAGTGTCTCCAACTGGATCACGCCGCGTCAGGCACGCCAGTTGGGCTTGGCCCACGTGCCAGAAGACCGGCACGCCCGCGCCATGGTGATGGACTTTGCCGCGTGGGAATCGGCCGTGCTGGGGTACGAGGAGTCGCCACGTTATGCGGTGGGTGGCTGGATGTTGCATTCGCAAATGCGCAGTGCGACCGCGGCCATGATGGAGCAATTCGATGTGCGCCCCCGTGACACGGAGCTTGCGAGCAGCAAATTTTCGGGTGGCAACCAACAAAAACTGGTGCTGGCAAGGGAGTTGGGGCAGTCACCCACGGTTCTTCTCGTAGGCCAGCCCACGCGTGGAGTGGACATCGGAGCCATTGAGTTCATCTATACCCAATTGCGCGCCATGCGTGACGCCGGATGTGCCGTGCTGCTCGTATCGAGCGAGTTGGACGAGATCCTGGCGCTGTCTGATCGCGTGATCGTGATGCACCATGGCCACATTGCTGGTGAGTTGGCCATCGGGGACTGCACCGAGGCCCGACTGGGCATGCTGATGACCGGAGCCGTCCAATGAGTGCCGCACAACCGTTGCCGCGATGGGCCGATGTGGTGCTGCTGCCCGTGGTGTGCCTGGGTGTGGCGCTGTTGGCTGCTGCGGCCGTGGTTGCGCTGGTTGGGCAAAACCCGGGTGAGGTCATCCGGGTACTCATCCAGGGAGCGTTTGGTACGCAACGGGGGTTGAGCTACACCCTGTACTACGCCACCACCTTTATCTTCACTGGCCTGGCCGTATCCGTCGCTTTTCATGGCGGGTTGTTCAACATCGGGGGTGAGGGGCAGGCGATTTTGGGCGGGTTGGGGGCCGGCCTGGCAGCCTTGTGGTGGTCTGCAGTGCTGCCCGCCTGGCTGATGCTGCCGGTCATGCTGGTGTTCAGCATATTGTTTGGTTTGGTTTGGGCGGCCGTGCCGGGTTATCTGCAGGCTTATCGCGGCAGCCACGTGGTCATTACGACCATCATGTTCAATTTCATTGCCAGCAGTTTGCTGGTGTATCTGCTGGTGAACCACTTGCGCCCCACCGGCGCCATGTCGGTGGAAAGTGTGGCCTTTGCGGACTCCGCCCGGTTGCCCAGCATGCGCGATGCTTTGGCCTGGATCGGCGTCGAGTGGCCGAGTTCACCCCTCAACATCAGTCTGTTGTTGGCCTTGCTGGCCAGTCTGGGCGTGTATCTTTTTCTGTGGCGAACCCGTGCCGGCTACCAATTGCGCGCGGTGGGGTCCAGTCCCGGTGCTGCGGCGTATGCAGGTATCAGTGAGCGCAAACAGATCATGGTTGCCATGTGCGTCTCCGGCGCACTTGCCGGTATGGTGGGCATGAACGAAATCGCAGGCGTCAACGGCAAGCTGCTGCTGGAGTTCGTGAGTGGCGCTGGTTTTACCGGCATTGCGGTGGCACTGATGGGACGCAATCACCCGGTTGGCATCATTTTCGCCAGCATTTTGTTTGGCGCGCTGTTTCAGGGGGGCGCGGAAGTGGCGTTTGAAGTACGTGGTTTCAGCCGCGACATGGTTGTCATGGTGCAGGGCTTCATCGTTCTCTTCTCAGGCGCCATGGCGTACGTCATTGCGCCCTGGGTGGCGAGGGTGGTAGGTCTTGCACGGCTGGGGGGAAAGTGACTGTGGCCCAACTACCTGCCAGTCAATGACGGACCAATTGCTCTTCTTTTAATAGCTGCTCACGCTTGCTGATCGGGCGCTACAGCCCGATTTGTTGCATAGCCACCAAGAGGTCAAACTAAAACTTCAATCGCGCCAGTCGTGGGCAGTGGTCACTGGTCTCTATGCTCTGGTCGGGTTTGCTGACAACTGGCAATTTGCGGGATTCGATCGCGCCAGCGTTCGCTTGCTTCAACGCACCACTGATGACGATATGGTCCAGCCCGGTAAACCCGGTGCAAGCGGCATCGACCGTCGTGAGTGGCACCTGGTGCAACTCGGGAGTGCCGTCCGCAATTTCCTGCCACAGGTAGCGCGTCTTGACGCCCCCGGTTGCGTCCACCCCATTGGGACCCGCCGGATCGGACCCATCGCTACGCACCTGATCCTTGGGTGGCGACAGAGCGGCCTCATCGTCAATGCGTCGGTTGAAGTCGCCCATCAACACAAACCGCGGACTGCGTTGCGCAACATTTTCAATCCAGGTTTCAAGAAGGGGCACCTGGCGGTTCAACACACGGCAAGCCTCCACATCATCGGTGAGCAAACGCCCGGGGTAACGGGCATCGTTGTTGGTCACACTGGCACATGCAGCCTTGAGGTGCACATTCATGAAAGTGACGGCTTGACCGTTCACCTGCAGTTCCAATGCCAGACCTGGCCGCACGCTGCGAAACGCGTTGGGGTCGTTGCCAGGTTCCTTCAGCGCCAGGTCAGAACGTGTAGTGCAAATGCCCGGGCTGGAGGTCAGCGTTTTGTCCCAGGCGAAAACCAGTGACTGAAAGGCGTCGTAGCGTGCATCGCAGGTGTCAAAGCGGTCCGCGTAGCGTCCAAGAATCAGACGAACCACTGCCGCAGAGCGCACCTCCTGAAATGCCATGACGCGCACCCCCTCGTTGGCGACCAGACCCTCCAGCGTGGCCTGCAAGCCTGCCAACTTCTCGGAATAGGCCGCCGCAGAGCGCACCAGTTGCGGGTCTGGACGGGGCTCGCCCGGTTTCACCGGGCGACCGTTGCGGTAGGCATTGCAAGGCGCGATCAGCATCGACGCCAGTTTTCCACCTGCTGCTGCAAAGGTGGCCTGCTGGCATTGCTCGGCGCGCTGTTGCTCTTGCGGGGTTGGCGCCGTGGCACCACGCACAATCCAGGCCCGGGTGTCACACCAGTTGACGTCTTTTGCGTTGCAAACCTTGAGGTGCTGCTCAAAGTCGTCCGGCGTCCCGGCCCAGGCCAGATTGAATGCCGCTACCGTGGCTACCACCGGCCCTTGCTGAGCACCCACGGCGCTTGCAAACGCAATAGCAAGCGAAGCTGCGAAAGAGCATCGGAACACGCTGAAAGGCCTGAAGTTTGAAAGCATGAAGTACCCATGATTGAAAATGTGCGCCAATTATCAGGTACGGTTGGTCTTATGCATAAAAACACCTATCAGCGCCCGTCGGACGTACGTAAGCAGCTATCAAAAATAGAGCACTTAACTCGTTATAAGGTAAGCCCCCGGCTATGCCGGGGGACTCACACAGGTTTGACCGTTTGCTGCGGTCGTAGATGCTTCGATTCCGACCAAGGAACAGGAGCATCAGATGAAAGAGTATCAGAGCCTGGCGCATGCACGCTGGGATTGCAAGTATCACATAGTGTTTATTCCGAAAGGGCGAAAGAAGGCAATATTTGGAGCGGTGCGCAAGCACCTTGGGGGCATGCTGCATGAGTTGGCGCAGCAAAAGGAATGCAAGATAGTGGAGGGGCATTTGATGCCCGATCACGTTCACATGTGCATCAGCATTCCACCCAAACATTCGGTGAGCTACGTTGTGGGATTCATCAAGGGCAAGAGTGCCATTGGCATTGCCCGGAAGTTCTCGGGCAAAACCAGGAACTTTACGGGCGAGAATTTCTGGGCACGCGGCTATTACGTTTCAACAGTTGGGTTGGACGAAGAGATGGTGCGGGCATATATCAGGCATCAGGAGAGCGAGGATGAACGATATGACCAACTCAAGCTTGGCATGTGATGTCGCCTTTAGGCGACGCCAGCTTCTTGCCCCTTCGAGGGGCTAACAAATCAAGCTACCGGCTTTGCCGGTAGTACCTGACTTTGGCATCTACCCCAATACCATTCCTCCGGCAAAGGCGGTGCCTGGGGTCAGAGCCCGATTTCGTTGTAGACCGCGCACTCCGTCAATGTCCTCGTCCTGAATCGGGATCTGACCCCATGCCCCTGACCCCATGCCGCTGAGTGCTCGCCAGCAGATAGACGCCAACGCAACTCCGGTAAGGGCAAAGCCGAAGCGAAGTAACCAAATGGGCTGTTGAAGGCTCCCCTCGCCCGACGGGGGCGAGGGGTTGGGGGAGTGGGGAGTTTAGAATCATCCGACACCCACCCCAATCGCCACCATCGTCCCAATGTATCCCCCCAGTACAGTGTCTTCACAGAGCATGCTCGAGCCTGCTGGCGCTCACACCAAGACCCATGGATGAATCCCTGATTGCAGCGTTACTGGCATCGACCGTGCGGGTCTCGACACCGCTGATTTTTTGCGCCCTGGCTGGCCTGCTGTCCGAGCGTTCCGGCGTGGTGGACATTGGGCTGGAAGGAAAGATGCTGTTTGCGGCCTTCGCTGCTGGTGCAGCCGGAGCCAGTTACGGGTCAACCTCTCTCGCACTGGTGGCTGCCATGCTGACCGGGATGGCACTGTCCTGGATGCATGGTGTGGCATGTGTCAGCCATCGTGGCGACCAGGTGGTATCCGGGGTTGCCATCAACATCATTGCGGCGGGAATGACGGTAGTCCTGGGCATCGCCTGGTACGGGCAGGGTGGTCAAACGCCGGCAGTAGCTACCGATGTGCGCATCCAGGCCATTTTCCCGGGCTTGGCACAGCAGCTAGATGGCCTGCCTTGGGTGGGCTCTATTTTGGGGGAGGGGCTGCTCGGCCACAACACGTTGGTGTACCTGGCCTTTTTGCTGGTTCCACTGGTCTGGTGGTTGCTGTTTCGTACCCGCTTCGGGCTGCGTCTGCGTGCCGTTGGCGAGAACCCGCAGATGGTGGACGCGGCGGGCGTTTCTGTTTCCGGGCTGCGCTATGCCGCGCTCACACTGAATGGTGCCTTGTGCGGGCTGGCTGGGAGCTATATGGTCCTTGCGCAGGGTGCCAATTTTTCGCCGAACATGTCTGCCGGGCGTGGCTTTATGGCATTGGCGGCCTTGATATTTGGACGCTGGCAGCCCCGTGGCGCACTGTTCGCCTGTCTGATGTTTGGCTTTCTGGATGCGGTGGCCATCCGCTTGCAAGGCGTTCCGCTTCCCATGGTGGGTGAAGTTCCCGTGCAGATTATTCAGGCGCTGCCATATGTGCTGACGGTGGTGTTGCTGGCCGGATTTATCGGTAAAGCCGTTGCCCCGCAGGCGTTGGGTCGCCCTTACGTAAAAGAAAGATAGGTGCTTGAATGAAAAACCGTGTTGTCCGACCAGTGCGGTCTTTGGTTGGCGTCACCTGGTTCCTTTTTGCGCTGGCTACATGCCCGACAGCAGGGGCGGCAGAAGTGCGCTTGCGCATACTGGAAACCACCGACTTGCACATGCATTACTGGAAACCACCGACTTGCACATGCATCTGATGGCCTACGACTACTACCAGGACAAGTCCACGGACCAATATGGTTTGTCCAGAACGCTGTCGCTCATCAAGGCGGCGCGCGCGGAGTCTGCCAACAGCCTGCTATTCGACAACGGCGATCTGTTGCAGGGCAATCCGCTGGGGGACTACGTTGCCAAAATTGACCCGCTCAAGGACGGTGACACCCATCCCGCTTTCAAAGTCATGAACCAGATGGGCTATGACGCAGCCAACATCGGGAACCATGAATTTAACTATGGGTTGCCGTTTTTGAAGCGCTCATTGGCAGGAGCAAACTTTCCCTATGTCAATGCCAACATTTACGTAGACAACAAAGACAAAGATTCGGATCGTGCACAGCACGCGTTTACACCCTACGTCTTGCTGGACCGCAAGCTGGTCGATGCCCAGGGGCAAAGCCATTCCATCAAGGTGGGTGTTATCGGTTTTGCGCCGCCACAGGTCATGTTGTGGGACAAAAGCAATCTGGAAGGCAAGGTGATCGCGCGCGACGTGGTGGAGACTGCCAAAAAGTACGTGCCCATCATGCGCGCGCAGGGCGCGCAGTTGGTCATCGCCATTCCGCATGCCGGGTTTGAGAAAGGCCCGGTGGCCCAATTCTCTGAAAATGCGGTGGCTCCGCTGACCGAAGTGGCAGGGGTTGATGCAGTGCTGTTCGGCCACGCGCACGCGGAATTTCCCAGCCCCGCGTTTGCTGGCCATCCCAAGGTGGATTTGGAGCGCGGCACGATCAACGGAGTTCCCTCCGTGATGCCAGGGCGATGGGGAGACCACCTGGGCGTGATTGACCTCACGCTGGACGCTACCGATGGTGCCTGGAAAGTCGTCAGCAGCAAGGCGTCGATCCGACCGATTTTTGACCGTGTGGCCCGCAAATCACTGGCGGGTGCAGACCCGATGGTGGAGCGCCTCATCGGTGATGTTCATGCACGCACCTTGGAGTATGTGCGTAGCAAGGTCGCCTTTGGCAGTGCACCCATTTACAGTTACTTTGCCCAGGTCAGTGACGATCCTTCGGTGCAGATCGTTGCCAATGCCCAGTTGGCCTACGTCAGACGTGCCATGCAGGGTACGGAATATGAAAAGTACCCTGTTTTGTCCGCAGCCGCACCCTTCAAGACCGGTGGACGGCAGGGTTGGGACTACTACACCGACATACCTGCCGGCCCGATCGCGATCAAGAACGTCGCAGACCTGTATGTGTATCCAAACACCCTCAAGGCCATGTTGCTGACGGGGGCTGAAGTTCAGGAGTGGCTGGAAATGTCGGCCGGCCAGTTCAACCAGATAGATCCCAAGGGGGCGCCGCAGCAGGCGTTGCTGAGCGAGAACTTTCGTTCCTACAATTTTGACACCCTGGATGGGGTGACCTACGAGTTTGATTTGTCACAACCAGCCAAGTACTCTGAGGTTGGCGCGCTCAAAGCGCCAGATTCCCAGCGCGTCAAGAATCTGCGTTACCAAGGCAAACCAATAGGCAAGGACGACCGATTTATCGTGGCGACCAACAACTACCGGGCCTTTGGGGGCGGCAACTTTCCGGGCCTTAACGCGTCCAAAGTGGTCATGGAGGCGCCCGATGAGAACCGCCAGGTGCTGGTGGAGTATTTGCGGATGATGGACACCTTGTCCGCCAACAAGCAAGTCAACCCCACTGCCGATGGCAATTGGCGAATCAGTCCGGTGCCGGGTGTGCGCATGACATTTCTATCTGCCAGCGCCGCCATCCGCTATCTTCCGGCCCACACGCAGATTCGCCTTGTAAAGGACAACGGTGATGGTTCCGCTCTGTACCAGATAGGGGAATAGCGTCAGCAGGTTCGGGAAAAATCCGATAACACGACGCAACGCAATTCTCCTGATCGACCCAGCACGACAAATATGGATCGGTGAGCGCTAGTGCGGTGCTCGCCGCTACCGCAAAAGAAAAAGCCCCTGGCCTTTCTGGCAGGGGCTTTTTGATCAAGTCCGTAAGACGACGAGTCCGCGGACCTTTAAAACTCGTATTTCAGCGTTACTTGAGCCGACCACTGTGACTCACCCTTCGTCTGACGGGTCACAAGGTTTTCCACGGCGACTGTGTTGTAAACATATTTGCCGTCTTTCATACCTGCATAGTTCACGAAGCTTCGGTTCGAAGGAAAGCCAACTTCGTCAATGCGGCCCCATTCCTTGTTCAGCAGGTTGCCAAAATTCAGAATGTCGAAAGAAACCAGACCTTTGTGCTTCGGCATAAAGCCCGGGAGCTCTTGGCTGATGCGAACGTCAAAGGTGTTGATGAAGGGTGCAGTCGTATCGTTGCGCCCTACCACGCCACCGCGCGCACTGCTCAGTGTAGAGTTGCTGTTCACAATGGCCCAGAACTGATCTTCATTCGCCTTGCGTGCTTCTGCGGTTGCACCGTAAAACAAAACTTCACCAGAGCCCGGAGCGGAAGGAATGTACATCAGGTCATTTCCGCTGACGCCGTCTCCGTTCATGTCGTTGTTATAGGTCCAACTGTAGGGTTTTCCGCTGCGGCCTTCGTACATGACCCCGAATGTAGTCTTGTAGTTGCCTACAAATGCCCGACTCCAGCTCAAACTGCCATTGACACGATCCCGAGTCTGGTAGTTCGAGGTTTCTGCCACATCTTCGTTGGGATTGAAGGTGTTGCGGCCGTTCCAGTTGGAAATTGCGCGACTCGATGTCAACGGATTGACTTCCTTGGCATCTGTTCGCGTGTATGCAACACTCCAACCCAAACCGGCTTTGGCCGGGCTTTGCAGCGATAGAGTCACGGCATTTCCGCCTCCCTGCGATGTGTTGCTCGCCAGCACTACATCTCCGAAAGCACGATTGCGATTGGCCCTGTTATTGCCACAGTTGGACTTAATGCCAAAAGCGCCAGTCCAGCAGCTATCACTGCGGCCACCTGCATCGTAGTACAGCTGCCGTCCGTCAGGTCCAGTGGCGGTAGGCGCACCGAGGTTTAGGTGGGTGTAATGCAACGCGTTGTTGTTGCGCGTATTGATCCACTCCACGCCGGCAATCAGACCGAAAGGAAGCGAGGTCTCATAGGCAAGATTGGTTTTCCAGACCGAAGGCTGTTTCAGGTCGGGAGAAATAATGTCAACATTGGCGGCGGGAATCGTTCCAGTGAGGATAGGTTGGTTCGCAGGGTCTGGTACAAAAACCAACGAAGGTGGGCACAGATTGCTCGACTGGCCGTTGTTGCAACTGTAAGTTACTGTCGCAACGCCAGGATTGGAGTACGGGTTTGACAACCACACAGTCATGGCTGCGCCCTGAAATAGTCCCAGACCGCCTCGGATTTGAGACCTGCCATCCTTGCTCGTGTCCAACTGGTAATTGAAGCCAAGCCGTGGTTGCACCAGGTTTTGTCCATCAATCGTAACGGTGTTGTCGTAGCCAAACGCTGTCAGAGCCTTGGGATTGGACTTGGGGCGATCACCTGTCATGGCGCGGTCAATACGTACACCGGCCGTGACATTGAGTTTGTCATTGACCGCAATGGTGTCCTGCGCGAAGATTCCCAGGTTGTTGAGCGTCCAGTTCGCAATGCCGTCATTCAAAGTTGCACCAGGTTGCGCTACCTGAACCAGATAGGTAGTCGGCTTGCCGGCCAGGAACAGCGCGACCGGATCTGCGCCTTGGAAGGTGTACAGACCATTGGTGTCTGGCAAAAATGCGTTGTAAATATCGTTCTTGCTGTAGTCGAGGCCGAACTTGATCTCGTGATCGCCCTTGAAATACGTGCCAGCGAAATAGGTATCCAAAGTCTTGGCCTGCAGCACGTTGAAATGCCTGAATCGCTCGGTTCCGAAGTTCAGAGTGCGGTTTCCGCTGGGCGCGCCAGCAGGCGCAGGGCCGTTGAAAATCAGGCTGACCTGAGGAAGTGTCGAATTATTTTCAAATGTTTTGGGATTGTTGCGGCTTGAAATCTTGAACTCGGTTGAAAAGTCTGGTGTCCAGTCTGCGAACCATTGCCCCACCGCGCTTTCCAGGACCTTCTTCTCAGCAGTCCAATGGGAGTTGAAAGACAGCGCATTGGTGCCAAAGCCATAAAAAATGGGCTCTACCTGCTCGATTTTTGACACCCGGACATTGGCACGGTGCTGGTCATTGATGTTCCAGTCAAATTTGAACGTGTAGTCCTTGGCGGTCAGCTCAGTCCCTTCTGGAATCGCAAGGCTGCCGATATCTATGCCGTATTTTGACTTTGCGGCTGCGGCTGCGGCATCAATTTGAGCCTGCGTAATGCCAACGTTGGTTTGCGAACTGCCCAGAGGTCCAAAGGCCGGTGAGTTGCGGGAACTGCGAAACTCTTCAGCGCTTATGAAGTAGAACAGCTTGTCCTCAATGATAGGCCCACCCAGCGTAAAGCCTTTGGTGCTTTCTTTGAAATCGGGCGTCGCACTGTAAGTGTCGCTTGTGCGGCTATAGCGATCACCTGTCAGTCGTTGATCACGTGTTACGTAGTAGACGCTTCCCTTGACGGTATTTGTCCCTGACTTTGTGACCGCATTGATATTTGCACCCGTATAGCCCTTTTGGGTCACGTCAAAATTGGCAATATTGACTTGAACCGACTGAATTGCGTCAATCGAGATCGGCTGTTTGGCTGTTGGCAGGTTGTTTGCCTCAAGACCAAAACTGTCAGTGATTGAAACGCCGTCAATGGTGACGGTGTTGAATCGTGAGTTTTGGCCCAAAGCTGAAATCTCGCCGCGTTCTTTGTCGGTCTGAGCCAGGCGTGGATCAAGACGCGCGTAGTCTTGAAGATTGCGTTGAACCGAGGCAAACGCGTCCAGTTCTTGGCGACCGAGTTGGGTACTTGCGCCCTTATTGCCGTTATCAAAAACCCGGGCCGATGCTGTGCCCGTCACTGTGACCGTAGCAAGCGACACGCCGCCCAATTTGAAGTCGAAGCTGGAAGTTTCCGCCAACTGCAGGTATATGCCTTCGCGAGAGTCCTTATCCGATCCCTTGGTCACCACGATTGTGTACGGGCCGCCAACACGCAAACCGCGTGCTGCATAGCGACCATCAGCGTCAGTAACTAATTTGTTGCTGGAGCCCGATTCGGTGTGAACGATACTCACAACCGCTCCAGCGACAGGTTTGCCGTCCGCACCGGTAATCTGACCGCCCAAGGCTGCAGTGGTATTTTGAGCAAATGCGGGGGCTGCCATGACGATGGCGACGGCCGCACTAAGGGCGGTTCTCGAGAAATCCGAGAATAATGAATCGTGAATATTGCGCATCCTGCTGCTCCTGAAAACAAAAAAACCCCTCGGCAAAGTTACCGACGGGGACCGTGAACACATGCAATATATCGCCAAACCCGTTACAGAACCATGACAACTGTTGTTGCGGTGCAACCGTCATGAAAATCTTGGTGCGACTCTCTAACATCTGTCCGTCGCGCCTAAACGCCGCGTTGCGTTGGGGACTGTGCCTGCCTGCCTATAAAGTGTCGGTAAGTGCGATTCCGACCCCTGAGCTGATGGTGTTTGTTTGGCTGGAATCAAACTATTTCAGCGGATACCATCAAAGATCGCATCAAAATAGTTTTGTGGAATGATGGGGTTCCATGCTGGTTGAGACAAGAAAAAACCCACTACGCAGGGAGCGTGCGGGTTTATAGGGAAGGTTTGATTCAGGATTCTGGTGGTCGTAGGTGGACTTGAACCACCGACATCAGCATTATGAATGCTGCGCTCTAACCAACTGAGCTATACGACCGAAGGCAGCAATTATAGCCAAATAATGTGCGGCGCTCTGGGGTTGAGTTACTGATGTTTGAACTCTGGCTTGCGCTTGCTTACAAAAGCGTCCATGCCTTCTTTTTGATCGTCGGTCGCAAAAAGCGCATGGAACAGGCGGCGCTCAAAAATGATGCCATCGGCCAGGGTGCCTTCAAACGAGCGGTTGACGGATTCCTTGGCGGCCATGGTGGCTACTTGCGAATAGCTGCAAATCATCAAGGCTGCAGCAAGGGCTTCATCGAGTAACTTGTCTGAGGCCACCACCCGACTGACCAGGCCGGCGCGCTCGGCTTCTGCGGCGTCCATCATACGGCCGGTCAATGCCAGATCCATGGCTTTGGCTTTGCCAACGGCACGGGGCAATCTCTGGGTGCCACCGGCGCCAGGGATGATTCCGAGTTTGATTTCTGGCTGTCCAAACTTTGCAGTGTCTGACGCAATAATGAAATCACACATCATGGCCAATTCGCAGCCACCACCCAGCGCAAAGCCGTTGACCGCCGCGATCACTGGTTTACGGACGGTTCGAATGGTTTCCCAATTGCGCGTGATGAAATCCCCCCGGTAGGCCTCGGCGAAACTGAGCTTGGCCATGGCAGTGATGTCGGCGCCTGCAGCAAAGGCTTTCTCGCTGCCGGTAATGATCATGCAACCGATGTCACTATGGGCATCAAAGGCCTTGAGGGCGTGTCCCAACTCGTCCATCAACTGGTCGTTCAGTGCATTGAGCTGTTTGGGCCGATTCAGGCAGATCAGGCCTACGCGTTCGCCTTCTACTCGTGTCGTAATGCATTCGTAGTTCATGGAGTTTCCTTTAGGATCATTCGGTTGCCGAGGGTTGCTGAGGGTTGCATGGGGCTTTTTCCTTCGAGCCAGATTTTGGCAACTTCCGGATCACGCATGCCAAGCCGGGTCGCTTTGGAAGGCTTTGGCAGGGTGAGCGCAAGTCGCAGCAGGCGCCGGTCGCGAGACACCAAGGCGGCCAAACGTCTGGCCTTTCCTGCGTACATCGGTAGTTCATCAAGTGCATGCAATCGCCAGGATTGCGCCACGGATGTTCCCGATACCTCCACCCCAATCCACTCATCGCCGCTGGCAAACCCAGCGATTTCCGCCGCGCTACCGCGCATGACTTGCTGAATGTGCACGCCAGGCCCATCCTTGACCCGCAATCCCAGCTGTAACGCGATCGTGTCTGGCTCGGTTTGCGCTTCAATACCGTGCTTTGCGAGCAACTGAATCACAGGCAACTCGGCCGTACTGTGTACCCAACGCTTCAATTCCGCAGCGTACGAGCGGCCGGCCAGTTGCTGTACCACATCGGCAAGATCGCTCTGTGCCATCGGCCCACCATTACAACGTTTCCAGAGTGCCGCCATGACTGCGTCAAGGGTCGTGTGGCCTTCCAGGCGCAAGGTGAGGTCCAGACACAAGGCGATCAAGGATCCCTTGGTGTAGTAGCTGATCGTGGCATTCGGCGTGTTCTCGTCTTGCCGGTAGTACTTGACCCAGGCATCGAAGCTGGCTTGCGCCACGGTCTGCACGAGGCGACCAGGTGTCTGGTTGACCTGATTGATGGTTTTGGATAGCAGCCCAAGGTAGGTGTCGTGGTCAATGCGCTTGGATCGCACCAGGAATAGGTCATCGTAGTAGCTCGTGAACCCTTCAAAGAACCACAGTAGCTCGGTGTAATTCTCGCCACAGTAGTCATAGTGTGTAAGTTCCCTGGGGCGCAGGCGTTTGACGTTCCAGGTGTGGAAGTACTCATGGCTTATCAAACCCAACAGCCGCGTGTAGCCTTCGTTGGGTTTGGCGGTTGCCGATTTGTCAAAAACTCTGTCGTGCAGGCGCGGCAGGTCTTTACGATTGCAGATCAGGGCAGTGGAATTACTGTGCTCCAGGCCACCGTAGGCGTTGTTGACTGCGTTCAGCATGAAGACGTAATGGGTGTACGGCGGCTTGCCTTTGCCATGCCAGAAGCGAATTTCTGCCTCACAAATCTTTTGTGTGTCGGCGAGCAGGCGATCGCCGTCAAAGGACGGCGGGGCACCGGCGACGACAACGCGATGTGGCACGCCACAAGCATTGAATGTGCCGCTCCAGAAGTCGCCCATCTCCACCGGGCAATCAACCAATTCGTCGTAATTGGCATACTGGTAGGTGCCAAAGCCCCGCGTGTCGACCTTCAATGGTCGCGCGCCCGTGGCGACCGACCAGTGCGCAGTCTTTTTTGAGGTGGCAATTTCCAGCGTGTGGGCCGACTGCTCCTGACCGTCGACCCGAAAACACAGGCTGGTGCCGTTGAAAAAACCGCGGTGGGCATCGAGCCAGGCGGTCCGCACCGAGTTGTCGTAGGCGTACACCTGGTAGGTCACAGTAAGGCTCTGGCCTGGCCTCGAAGTTACTTCCCACTGGTGTTTGTCCAACTGGCGCACCGGCACGGGCTTGCCGCCCTGTGTGGCCCGCAGATTCTGCAGATGTTTTGAGAACTCTCGCACCAGATAGCTGCCGGGAATCCAAACGGGAAGTGTGAGTCGCTGTGTCGCCGCGGGCTTGCCCACCGTGAGCGTGACTTTAAACAGGTGGGCGTGAAGGTCGGCAAGGTCGACGCGGTAATGAACGGTAGACATGATTTACAAGAAAAGTGGCTGAAACGCTTATGGGGAAAGCGCAAGAAGCTATCGAAACAATAGCAAACGACAGGTTGACGAACGATGCTTGGGTTAGCTCTTGGTGGCCGACAGGTGCGCCTCGATCTGTTTGGTGTCGATGGCTCCCGGAACCCGCAGGCCATTGCTGAAAATGAGTGTGGGAGTTCCGTCAACTTTGTGCTTGCGGCCTAGATCCACGTTGCGCGTCAGCGCGCTCGCATCGCACGTGCTCGGCGCAGCCGCCACGGGCTGGTCCCGCACCATCCAGTCCAGCCAGGTCTTGGCCCGGTCTTGTGCGCACCAGATGCCCTTGGACTTTTCTACCGAATCTGGCCCCAAAATGGGGTAGAGGAACATGTAGACGGTTACGTTCTCGACTTTCTGGAGATCGCGCTCGAAGCGCTTGCAGTAGCCACAATTCGGATCCTCGAATACAGCCAGTTTGCGACTGCCGTTGCCGCGCACCATGGTGAACGCGTCTTTGAACGGCAATGCATCGAACTGGATGGCGGTAAGTTTTTCGACCCGCTCTTCGGTCAGGTTGCGGCGCGCTTTGGTGTCAATCAGCGACCCCTGAATGAGGTAGTTGGCCTGTGCGTCGGTATAAAAAATATCTGTGCCGTTGACACGAATCTCGAACAGCCCCGGTATTACGGACTTGTTGACCTCATCAATGGCCTTGAGCTGGGGCACGCGCTCAGCCAGATTTTTTCGGATGACAGCTTCCTGGGCATGACCGACAGATGCCCAAAGGGTCAGAACAACAGCAAATGAAGCAAATGGAGCGCGCAATTTCATGGGGAAACTTTCCGGTGGAGAGGTTGTGTCGATGGCGCGCCCATGGCACGACGCGCCACCCAGTGTTTGATGGATCCGCTACGTTCAAATTGGTTCATTCCCCAGTTGCGCAAGGCACGAAGACCGGGATGGTCCTGGGTAAAAAGTTGCTGCAGCGCGTCGTTGGCCTGCCCCATCAAGGCAAATTCAGCTTTGCGCGCACGCTCGTACTGGCGCAGCAGGCGGTGATCATCCAGCGCTCGCCAACTGGCTTTGGTAGTCAGTACGCGGACCAATTCCCTGACATCAGCCAGGCCTACATTGAGGCCTTGACCAGCCAGTGGATGCATGTTGTGGGCGGCATCGCCTGCCAGAACCCAGCTGCAGCCAGCCGAAGTACCAATCCAGCGTTTGGCCTGAGCGTGCTGCAACGGCCAGACGTTGCGCGTGCCAGCCAGTGTGATGCTGCCCATGCGGCCATGGCTGGCGGTTTCTAGGTGTTGGCAAAACTCGGCATCGGGTGCTGACTGAAGTTGTTGGGCCCTGGCCGGACTCACCGACCAGACTATCGCGCATTGGCTCCCCTGTGGGCCATCCAATGGCAAGAAGGCAAGAATCTCACCGGCGTCGAACCACTGGAGCGCCACCTGTTCATGGGATTTGCTGCAATGGATGCGGGTGGCAAGCGCACTTTGGACATACGGTGTGACATCCCAGTCGACGCCAAACTCTTCACGCGTGCGGCTCGCGCGGCCCTCACAGACGATGGTCAGCGCGGCGTCCTGCGGTGCAGCAACAACCTCAATCAGTGGCTGAAATCGCACGGCCTCGCGCAGGCGGGACTCCAGCACGGGGACATCGACTATCCAGTTCAAGGCAGATGTGTCCTGCTCAGTTGCGGAAAACGCAACGTAACCACCGTCGGCGGTTTGCACCTGCATAGATAGGACGGCTGTGGCATGGGCCGCGTCGGGCCAGCAGCGAACACTTTCCAGCAACTCGCGCGACACCTGGTTGAGTGCATACGCCCGCACGTCGTTTGCGGCCGGTGTTTCGTCGGCAACCAGCGTAATGCGCAACTGCTTGCCGGCAAGGTGTAGTGCCAGCGATAGCCCCACAATGCCAGCGCCACGGATACAGACATCGAATTTCTTGACCATGACTGGATTGTAGAAGGCTCCCTTTGTGCCTGCGGCGCGGTGGCCAATGCGACTGCTTTACTGCGGCCCACTCAGTAGAATGCGCATTCTTTCCAGCAATGCCGCAGCTGTTGAAACGCCCAGATTTTGGTGGATACTATGCGCAAAGCGCCGTTGGAAATCCTTGCTCCATGGTCGCAGCCCAAAGGATTCACGAAGTGATCGAAGACAGTCCCTACTACGAAACCATCGAATTCGGCTTTCCTAACATTGCCAGGAAGATTAAAGTCTTCTGGGGCAATCCTGAGTTCACCAAACTGCTGCAGGACTTGCAGACAGATTCCAGTGACAAGCCGCGCGCAGGATTTCCTGCGGAAGTGTTGCTTGCATTGTCTGAATTGCAAAGCATCCACGACGCGATGTATCCCCAGTTCGCGCCCAAAGGCAACAGTTTTTGGAATGTTTAGGCACCTTTGTGGTGCAGGGCCAGGATGCCTGTCGGCACATGATTCCATGGTGATGTTTGCCGCAGTGCCATAACCTGTGCAGCGACTTCAATCAAAGAAGTTGTCAAGATCTTCCTGGGACATTTTTCCGCCACTGTCGGTGGCGGCAGGTGGTGCCTCGCTGCTTGGGCTTGTGAGGTCAGGGCGATTCGTGCTGTCCGGTGCGGCTTGCGCAGTGACGGGCTCTGGTGGCCCTTCAACCAATTCAAGGTGGCGTGGGTCTACACGAAACAGTCGAAGTTCTGGCTTGTCTGCGACTGCCGGAAAATAGACCGTTGGTTTGACGACAAGTCTGCAATCGGTCTGCGTTACACCAATACGCCCTGCAAGACCTTGCCTGTCCCGCGGCGTCAAGATGGCCAAGCGCTCCTTCGTAAATCGTACTTTCGAGTTAGCCAACCATTCATTGCTCATAGGGTTTTCACAGGGTGAGTGAATAGGTTTTTCCAACACATAGGGCACTGTATCGCATCTTTGAGGCCCCTGCTAACATAGCCTCCCACAGAAAAAGCTCCATGATCACACCTGAAGTTTTCAATGCGTACAGGACCGGTATTGCCGTCATGGACTTTGAGCATTGGCATCTGCTCAAACAGCTGGACCGCGCCTATCTTGCGAATTCCTTTGAAGAGGCGCAGACCAGGGTGGATGAGTTCATCAAGGCCTGGGCTCTTCACCACGAGCACGAAGAAAAACTCATGCGGGAAATCAAGTTTCCGGGAGTCAATAAGCATATGGAAGGCCATGCGCGACTTCATGACATTTACGCTCGGTTGCGCAACGATGCATTAAATGGGAGCCACACACTGACTTCTGCAAAAGCCTACATTGCGATGGTTGAGCAACTGGTGCGCAACCATATCAAGCTGGGTGATTTTCAGTACGCAGAGTGGGCGAAACTGCACTTGAAACCACCGGAACTTGACCGCCTTGGTGTTGGTCAGCATCTCAATTTCTGACGGCCTGCAAAACGATCAATACCGCTGGGCAATCCAGGGAGCAAAGGCTTCCATGACCCGCAAAGGCTGCTGGCCGTTCCAGAACACTGAACTGCGCGCCCATCGTGGCAAGTCACTGTCTTTGCAATCGAGATGCAGTCTTTTCCACGAGCTGCGCAAGTAGCATTCCAATGGCCCGTGACGTTGGATGTGGTGAGGTCTTAACGGGTCGCGCGCGATGTGGCGCCCCTGAAATAACAACTCGGCAAGTGGTCTGTTTCCAAGGTTGATCAGCGCTTTCCATGGCCCATTGACGGCGGCTTGCGAGGTAGCGCTTCGCGCCCAGACCGCGGGAACGCCATTGACCAGCAGCGCAACCTCTCGAACATGACCCACCGCACTTTGCAAGTCATCTTGCTCCTGGGTCCACAGAGCCTGGGTGCTTTGCCTCAGCACCACCACTTCAACCGTGCCCAGAGTCCGCAGTCGTGCGGTCAATGAGCCGGGCGCTTGCAGCCAGGCCCTCAGGTTTGCATTGGCTGGAAGTGGATAGGTCTGCGACATAGGCGGCGATGATAGTTGCCATCGCACGGAAAGAGCAGCGGCTGCTACCGCTAAACGGCCTTGACTACCTGGATGTCGTCAAGCGCCGGCGTGGTGATCTCGCCTGGCGTGCTCTTGCGGGCAAACAGTGTGTAGATGGTGGGCACGACAAAAATCGTCAGCAAGGTGCCCACGCTCATTCCACCCACAATCACCCAGCCAATCTGTTGTCGGCTCTCTGCACCGGCTCCCGTGGCCAGCGCCAGTGGCAAAGCGCCCAACACCATCGCGCCGGTGGTCATCAGGATCGGCCGCAGGCGCAGCGCACAGGCCTGTGTCACGGCGGTCATCACATCATGGCCCTGCTGGCGCAACTGATTGCTGAATTCAACGATCAAAATGCCGTGTTTGGTGATGAGCCCGACCAGCGTGATCAACCCGATCTGCGAGAACACGTTGAGCGTGCCACCCGTCAACTGCAAGGCCCCCAGCGCACCCACCATCGACAGCGGCACGGCCAGCAAAATCACAAAGGGATCGATAAAACTCTCGAACTGTGCGGCCAGCACCAAGAAAATGAACAGCAGCGCCAGCACAAAAACCACACCCAGCGCACCCGACGAGGCCTTGAACTCACGGCTCACACCATTGAGCTCGGCGGCATAGCCTGCGGGTAATACTTCGGCGGCGGTAGCATCCATAAACTTCAATGCTTCACCCAGCGTGTAGCCCGGTGCAAGGTTGGCAGTGATCGACACCGCGCGGCGCTGGTTAAAGTGATTCAGTTCCCGGGGGCTCACCGCTTCACGCACTGTTACCAGGCTGGACAGGGGCACCATGGTCTCATTGCGACCGCGTACAAAAATCTTGTCGATATCTTCGGGCGTGGACCGTCCGCTGGCCGCCGTCTGCACCAGTACGTCGTATTGCTCCGCATCGCGCTTGTAGCGTGTTACCGCACGCCCGCCCAGCATGGTCTCCACGGTGCGGGCCACCACATCAACCGATACGCCGAGGTCCGCAGCGCGGGCCCGGTCGACATCCATAAAGATCTCGGGCTTGTTGAGCTGCAAGTCACTGTCGGGTTGCACAATGGCAGGGTTTTTTTGCATCTCCGCAATGAATTTCTGGGCAACCCCGGACATATTGGGGTAGGTGTCACCACTGACGAGGACGTAATTGATCGCGCGTTCCCGAAAGCCCTGACCGAGACTGGCCGGTGTCACCGGAAAGGCATTGATACCCGGAAGGCCCGCCAATCTGGGGAGCAGGTCCTTTTGCAACTCCTGGGTGCTGCGGGTTCGCTCAGTCCAGTCCACCGTGCGCAGCACACCAAAGGCGTTGGAGACCTGGCCGCCACCGATGAACATGAACCGCCGGTCAAATTCCGGGTATTGAGACGTGATCGCGTCTATCGCATCCAGGTAACGTGCGGTGTATTCCATAGTCGCCCCATCGGGGGCGCGTATCGGCATGGCGATCGCACCCCGGTCTTCGTAGGGAGCCAACTCGCTCTTGGTAGTGTGAAAGAGCCAGCCACTGCTGCCGGCCGACACCAGCATCACGGCAACAACGAGCCAGCGCCTCTGAAGCGTCCAGGCAAGCACCGTGGCGTAGCGCGCAGCAAGCCCGTTCAGTGCGTCCTCCATGAAGCGGTCAAAACGTGTAGGTTGCGGTACATGGCGCAACAGCTTGCTGCACATCATCGGGGTTAGCGTGAGGGCGACGAAGCCGGAGACCAACACTGCGCCCGCCAGGGTGAGGGCAAACTCACCAAACAGTCTGCCGGTGCGCCCCGGAGTGAAGGCCAAAGGCGCAAACACGGCAGCCAGCGTCAGAGTCATCGCGACCACAGCAAAACTGATCTCGTGCACCCCCTTGATCGCTGCCTGAAACGGCACCATGCCATTTTCGATATGGCGGAAAGTATTCTCGAGCACCACGATGGCATCATCCACCACCAATCCGATCGCCAGCACCAGTGCCAACAAGGTGAGCGTATTGATCGTAAATCCGGCTAAATAAATCAGCGAAAAAGCGCCAATCAGACTCACCGGTATGGTGATGAGCGGAATGATGGAGGCGCGCGCAGTGCGCAGGAATACAAACACCACCAGCGCCACGAGCACCACTGCCTCAATGACCGTGGTGTAAACCGCCTTGATCGACCGATCAATAAACACCGAGTTGTCATTGGCCTGCAACACTGTCACAGATGGCGGCAGATCACGTTGAATCTGGGGAATGAGTGCACGCACACCTTCGGACACATCCAGCGGGTTGGCGGTGGCATTGCGAACCACACCGGTACTGATGGACGGCACTCCGTTGAGGCGTACGCGGCTGCGCTCGCTGGCGGCAGCCTCCTCGATGCGCGCAACATCGCGCAGGCGCACGGTAAAGCCGTTGACTGTCTTGACCGCGATCTCGTTGAACTGCGCCACCGTATTGAGGTCGGTGCGTGCGGTCACGCTGAACTCACGCTTTTCGCTCTCGATCCGTCCTGCCGGCACCTCCAGGTTCTGCCGGCGCAAGGCGTCCTCTACGTCCTGTACGGTCAGGCGATATCCGGCCAGACGGTCTGGGTCGAGCCAAACACGCATGGCATACCGGCGGTCACCGCCCACCTGCACATCGGCCACGCCCGGCACCGTTTGCAGGCGCGGTTTCACGATACGGTTAATCAGGTCGGTGAGTTCCAGTGCGCCCATCGTCTCACTGGTATAGGCCAACCAGATGGTGGGCGTGGCATCGGCCTCTACTTTGCTGATGACCGGCTCGTCGGCCGCATCGGGCAGACGGCCGCGCACCCGGGACACACGGTCTCGCACTTCGGCAGCGGCGGTATCCGGGTCTTTGCTCAGGCGAAACCGCACGGTGATCTGGCTGCTCTCGGTGCGGGAAACTGACGTGAGAATGTCGACTCCGTCGATGCCGGCAATCGAGTCTTCCAGCGGTTTGGTCACCTGCGACTCAATCACTTCGGACGAGGCACCTTGCAAGCGCGTGCTGACATTCACCAGCGGTTCGTCAATGCGCGGGTACTCGCGCACCGCGAGCTTCTGGAACGACACCAGCCCCACCAGAACCAGCAACAGGGACATCACGCACGCCAGTACCGGCCTGCGGATCGAAGTCTCGGACAATCGCATAAGCTACTTTCTCACCGGAGCGGTTGCGCGGGTCAGGTCCACAATGCGTACCGCAACGGCATCGCCGCGCAGCAAGCGCGTCTGCCCTGCCGTGACGATCTGATCACCCGCCTTCACGCCCTCCAGAATCTCGACTTTGCCGCCAACGCGCACGCCCAGTTTGGCTTCCATGCGCTGGGAGACTTTGGCACCGTCAGGTCCATCCACCACTTTGAACAGTAACTGGCGGTTGCCCAAGGGTACGAGGGCTTCTTCAGGTACCACAACGGCACCTGTGCGAACTTCAAACACCACCCGGCCGCGGGCGAACATGCCTGGCTTGAGTTGGGTAACGACACCCTCTAGCCGCGCCTGCACCAACAGGGCGCGTCCGTCTGCGGCCACTTGCGAATCCAGCGCGTCGATGCGGGCCTTGTAAATCTGCCGCGGCATCGCGTCCAGCGTCACTTCCACCGTCTGGCCGGTGTGGACACGGCCCAGGTACTGTTCCGGCAGCCGGAACTCCATGACCATGGACGACAAGTCTTCCAGGTTCACGATGTCGGCACCGTCTTTCACATAGTCACCAACATTCACACGGCGGATGCCCACCGTTCCGGCAAACGGTGCGACCACGCGCAGTCGCTCCACCTGGGCCTGGGCCAGCACCACTTGGGCATCGGCCACCTGCTGGGCTGCGATGTTCTGGTCGACCGCACTTTGGCTGACAAATCCCTGGGATTGCAACTCGCGGCTGCGCGCCAGGTTGGTCCGGGCAATGTTGGCCTGGGCTTGGGCCTGCTGCATTTGGGCGCGCGGTAACGTGTCATCCAGCTGCACCAGAAGCTGCCCACGCTTGACAAACTGACCGTCACGAAAACCCAATGCGGCGATGCGCCCGCTCACTTCCGGCCGCAGCATCACACCCTGGCGGGATTTGAGGGAACCGACGGCCTGCACGTCGTCCATCAACGTCTGGCTTTCTGCGCGACCCACTTCGACACTGGCGGGGCCTGTGGGCGCACCCGACCCACCCGGGCGGGCACTTGCTGCTGGCGTACCGGGCGCACCAGGCTGGGTTGCTGCGCCGATTACCGTTGCCGGTGTTGCTGCGCGTTGGAACCACCATGCGCCGCCACCTGCAAGCGCCAAGCCGATCACGGCCACCACCGCGTGGATTTTTTTCAAACGATTCTCCTTGGGAGCAGTGAAGCGGACGATTATGCCCAGAACACACTGTTTTTCCGTATTGGTAGGGGCGATTACCCCACAGAGTCAAGCTTGAAATGAACGGGCTTGCCGGTGTGCGCAATGCCTGGTTTTCTCGCGCGAACAATCAGATCGTCCAAATCGTCGGCATCTTTGCGGGGCACAACCCGCACACTCTCGGCCACAAATCCGGCCGCAGTGATTTCCGAAACGATGGCGTCAGGGTCGCCGAAATACCGGGTTGGCTGACCCTGGTGAAGTGTGACCCTCCGGTCGTGGCCAAAAGACTTCAGCATTTTCTGGTTGGTCACTTCACCGCACATGGTTAGCACTACGAAGCCGCCACCGGTTTTCAATACCCTGTAAACCGCCGCGAGGCAACTGGCGCGGTCCTCTGCGATGAGGCAATGCAGACAGTGGCCATCCACCACCAGATCAAACTTGGCGTCGCCGCAAGTCGAGAGGGTGAGAACGTTGTCAACGCGGAATTTCACATTTGTGCTGGCAGCGCGTGTGCGTTCTACGGCCCATTCGATCCAGATGTTGGAGCCATCACAACCCCATATCCTTCAGAAAATCAACGCCAGCTTGACAGGTAACAAATCGTAAGTGGCGGTGATCACGAGTAGTAATTCACGCTATCGCGATTGCATCGCAGAGGCAGAGAGCCGACTATTGAGTCCGGGAGCGTTCAACCTGTTCTTGAGAGGTGGTTTGCCATGCGACTGCGTAATAGTTTCTGGGCATTGCTGGGGCGAAGCCGCGAGGTAGCACCTCATGGTTTGATCGAAGATGTTCGCCACGCGATGCTGGCGGCGCTCGACCTTTTCTGCGGCTCCGCGTATCTTGACCTTGACGATCGAATCAGCAATGCCCGCGACCTTGATGCGCTGTGGTACCTGCGGTCACCATTGATGATCGCCATCGCCGAAAACCACGGGGAGGCACTCGCCCGTGATCAGATGCTCGAAATCACCAAGATGTTTGCTGGCTTCCAGCCCGGGGCCGACTGAGGAACTGCAGCCCGAATTTCTGCACTTGAAAAGCTGCTTCTTGCCCGCCCTGCCGTCGACAGCAAGAAAAGGTCGCTGGTCCTGGAGCCAGTTAACTGCAGAGTGAAGAGTCTGCGCAGCATGGATTCACTGATCAGTACAATCACGACTCATTTCCCAGGACAAAACGAGGACAAAACTTTGCAAAAGTGGGGCGTTTTCTGCCCGACTTCGCAGGATGTTGGCCCATTGCCTTCGCGCAGGTCTGGCACTTCCACGATGCCCACTTTGGGTGTGATGGTGCAGTGGGGGTGTTGATTCATAAGGATTTTTCATGAGTTTGAAATGCGGCATCGTTGGTTTGCCCAACGTGGGTAAGAGCACTTTGTTCAACGCGCTGACCAAGGCGGGGATTGCGGCGGAGAATTACCCCTTCTGCACCATCGAACCCAACGTGGGCATCGTGGAGGTGCCGGACCCGCGCATGGCGCAGTTGGCCGAGATTGTGAAGCCCGAGCGCATCGTGCCCGCAGTGGTGGAATTTGTGGACATTGCCGGGCTCGTGGCGGGGGCCAGCACGGGCGAGGGACTGGGCAACAAGTTTCTGGCGCACATTCGCGAGACTGATGCCACCATCAACGTGGTGCGCTGCTTTGAAGACGATAACGTCATTCACGTGGCTGGCAAGGTCGACCCGATTTCCGATATTGAAGTGATTCAGACTGAGCTGTGTCTGGCCGATCTGGCGGCGGTAGAGAAGGCCTTGCACCGAGTGACCAAGGCGGCCCGCTCGGGTGACAAGGAGTCCATCAAGCTGGTCGCGATTCTTGAGAAATGCCAGGCCGCTCTCAATGAGGCCAAGCCGGTGCGAGCGCTCGACTTTTCCAAGGAAGAGCAACCTTTGTTGCAGCAATTCTTTTTGATCACGGCCAAGCCCGCCATGTTCGTTGCCAACGTAGCGGAAGACGGTTTTGAAAACAATCCGTTTCTGGACCGATTGACCGCCTTTGCCAACGCCCAGAAAGCACCGGTGGTGGCGATCAGCGCCAAGCTCGAAGCGGAAATGTCGGAGATGAGCGACGATGACCGCCTGATGTTTCTGGAGGAGTTGGGTCTGCACGAACCGGGTCTGAACCGTCTGATTCGCTCGGCCTACAAGCTGTTGGGCCTGCAAACCTATTTCACAGCCGGGGTGAAAGAAGTGCGTGCCTGGACCATTCACGTGGGCGACACTGGCCCGCAGGCTGCAGGTGTGATTCACACCGACTTTGAAAAAGGCTACATCCGCGCCCAGACCATTGCCTTTGAGGATTTCATTGCCTACAAGGGTGAGCAGGGTGCCAAGGACGCCGGGAAGATGCGGGCCGAAGGCAAGGAGTACGTCGTCAAGGATGGCGATGTGATGAATTTCCTCTTCAGTTCCTGACAGATGCTGCACTTCTAGTGCTTGCCTCCGCGCCGGTCTTTCCAATATCGCCATCCGATAGTTTTTGCCCCATTAGGCGCATGCAGATTGCGTAAGCAGCTATCAAGAATATAGCGCGTACTTCACCAAAAGCGGACCAGACCCGTCAATGCCGCAGTCATGGTGAGATAGCGCAAGAACTTCCCCAGCGCCATATACAACAGGCATGGCCAGAACGGCAATTTCAGCCAACCCGCTACGGCGCACAGGGGGTCGCCCACCGCAGGCAACCACGCCAGCAGACACGCCTTGGGACCGAGCTTTTGCAACCAGTCCAGCACGCGGACATGGTGCCGGGAATGGTTGTATTTGTCGGCCACGCGGTGTGCTGCATAGCCCATCCACCAATCCACCGCGCCGCCCAGTGTGTTTCCTGCGGTGGCAACCAGGATGGCGGGCCAAAAAAGTTCAGGATTAAGTTGCACCAGCCCAAACACCACGGGCTCAGAACCCAGTGGAAGGAGCGTGGCCGAGATAAACGACACCACGAACACGGTGCTCAGCCCAAATTGGGGCAAAGCGAGCAGGGTGAGGAGTTGATCAATCCAGGACGGCATGCCGTGCAGTGTAGTTTTTTTCGCAAAATTTCAATTGCTGAAAATATGGGTAGCTAGAATGCAGGCTGACTGGCGTTACCGCACACCACCGCTTCACCCAACCCCCCTCCCGAATTCCGCATGCACATTGGTCACTTCGCTTTGGCGAATTCCCTGATGGTTGCCCCTATGGCGGGCGTGACCGATCGGCCGTTTCGGCAATTGTGCAAGCGCCTGGGTGCCGGGTACGCAGTAAGCGAGATGGTGACTTCCCGGCGCGACCTGTGGAACACGCTCAAGACTTCGCGTCGAGCCGACCACGCCGGGGAACCAGGGCCGATTGCGGTGCAGATTGCGGGTACCGAGCCGCAAATGATGGCCGATGCAGCGCTGTACAACATCGACCGCGGCGCACAGATCATCGATATCAACATGGGCTGCCCTGCCAAGAAGGTCTGCAACAAGTGGGCCGGCTCTGCGCTGATGCAAGACGAGAAGTTGGCGCTGGCTATCGTGGAGGCAGTCGTGGCTGCATGTGCCACGCGCAACGTTCCTGTCACCCTGAAGATGCGTACCGGCTGGTGCCAGCAGCACAAGAACGCTGTGGCGCTGGCACGCTTCTTTGAGAGCGCTGGCGTGCAGATGCTGGCCGTGCACGGTCGCACGCGAGAGCAGGGCTACAAGGGCGCTGCCGAGTACGAAACCGTTGCTGCGGTGAAGGCTTGCGTCTCGATTCCAGTGGTCGCCAACGGCGACATTGACAGCCCCGAGAAGGCGCGCGATGTGCTGCGCCGCACAGGCGCCGATGCCATCATGGTGGGGCGTGCTGCGCAGGGGCGGCCCTGGATATTTCGCGAGATCGGCCACTTTCTGGCAACGGGTACGCAACTGGCGCCGCCACTGGTCAGTGAAGTGAAACGCCTTTTGCTGGAGCATCTGCACGACCACTATGCCCTGTATGGCGAGTTTTTGGGCGTGCGCTCAGCGCGTAAACACATTGGCTGGTACGTTCGTGCACTGCCAGGCGGTGAGGAGTTTCGAGGGCAGATGAACGCGCTGGAAAACAGCGCGGAACAGACTGCAGCAGTGGAGCAGTTTTTCGACAGATTGAATCTACGCATGGACCGTATTCCCGCGCACTGTGAGGAAACGGCCACAACAAAAAAGGGGACACGCATGGTTGAGGTGGCAGTATGAGCAAGAAGCTCATCGAAGAATGTGTGCGCAATAGTCTGGAAGGCTATTTCCGGGATTTGCGCGGTACCGAACCCGGTGGTTTGCATGACATGATCGTGCGCGTGGTCGAAAAGCCCTTGCTGGAGATCGTCATGAAGCAGGCTGATGACAACCAGTCCAGGGCGGCACAGTGGCTCGGTCTGAATCGCAATACCCTGCGCAAGAAACTGCTGGAACACAAGCTCATTCAATAGCCCGCCCGCATTCGCGCGGTTGCCGTGCCGCGCTGCAATTACTTCCTTTCACAACATTTCACAGTCCTATGAACGCACTTATTTCAGTCTCGGACAAGACCGGTCTTCTTGAACTCGCGCAGGCGCTGCAGGGGGCTGGTATCAAGCTACTCTCTACCGGAGGCACCGCCAAACTGTTGGCAGACAACCAGATTGCAGTAACCGAAGTGGCAGAGATGACTGGCTTTCCCGAAATGCTCGATGGCCGCGTGAAAACCCTGCACCCGCGTGTGCATGGGGGCCTGCTGGCGCGCCGCGATGTGCCCGCACACATGGCAGCTCTTGCCGAACACCACATCGACACCATCGATGTGCTGGTGGTCAATCTCTACCCGTTTGAAGCCACGGTGGCCAAAGCCGGCTGCACGCTGGAGGATGCGATCGAGAACATCGACATTGGTGGCCCGGCCATGGTGCGCAGCGCCGCCAAGAACTGGAAAGACGTTGCCGTGCTGACTGACCCCGCGCAATACGCTGGCGTTATTGCGGAACTGCAGGCCAATGGCTGCGTGTCGCAAAAGACCAAATTCGCTTTGTCAGTGGTCGCATTCAACCGCATCAGCCAGTACGACGGTTCCATCAGCGACTATCTGTCCGCTGTTCCCTTGGGCGATGCAGCGCCTGCGGGCGACATTACGCCTGCGCTGGAGCACTTCCCTGGCCAAACCAACGGGCGCTTTGTCAAAGTGCAGGATTTGCGCTACGGCGAAAACTCCCACCAGAGTGCCGCGCTTTACCGCGACCTCTACCCTGCAGCCGGTTCATTGGTGACGGCCAGGCAACTGCAAGGCAAGGAACTCAGCTACAACAACATCGCCGACGCCGACGCGGCGTGGGAATGTGTCAAGGGGTTTAACACACCTGCCTGCGTTATCGTCAAGCACGCCAACCCCTGCGGTGTAGCTGTCGGCGCCGATGCGCTGGAGGCCTACAGCAAGGCGTTTCAGACCGATCCCACCTCCGCTTTTGGTGGCATTATTGCCCTCAATACGCCGTTGGACGAGCGAGGGGCGCTACAAATTTCGAAGCAGTTTGTGGAGGTGTTGATGGCACCCAGCTACACGCCCGAAGCGCTGGCCGTGTTCAAGACCAAAGTGAACGTGCGCATTTTGCAGATCGACCTGCCGCAGGCGGGCCAGGGCCGCAATACGATGGACATGAAGCGCATTGGCTCCGGCATGTTGCTGCAAACCGCCGACAACCATGAACTGGCGCTTGCCGACCTGAAAGTGGTCACCACCAAGCAACCCACCGCCGAAGAATTGAATGACATGTTGTTTGCCTGGAAGGTGGCCAAGTACGTCAAGAGTAACGCCATCGTTTTCTGCAAGGGCGGCATGACCATGGGCGTAGGTGCCGGCCAGATGAGCCGGTTGGACTCCGCGCGCATTGCCAGCATCAAGGCGGGCCACGCCAATCTGTCATTGGCGGGAACCGTGGTCGCTAGCGATGCTTTCTTTCCGTTCCGTGACGGTCTGGATGTGGTGGTCGATGCTGGCGCCACCTGCATCATCCAGCCGGGTGGCTCCATGCGCGACGACGAGGTGATAGCCGCTGCCAATGAGCGCGGCGTGGCGATGGTTTTTTCCGGGGTGCGGCACTTCCGGCATTGAGGTTGTTCTGGCCTGTAGCGCCCGTCCTGATTGCGTGAGCAGCTATATTATTTATAGCAATTTCGCAAGTGCGCGAGCACTTCTATCCGGAGTAATCAGCCCAGACGGAACACGCCCGCGGTGCGCAACAAATCGCGTCCCTGTTGCTCCAGTGCGCGTGCAGACTGTGCGGCGCTCTCCGCCATAGGCACGTTTTGCTGGGTTGCCTGGTCGATATTGACAATCAATTGCGCCACCCGGTCGATGGCAATACCCTGTTCCACCGACGCGTTCGAAATATCGGCCATCAGCGAAGCCACCCGGTGCACGGCTTCGATCGAGGAGTCAATGGTGGTGCGCGCATCACTGACCTGGGCCAGACCATTTTCCACCTGGTGCACCGAGTCATCAATCAGGCTCTTGATTTCCTTGGCGGCTGCGGCGCTGCGACCGGCCAGGCTGCGCACTTCGCTGGCCACCACGGCAAAGCCACGCCCTTGCTCACCGGCACGCGCTGCCTCCACCGCGGCGTTGAGCGCCAGAATATTGGTCTGAAAAGCGATGCCGTCAATCACGCCAATGATGTCGGTGATCTTGCGCGAGCTGCTCGCGATGGTGTCCATGGTGCCGACCACTTTACCCATGGCAGCTCCGCCGGAAGTCACGATATTGCCAGCCTCTTGCACCAGTTGATTGGCGGCTTTGGCATTGTCAATGTTGTGCTTGACCGTGGTGGAGACTTCTTCCATGTTGGAGGCGGTTTCCTGCAGGCTTGATGCCTGCTCGTCCGTGCGGCCCGCAAGTGCCTCATTGCTTTGACTGATGCCATTGGCCTCGCCACTGACGGATTGAGCGCTGGCCAGCACCGTATGCGCTATGGAAGCCAGCGCGCGTTGCATGGCGAACAGGGAGTTCATCAGCTGCCCCACTTCGTCGCTGCCAGAATTGTCAATTTTGTTGGCCAGATAGCCTGCTGCAATTTGCTTGGAAATGGCGACCGCCGCGTTGATCGGTTCTGTGATGTTGCGCTGCAAACGCCAGCCCAGTGCCCAGATGACAGCCAGCCCGATCAACAGGCCAATAACGCCCTCTGCGCGTGCCGCCGCGTAGGCAACGTCGGACTCGTCCATGGTCTGCTTGGCATAGATGTCTTGCTGCGCCAGCTGCGCGTCCAGACTGTTTTGCAGCTGCGCAAAAAGAGGTTCGGCCTTGTTGCGGTAGATACCAATGAGCTGGCCGAGGTCATTGGAGCGCATGGCTTGCAAAGCGGGCTTGAGGCCCTCAGCGATATAGCGTGTGCGCAGTTGCACAAATTCGTCCTGAACCGTTTTTTCTTCAGGAGTGTGCCCAATGGCCAGGTAGCTGTCCCAGGTCTTGTCGATGGTGTCGCTGTTTTTCTCAATTTCAATCACCAGGCGCTGTGTCTCTGCTGGGTTGGACAGGGCAATGGCGGCGGTCAACGCTGCGTGGTTGCGCAGTTGCAGGCGGGCTATCGTGTCCAGGCGCAGAACGGCACCCGCGCCTTCGCGGTACAAGGATTCAACCTGTCGATTGGTCGCACCCATGCCCGAAATCCCCAGCCACCCGATGGCAACCATCAGGATGGAGGCCAGCAGCAACAGGTAAACCAGTCGACCGCGAATGCCGGGGTGGGTGACCTGGTCGAAACGGCCCAGCAGGCCGGTACGCACGACATGGCCGCGCTCGATGCGCAAGCCTCGTGCCTTGCCCTCACGAAAGCGCCGGTAAATGGCATCGGTCGGGGCAATCACTTCAGTCGGGGGCTTCATGCGTACCGAGGCAAAACCCACCATCACTCCACGCTCCCACATGGGCGAGACGTTGGACAGGACCCAGTAAAAGTCGCCATTCTTGCGCCGGTTCTTGACCATGCCGGTCCATGAGCGCCCCTCATGGAGGTATTTCCACATATCGGCAAACGCTTCGGTAGGCATGTCAGGATGGCGCACCATGTTGTGCGGCTGGCCCACCAGCTCCTCCTCGGACCAGCCACTGGCTTCGATGAAGTCGGCATTGGCAAAGGTGATGACACCTTGCAGATCGGTGCGCGAGATGGGCGACTGGTTGTCTCGCAAGACGTATTCTGTAGCGGTGACGGGTTGGTTGTTGCGCATGTGGTCCGAGTCGTGAAAATGGGTAAATCTTGGCCGCTTGAATTGAATGTAAACAGGTACGCAGAAGCCATGTTCACCATAGCAGTTTGCGGCAGCACACGCAAGCGGTCGTCCATGGGGCGTGGCACATAGAGTGGCGATGCCAGCGCCTAGAATCCGTCCGCTGTCATCTGCAAACCATTGTCATGCGTTTTTACGACCGAGATATGGAGCAGGTGTTGCTGAGTCCATCTGTTTATTTTCTTGAAAGCCGTCGCCAATGAATCTCGGTCATCACGTGGAGAGCTATCGGTTCGCCGACATCGTGACGCTTTGGGCCCGAGAGACGCTACAGCACGAGCAGGTCATCGCAAGGGCTTTGGCCAAGGGCGTGGTACGCGACGGACTTCGGGTGCAAAGTGTGGATTCGAAGTGGACAAACAGGGGGACCTTTGAATTACGAGGCTTGCCATTTGTTGGTTATGTTGCCAAAGATGGAAACTTGCCTATCTTCATCAGGTCGTCGGCGCTGAATCACCTTAGAGACATTGTGGAGAACGCTGCTACGCCGGATGTACCGCTCTTGTTTGAGGAATTTGTGACGAAGCAGGATTTTCTCGCATGGCTCACCCAAACGGGACTGAATCCGCCTACCTTCTGGTTTCAGGGGAACGAACTCCTTCAAAGTTGAAGGGCGCGCATCTGTTCCGGCACGCTGCACAGAGTTGCCGATGCGCGACGCCCGTCTTCTGGGGGCCTAGAATTGACGAGTCGGACCCGTGTTCTCTTTGCTGGAAGGAAACCTGCTTATGTTTTTTCACCCGTTTCGAACAGTGCCATTGCTGAGTCTGGTTGCGTTGGTGTCGGCTGCTCCGTCCCTCGGGTTGGCACAAGAGCGACCTCAGTCACTGTACGAAAAGCGGCTCAGCATCATCAGAGGCACATCACCCGGCATCGTTATCTATGGTGGCGAAAAGCCTGCGGTACCGGCACCGGCGGCAGTACCGGCACCCGCACCGGTAGCGGCGGCGTCAGCACCCAAGGCGTTGAAGGCGGAGTCAAAGCCGACTACTGAGGCGTTACCCCAAGCGCCCGCCAAGTCTGAGTTCTTGAGCACGCTGCCACGTTTGAGCGGCAGGTCCATGAATACTGCTCGCAGTCTTGGCACGGGTGACGAAGGAATCAGGGTTCCAACCGCGCGATCGGCATCGCAACCTTCCGCGGATCCAGTGGCCAAACCTTAAGCGCGTGCCCGTGCGGGTGCGTGAGCCGTTGGACTATTGGCTTGAAAATTTGTCGACGAGGAACTTTGTCCATACGTCGAAGCCCAGTCGCTGCTGCCCCTTGAGTGAGCCCGAATGCACACCGTACAAGCGGTTCGAAACCCAACCCAGCCCGCTGCGGTCATTCATGCACAGGAATTATGACGAAGTCCAAATCCAAAAACTACCGCACCCAGGCAGAGCGTGGCGGTTCATGGCCCGGTCCTGGCTAAATTGGGTTGAAGCACTGGACGCGCCGGTTCCGGGCTGCGTAGCGGTTTTATACAGAGACGATCCCTGTAGTTGGGAAGGCCAGGTGGGCTTCTATTTGCGCCACGACGCGAGCTTTTTTTACCTCTTGGGTGGCAATCACCTGGAACAAGCAGGAGCACCACTATCCAGTGGAGGCCGTGCTGGGCTACCGGTGGCCGAAGTCTTCATGCTGAGCTGCGCCAGCCGCTTCCCCGGCGTTGCTGTCTGCGACGGAATTTTGCGTGTCAAACAGGCCGATAGCGCCCGTCCTGATTGCGTGAGCAGCTTCTTTTTTATAGCAGTTTGAATGCCTCCGCTGCCGCCTGAGAGCTGGTGACACACGCTACACGACAGGCTATGTGCCGTCAGACATGCTCAAACGGGTTCAAAATTTCCACGCCCAGTGTTTTGAAATCTGCCACATTGCGCGTTACCACCACTAACTGGTGCTGGCGGGCTGTGGCAGCAATCATGGCGTCCTCGTAAAGCGTGTCAGACTTGCCGTGCATCAGTTGCGCCCACTGCCTGAAGGTGATGGCATCCATGGTGAGCACGTTGTAGGCCTGCGCCACCTGGTCAAGCCAGGATTCAATTTCCAGCGTCTTGGTGGGATCTTGGGTGCGCGTCAGTTCAATCCCGGCCTGAATTTCACCCAGCGTGACAGCCGAGAGGTAAATCTGATCATCGCTCACCGTCTGCAACCAGGCCACGACGGCGCCATGCGGTCGCACTCTGCGAAGTTCAGAAACTACATTGGTATCAAGCAAGTACACGATGCTCAACCTGCGGGTTCGATCTTGCGCCGTTGCGCCTTTCCACGATCGGGCAATGGCAGTTCGCTTCGGGCGGTGTCGGTCAACAGGAGTTGCTTGAGTGATGGTCGCGCTCCGGCATGCAGCCTGCGCCATTCCTGAACTGGCACCAGCACGGCGGCCTCAGCCCCCCGCCGGGTCACCATCTGCGCCCCATCTGCCAGGCAGGCATCCAAAAATTCGCTGAACCGCGCCTTCGCGTCTTGAACGGGCCAAATTTGCATCAACTAGCTCCTGAGTGACTGGTTAGATGACTAGTTTAAAGACGGGATATGCGTGAGTCAAGGTGTTCAGAGGGCTCAAGGCCAGTTACCGCTGGAGAGCCGAGACCCTGTCCGAAGGTGGGCGGAGCGGCTTGCTGGCGCAGGCTCCATTTGCGGTTGCCACAGAGTGGACCGTCACGTCGCCCGTCCTGATTGCGTGAGCAGCTTCT
>JFJP01005705.1_pt1 | contig 42961 bp, 44 predicted proteins | sample 431651 | NCBI WGS metagenome assembly JFJP01 (sample SAMN02602958, study PRJNA72255) | Microbial mat metagenome, whole genome shotgun sequencing project. | biome: fresh water; feature: sink hole; material: water; isolation source: purple microbial (photo- and chemosynthetic) mats found in...
TTGTTGCCGTTGGTTTGCACGATGGCCACCTGGCCATTTTTGTGCACCGACAGAAAGTGGTGCCCGCGCGCCGCCGCCTGGATGGCGTCGGTCGCGATGCGGATGTTGCCGTCGGTGCCGTTCTTGAAGCCAATGGGGGCAGACAGTCCAGAGGCCAGTTCGCGGTGAACCTGGCTTTCGGTGGTGCGTGCACCGATGGCACCCCAGGCAATCAGATCTCCGATGTACTGGGGGGAAATCACGTCCAGGAACTCGCTGCCGGCGGGCAGTCCCAGGCGGTTGATTTCGATCAGCAACTGGCGCGCCATGCGCAGCCCTTCGTCGATTCGGTAGCTTTCGTCCAGGTAGGGGTCGTTGATCAGCCCTTTCCAGCCCACTGTGGTGCGCGGTTTTTCAAAGTACACCCTCATCACAATTTCCAGCGAATCGGCGTATTGGTCGCGCTGAGCCTTCAGGCGGCGGGCGTATTCCATGGCAGCGGCCGGGTCGTGGATGGAGCATGGGCCGATGACCACCAGCAGCCGGTCGTCTTTGCCCGCCATGATGTTATGGATGTTCTGGCGGGTCTGGGAAATGAGCGTTTCCACTGCCGTGCCACGAATGGGGAAAAAGCGGATCAGGTGTTCAGGAGGCGGCAGCACGGTGATGTCCTTGATGCGTTCGTCGTCGGTCTGGCTGGTGCGTTCAAGGTTGGCAGGCCACTGGTCGTGGCTGGCTCGGGCTTTTGCATTCATGGAGGGCTCTTTCCTGACAAAGGACATAAAAAAACCGCCGGGGTGTCCGGCGGTTGATTGAGGTGCTAGGCGCGCTTGGGTAGGGCTCAGGCTTGCATCTCTCGACCGCCGGTGGGGCGTGAGAACCAAAAGTGAGCAAAATAAAAACGAGCCGTTTGCATGGCTTTCAATGTAGCACAGCGCTGTGGCTCCAAACTGACAGCGCGGCCTCAGGCTGTGCCGCCCACCGTCAACCCGTCGATGCGCAGCGTGGGCTGGCCCACGCCCACGGGCACGCTCTGGCCTTCTTTCCCGCACACGCCCACGCCGCTATCCAGGCGCATGTCGTTGCCAATCATGCTGACCTTGGTGAGCGACTCGGGGCCATTGCCCACCAGTGTGGCGCCCTTGACGGGGTATTGGATTTTTCCGTTCTCCACCCAGTAGGCCTGACTGGCTGAAAACACAAACTTACCGCTGGTGATGTCGACCTGCCCACCGCCGAAGTTGGTGGCGTACAGGCCTTTCTTGATGCTGGCCACGATTTCCTGCGGGTCTTTGTCGCCACCCAGCATGTAGGTGTTGGTCATTCGGGGCATGGGGGTGTGGGCGTAGCTTTCGCGACGACCGTTGCCGGTGGGCTTCACACCCATCAGGCGGGCATTCAGGCTGTCCTGGATGTAGCCTTTCAGAATGCCGTCTTCAATCAGCACGTTTTTCTGGCTGGGGCAGCCTTCGTCGTCCACGTTGAGGCTGCCACGGCGGTCGGCAATGGTGCCATCGTCCAGCACGGTCACACCCTTGGCCGCCACGCGCTGGCCAATGCGCCCGGCAAACGCGCTGGAGCCTTTGCGGTTGAAATCGCCCTCCAGCCCGTGTCCTACGGCTTCGTGCAGCAACACGCCGGGCCAGCCGGGGCCGAGCACCACGGTCATGTTGCCGGCGGGGGCGGGACGGGAATCCAGGTTGACGAGCGCACTGTCCACGGCCTCGTTCACGTATTGGTTGACCAGCGCATCGTCAAAGTAGGCAAAACCAAAACGCCCGCCGCCGCCGGAAGAGCCCACCTCGCGGCGGCCCTTCTGCTCGGCAATCACCGTGACAGACAAACGCACCAGCGGGCGCACATCGGCCGCCAGCGTGCCGTCGGCGCGGGCCACCAGCACCACGTCGTATTCGCACACGGGGGTCACGGGCTTTGGCCAGTTTTTCGACCTTTTCCAGCAGGGCGACTTTGGCGGTGCTGTCGAGGGTGGCAATGGGGTCCATGCCCACATACAGGCTGCGTGACGGTGCCACCTTTTTGGCCCCCACCTTCACCTTGGCAGTCTGGCCATGGGCCCCGATGGTGCGCACCGTCTGCGCGGCATCGCTCAGGGCAGCCCAGCTCAGATCGTCGGAGTAGGCAAATGCGGTTTTTTCCCCGCTGACGGCGCGCACACCCACGCCCTGGTCGATGCTGAAGCTGCCGCTTTTGACGATGCCCTCTTCCAGGCTCCAACCTTCGCTGCGGGTGTACTGAAAGTACAGGTCGGCATCGTCCGCGCCATGCGACAGGATCTCGCCCAGCGCTTTTTTCAGGTGGGTTTCGTTCAGGCCGTAGGGGGTCAGCAGCAGGTTGCTGGCCACGGCCAGGCGTTCGAGGGTGGGTTCGCGTGAAATCATGGGTTCATTGTAGGAAGTGGGGGGCCACCTGCACGTTGGCAGGGTTTTGGCGAAAAATCAATATGAAAACAGTGCCTGTCGCTTATCTGGCGTATCCGTGTTGCTGCAAAAATGCAAGCAAAGCACCATCATCCAGCTCGGCCAGACCGTGCTCGCAGGCCATGCGGAAGACCGCTGCCGCCCGCTCGCCCAAGGGACCTTGAAAACCAGCGGCGCTTGCCGCCTCATTGGCCAGGCGCGTGTCTTTGGCCAGCAGCGTCATGTGGGCGCGGGGTGCCAGGTCGCCGGAACCGATCCAGCTTTGGCCGCTGGAACGTTCGATCACGTCCAGCGTTTGCCCTTGGTCCAGCCCAATGGCCTGCGCCAGCGCCAGCACCTCGGCGGCCCCCACCAGGTTGATGCCGGCCAGCAGGTTATTCACGAGTTTGGTGCGGGCACCATCACCCACACGCTCGCCCAGCCTGAACACCTGGTTCGACAAGGCTGCCAGCGCGCGGGCGTGTGCGTCGAACACGGGGTTGGGACAGGCCACCATCAGGCTCATGCTGCCATCGCGGGCGCGCACCGGGCCGCCCGACATGGGCGCGTCGATGCTGTGCACACCCTGCTCTGCCAGCCGAGTCGGGCGCGATGGTGGGGCACCACATGACGGAATGGCCTGGGCGCAGTGCGCTGGCAGCGCCACCTTCGCCCCACATGACCTGTTCGCACTGGGCGGCATCCACCACCACGACCACCAGCAGGCCATCGGACCCCAATGTGGCAGCAGCCTGGGCAGGTGTGGAGTGCACGGTGGCACCCAAGGCGGCAGCATCGGTACAGCGCTGGGCATCGAGGTCGCACACGTGCACGTGCCAGCCCTGCTCCAGCAGGCGAGCCGCCATGCCAAAACCCATGTTGCCAATGCCCACGAAGGCAATTGCTGAGGCCGTCATGTTTGAACCAGCCGTTTGGCCTTGGCAATCGACATCAGCATTCCCACCCCCAGCCCGAGCGTGACCATGGCCGTGCCCCCGTAACTGATGAACGGCAAGGGCACACCCACCACCGGCAGGATGCCGCTGACCATGCCCATGTTGACAAAGGCATACACAAAAAAGATGAGCGAAATGGCCCCGGCGAGCAGGCGGGCAAACAGCGTGGGGGCTTCCATGGCAATCACCAATCCCCGGCCCACCAGAAAAATGAAGCAGGCCATCAAACCCAGCACGCCCAACAGGCCAAATTCTTCGGAAAAGGCCGCAAAAATGAAATCGGTGGTGCGCTCGGGGATGAACTCCAGGTGCGTCTGGGTGCCTTGCATGAAGCCCTTGCCCCAAACCCCGCCCGAGCCAATGGCAATCATCCCCTGGATGGTGTGGAAGCCCTTGCCCAGCGGGTCACGCGTGGGGTCCATCAGCGTGCAGACACGTTGCTTCTGGTAATCGTGCAGCACGTGCCAGTCCACACCGGGTTGACACAGGGAGTCACTGAAGCCCACGAGCAGCGAGATGCCCACCACGCCCAGCAGCACCGGTGGCACGATCAGTTTCCAGCTCAGCCCTGCAAAAAAGATGACGAACAGCCCGGCCGACATCACCAGCAGGGCGGTGCCCAGGTCAGGCTGTTTCATGATGAGGCCCACCGGCAGCAGCAAGAGCCCTCCCGCCACCGCGAAGTCAAACGGACGCAATTGGCCCTCGCGCCGCTGGAACCACCACGCCAGCATCAGTGGCAAGGCCATTTTCATGATTTCGCTGGGCTGGATCACCACCCCCACGTTCACCCAGCGTGTGGCACCTTTTTTGGTGATGCCAAAAAACTCCACCGCCAGCAGCAGGACCACACCAGCCACATACAGCGGCACAGCCACCGTCATGAGCCGCTGCGGTGGCACCTGCGCCACCACAAACACCACGGCCACGGCAATCAGCATGTTGCGCGCGTGATCAGAGAAACGGGTGCCGTGGTCAAACCCCACTGAATACATGGTCAACAGGCCGAGCACACACAGCAGCAGCACCGCGAGCAGCAACGGTCCGTCAAACCCTCGGAAAAACGGGGACACACGTTGCCACACAGAGGGCTGGTTGATGACGACAGGCATGCCCCTATTATCGAATGCACCCCGACTGGTCTCTTTTCGCTTGCCCCATGCCCGCCACCACTCACCTGTTGTACCTGCACGGCTTCCGCTCGTCACCCAGTTCCATGAAAGCGCAAAAGATGGCCTCCTGGGTGGCAACCCACCGTCCAGACGTTACCTGGTGGTGCCCGCAGCTGCCCCCCTCGCCCGCCGAGGCCATGGCCCTGGTGGCTCAGGGTCTGGCCGACTGGCCTGCTCAATGCACGGCGGTGATGGGGTCATCTTTGGGCGGCTTTTACGCCACCTGGGTGGCCGAAAGCCTGGCAGCGGGTGCACAGGCCCCGGTGGTGCTGGTCAACCCGTCCACCGACCCGGCCAGCAGCCTGGCCCAGTACATTGGCGAGCAAACGGCGTGGCACAACCCAGAAGACCGCTTCTTCTTCCGAGCCGAGTTTGTGGATGAATTGCGCGCCCTGACCTGCGGCCCACTCACCCAGCCACAGCGATATCAGGTGTGGGCGGCCATAGGCGACGAGGTGCTGGACTGGCGCACCATGCAAGCACGCTACGCGGCGGGCGACCTGCGGGTGGTGCAAGGCTCGGACCACGCACTGAGCGACTTTGACAGCCACCTGCCCGACATGCTGGCGCACCTCAGGCTAGTGGGCTGCACCAGTGCCTTAACGCCCCAACTCTTTCAGGTAATCGGCGCGGGCGGCCACGGCGGTGTCTGAAAAGTCCGAGAACAAGCCATCCACCCCGGCACGGTAGAAAAGCAGGTACTCGGCTTTGGGGTCGCCCTTGAGGTCAGATGTCAGGCGCTTGGCTTCGTTGCGGAAGGTCCAGGTGTGCACCGTCAGGCCGAGCTTGTGTGCGTCGGCCACCAGGGTGGTGGGGGTGACGAAGCTGGCATCCATGTAGTTGACCGCACCGTCCTTGTTCACGTCCACCATCTTGCCGTCGGTGCCGTAGGTGCCCTTGACAGGGATGATGTAAGGCTTCCAAGGGCCCACACCGTCCGCATAATTGGCGATTTCTGCCAGGCCGGCGGGGGTGACCATGGAACCAAACAACTCGGTCTTGCCCGCACGGGTCCAGTCGTAGGGGCGGTCGTAGGGGGCGGCGAAGGTGACGGCACCGGTCTTGAAGTCGTAGTCGTCGCCATCCACCAATTGCACCAGGCGCACATCGGTCTTGGTGTTCAGGTACTTGAGGTTGGCCGTTTCAAACGACTGGAGGATGACGGGCGAATCTTTCTTGGTGTAACCAAATTCGGCCAGGATGGTCAGCAAGCGGTCTTCCAGCTTCAGGCCAGCAACTTCGTGGTAGGTGGGGTGCTTGGTTTCAGGGTACACACCGATGGTCTTGCCGCGTTTGGCACCTTCGGTCTTGGCCAGGTTCAGCACCTCGCGCAGGGTGGGCACCTGGTACAGGCCGTTGTAGGCGGTGCTGCGATCGCTCAGCGGCTGGATCGCGCGCAGCGTCTTGATTTCGGCCAGCGTGAAGTCGGTGGCAAACCAGCCGGTTTCGGCCACACCATCGACCATGCGGGTGGTTTTGCGGCTGGCGAACTCGGCGCGGTTGGCCACGTCGGTGGTGGCGGTGATGTTGGGCTCGTGGCGGGCAATCAGTTCCCCGTCCTTCGTGGCCACCAGGTCGGGCTCGATGAAGTCTGCCCCCATGTCGATGGCTTTCAGGTAGCCCTCCAGCGTGTGGTCGGGCAGGTAACCTGCCGCACCGCGGTGGCCGATGACCAGCGGCTGCTGGCCGTTCAGGGTCTGAAAAGGCGCGGGGTCACCGCCGCCACACCCCACCACTGCCCCGGCCACTGCCAAGCAAACCACACTCAAGGTCAATTGATTTTGGGACACGAAACACTCCTTCAAGTTGAAAGCAGTGGAGTCTGCAAGGCAGCTGTGTCAGAGCGGTGACACCGCCAGCGATACACTGCGGCCCTTGCGCCAGAGCCCCTTGCCACCCGGCAACCCATGGGTGGCGCCCCACTGAAAGACCCCCTGTGTTCGCCCTGTTTGAAGAAGCCGGCAAGTTCATGACCGGTCGCATCCTGTCCGAGGCAGAAAGCAGCTCGCAAGTCGAGCTGGAATCGGGCAAACGCGTGAAAGTCAAATCAGCCAACACATTGCTGAAGTTCGACAAACCCCAACCCGCTGCACTGATGGCTGCCGCCCAGGCCAAGGCCACCGGCATCGAGCTGGAGATGGCTTGGGAATTTGCACCCGAGGACGAATTCGGTTTTGCCGACCTGGCGCGCGACTATTTTTCAGACAGCGCGCCGCTGGACGAACAGGTGGCCATGCTGCTGGCCCTGTTTGACGCGCCGCATTACTTCCGCCGAGCCGGCAAAGGACGCTTTCGCAAAGCCCCGCAGGAACAGATCCAGCAGGCCTTGGCCGCCATCGAAAAGAAGAAGGCCATTCAAGCGCAAATTGACCAGTGGACGCAAGAGTTGGCCAGCGGCCAGTGCCCCGACGCGGTGCGCGAGCAGCTGTACAAAATCCTGTTCAAGCCCGACAAAAACGCGCCCGAATACAAGGCCGTGGTCGAGGCAGCCAAACAAACGCACACCGCCCCGCTGGTCATGCTGAAGGCTGTGGGTGCCATTGCCAACGCTTACCAGTTCCACTGGCAGCGGTTTCTGTTCGAGCACTTTCCACGCGGAACAGGCTTTCCGGCGCTGCAAGCCCCACCCATCACCAACGAGCTGCCGCTGGCAAACGTGCGTGCGTTCTCGGTGGACGACTCGGCCACCACCGAAATTGACGATGCCCTGTCCATTCAGGGTCTGGGCACAGGCACAGTCACGCTGGGCATCCACATTGCTGCGCCCGGTCTGGCCATCACACCCGACAGCGCCATCGACCAGGTGGCCCGCCACCGGCTGAGCACCGTGTACATGCCCGGCCACAAAGTCACCATGTTGCCCGACGAAGTGGTGCAGACCTACACGCTGCAAGAGGGGCGCGACTGCCCTGCCCTTTCGCTGTACGTGACCATTGACGAAGCCACCTTGGCTTTCACCGGCACGCGCACGCTGACCGAGCGGGTGCCCATTGCCGCCAACCTGCGCCACGACCAGCTCGACGACGTGTTGACCGATGCTTTTTTTGACAGCACAGACCCCGTGCCCGATGTGAGCGAGGGCACCCACGTGGCACTGACCTGGGCGCACGAGCTGCGGTTTTTGCACAAGCTGGCCAAGCACCTGAAAGCCCAGCGCGAGGTGGTGCGCGGCAAACCCCCGACTACACCTTCAAGCTGGGCACGCCCGTGGATGCCGACAAAGGTCCGGTGGGCGACGAGACCGTGCTCATCGGCACACGCCGCCGGGGCTCGCCGCTCGACCTCATCGTGGCCGAGGCCATGATCGTGGCCAACAGCACCTGGGGCCAATTGCTGGCAGACACTGGTGTGCCGGGCATTTACCGCAGCCAGGCCAGCCTGGCCCCCGGAGTGAAGGTGCGCATGGGTACCAAGGCCCAGCCCCACGCCGGCATTGGCGTGAAGTGCTACGCGTGGAGCACCTCGCCCCTGCGCCGCTACACCGACTTGGTCAACCAGTGGCAGATCATTGCCTGCGCACGCCATGGCAACCTGGCGGCGCTGAAAGCTCCGTTCAAGCCCAAAGACGCGGCGCTGTTTTCCATCATCAGCGGGTCACCGCCTACAACCAGTTCCAGAACGGCATGGAGCGTTACTGGACGCTCAGGCACCTGGCACAGGCCGGCATCACCGAGATTGAGGGTGCGGTCATCAAAGACGGAGTGGTGCGCGCCGACACCCTGCCCCTGGTACTGGGCGTGATGGGCACCGACGGCCTGCCACGCAACGCCCGTGTCCGGGTGAAGCTGGGCGCGGTGGACGACATCAGCCTGGACATTGGCGGCACCGTGGTCGAGCGACTGGACGCACAGATCAGCGCTGACACCGGCGCCGAAATCACCGATGACAGCGAGGGCGATGACCTGGAAGACCTGGGTGGCCCCATTGCCATCGCGGTGGACATGGAGAGCGGCGACGAAGCCTCCGCCCCCACGGCCCAACCCGCCACCGCCGACTGACCACACAGCCCACCGTGTCCAGCCTGCGCCTGCCCCCGCTGCCTGGTCTGCCCCGCTTCTCGCTGAGCGGGCTGACCACGCTGCACTGGGCGCTGGCGGTGTCCGTGGCGCTGCATGTGGTGTTGCTGAGCATCCGTTTCGTCAACCCCGAAGCCTTCAACCGGGTGTTTCAGGACACACCGCTGGAAGTGATCAACGAGCGCCCCGACAAGGCCCAGGCCATTGCGCAGGCTTCGCTGGCCGGCGGTGGTGAAGCGGCCAAGGGCCGTGCCACCTCGCCCCTGCCGCCCACGGGCAAACTGCGGGCGGGTGACACGCCCGAACCCGATGAGCAGCGGCTCGAAGCCCTGAAGGAACAGCAGGCCCAACTGCTGGCACAACTCAAGAAACAGCTGGCCACGCTGGCGCCGCCACAGCCCCAGGCACCGGCGCTCACACCGGCGGAGCGCGAACGCGAACTCAAGCGCCAGCAACTCATCCAGTTGCTGGCCGAGATCGAAAAACGGGTCAACGAAGAAAACGCCCGCCCGCGCAAACGCTATGTCAGCCCCGCCACTCGCGAAGAGGTGTATGCGGTTTACTACGACGCGTTACGCCGCAAGATCGAAGACCAGGGCACAGCCAACTTCCCTGAAGTGGGTGGTAAAAAACTGTATGGCGAGCTGACCATGGTCATCACACTGGACCACACGGGCCGTGTGTTGTCTACCGAAGTGGTGCAGTCTTCAGGCAAGCCCGTGCTCGACCGCCGCGCACAGGCCATCGTGCGAGGGCTGAGTTTCGGTCCGTTCAGCGACGCCATGCGCCGGCGGGCCGACCAGATCGTGGTGGTGTCCCGCTTCCGGTTCACCCGCGACGAAACCCTCAACACCACGCTCTCATCGCAATGAACACGCCCACCACTGGCCCGCACACCGACCGCTATGTTGTCATGGGCAACCCGGTCGAGCACAGCCGCTCGCCCTGGATACACGCCCGCTTTGCAGAGCTGACGGGCCAGGCGCTGACCTATGAGAAGCACCTCACGCCGCTCGACGGGTTTGCGTCCACGCTGCTCGCACTGCGCCAGCAGGGTGTGAAAGGTTGCAACGTGACGGTGCCCTTCAAGTTCGAGGCCTTTGCCGCTGCCACGCACCACACGCAGCGCGCCACACTGGCCGGTGCCTGCAACACCCTGGTGTTGCGAGGCGATGAGGTGCTGGGCGACAACACCGACGGCGTGGGCCTGGTGCGTGACATCACTGTGAACGCGGGCGTACCCCTGCGCGGCGCACGCGTATTGCTGCTGGGCGCGGGTGGCGCCGCCGCCGGGGTGTTGGGCCCGCTGTTGGACGAGCAGCCCCGCGAGCTGGTGGTGTGCAACCGCACCCCCGCCAAGGCGGACGCATTGGTGGCCAGCCACGCCGCACACGCCAGGAACAATAAATGCGAGCTTAAAAGCCATGTCAGTCAAGCGCTGGAAGGTGTTTTTGATGTGATTTTGAATGCCACAGCCAGCAGCTTGGGACACGGAGATATTCCCGCACCAGACAGCGTGCTGCGCCCCGGCGCACTGGTGGTGGACATGATGTACGGCCCCGCCGCCCAGCCCTTCCTGGCCTGGGCAGCCCGGCACGGCGCCAAAGGGCGTGACGGCCTGGGCATGCTGGTCGAGCAAGCGGCAGCGGCCTTCGAACTGTGGCGCGGGGTGCGCCCACCGGGTGCGCAGGTGCTGGCCGAGTTGTCGGCTGTGCTGGCACGCCCACCTCAAACCTGACCCCATACGCCCATGAAAACACCGGGTTGGTTGTCGTTTGTCGGGCGCTGGCTGCTTTGGATGCTGCTGGCCCTGCTGTGTCTGCAGCTGTTTTTTGCTGGGCGCATCGCGCTGATGGCATGGGTCGATCCGCAGAGCACCGCCTTCATGCGGTCCGAGGCCTGGCGGCGCATGAACGAGCCCGGCAGCAGCCCGCAGCGCCCCTGGGCCCAACAATGGGTGGATGCCGACCGCATGTCACCCCATCTGAAGCGCGCGGTCATTGCCTCCGAGGACGACGGCTTTGCCACACACCCCGGCGTGGACTGGGCTGCCATCGAGTCCGCCTGGGCGCGCAACCAGAAGCGCGAGGCCTTGGCCCAGAAGCGGGGCAGCGACAAACCCGTGAAAGTGGTGGGTGGCTCCACCATCACACAGCAACTGGCCAAAAACCTGTTGCTGTCGGGCGAACGGCTGCTGCCCCGCAAAGCGCAGGAGCTGGTGCTGGCGTTCATGCTCGAGGCCTTCCTGAGCAAGCAACGCATTCTGGAGATTTACCTCAACAGCGTGGAATGGGGCGACGGTGTGTTCGGTGCCGAAGCGGCCGCCCAGCGGTACTTCGGTGTGCCAGCCAAGGCGCTCAGCGCCGAGCAGGCAGCCCGGCTGGCCGTGATGCTGCCCGCGCCCAAATTTTTCGAGCGCAGGCCCAGTTCGCCGTACCTCAACCGGCGAACCGCCTCCATCCTCGCCCGTATGAACTCGGCGGTGCTGCCGTGAGCCATTCGGCACGCATCTTCGGCTGGCTGTTGCTGGGCTTCGTGCGTTTGCTCACCGGTGCACAGGCGCGCTGGCTGGGGTGTCCACCCAAGGCAGAGCAGCGCATCTACTTTGCCAACCACCAGAGCCATGCCGACCTGGTGATGATCTGGGCCGCATTGCCGCAGGAACTGCGCGGCATCACCCGGCCCATTGCCGCCAAGGACTACTGGACGTCGAGCCCGCTGAGGGCGTGGATCACGGGTCAGGTGTTCAACGCGGTGTATGTGGACCGCACCCGCACCGATGACAGCGACCCGCTGGAGCCGCTCATCCAGGCGCTGGAACAAGGGGACTCCATCATTTTGTTTCCCGAAGGCACCCGTGGTCACACGGGGGAACCCCAGGCGTTCAAGGCCGGGCTCTACAACCTGGCACGGCAGTTTCCCAACGTCGTGCTGGTACCCGCGTGGATCAACAATGTGCAGCGCCTCATGCCCAAGGGCGAAGTGGTGCCGGTGCCGATGCTGTGCTCGGTCACGTTCGGTGCCCCCGTGGCGCTGGGCGCTGACGAGGAACGGGGCGCTTTCCTGACCCGAGCCCGGGAGGCCGTGGTGGCCCTGCGCGACCAATGAACGCAACCCTCAAGCCATGAACAGCTTTTTGCGCAGCCTCACGCCAGACCAGCAAATCAGCTTGCTGTTTGTGGCGGTGTTCGGCGTGCTGGCACTGGCCAGCGGGGTGGTGTTTCTGTTGTCGCTGCGCGAGCGCGACCGCAACGACGACTGGTGGCGCAACCTGCGGCATGCCGCAGACATGGTGCGCCGGTCGTGGATCATGATGGGCGTGTTCTGGGTGGGCTGGGTGTCCGGCCCGGTGGCCGCCACGTGGCTGTTTGCGCTGGGCTCCTTGCTGACGCTGCGCGAATTCATCAGCCTGACACCCACCCACCGCACGGATCACAAGGCTTTGGTGCTCTTGTTTTTTGTGGTCGTGCCGCTTCAATACAGTTTGGTAGCCACCCAACAGTTCAATCTGTTCACGGTGTTCATCCCGGTGTATGTGTTCCTGGCGGTGCCGGTGGTCAGTTGCCTGGGCAACGACCCGCACCGTTTTCTGGAACGCAACGCCAAACTGCAGTGGGGCACCATGGTGTGTGTGTACGGCCTGAGCCACGTGCCAGCCTTGCTGCTGCTCGAATTCCCTGGCTTCGAGGGACGCAGCGCATTCCTGGTGTTTTTTCTGGTGGCGGTGGTGCAAAGCTGCATGTTGCTGCAACACCTGGCCAGCCGCTGGCTCCAACGCCCGCCCACGCTGGCCAACATCAGCCAGGGCTTCAACTGGCGCAGTTGGGGGGTGGGTGTGTGCGGCGGGGCCGTTCTGGGTGCCCTGCTGGCGGGCATCACACCGTTCAACCCGGGCCGCGCATTCGTCATGGCGCTGGTGGCCTGTGTGGCAGGCACGCTGGGGCACCTGGTGATGAAAGCCATCAAACGCGACCGCGGGGTGCAGAACTGGGGCAGCCACGGTGCCAGCGGGTTGCTCGACCGTGTGGATGCGCTGGCATTTGCCGCTCCGGTGTTTTTCCAGTCGGTGCGCTGGACCTTTGGGGTATGAGCCATGCGCATTCTGGGCATTGACCCCGGCCTGCTGACCACCGGTTTCGGCGTGGTGGACAGCGATGGCGGCCAATTGCGCTATGTGGCCAGCGGCACCATCACCACCAAACACCTGGACAGCCGCCTGCTGCCGCAGCGGCTGAAGGTGCTGTTCGACGGCATTGGCGAGGTGGTGCAGCGCTACGAGCCTGACGTGTCTGCATGCGAAATCGTGTTCGTGAACGTGGACCCGCAAGCCACGCTCAAGCTGGGCCAGGCGCGCGGTGCCTGCCTGACGGCGCTGGTGGCACGCGGCCTTGACGTGAGCGAATACACCGCTCTGCAAATGAAAAAGGCTGTGGTGGGCCACGGGAAAGCGGCCAAACCGCAGGTGCAGGAAATGGTGCGCCGCCTGTTGCAACTGCCCGGACTGCCCGGCACCGACGCCGCTGACGCACTGGGCCTGGCCATCACCCGTCCATGCAGGCCATTGCCAAAGTGGCCGACCTGAATGCCCGTGTGAGTGCGGCCTACAAGGCCGGTCGGAGTTACTGAAAGCGATTCATTCGAGCAACGCGGCGTACACCAGGTTGCGGAACAAGGCACGGTATTGCTCGCGCTGGTTGGGTGCCTGCACCATGAGGATGCCGAACAGGTCCAGTGCCGGGTCCACGAAAAACGACGTGCCCGCTATCCCGCTCCAGTGATAGGTGCCAACAGAGCCCGGCACTGGCGCCAGGCCCGGCGCCGTGCGCACGGCAAAACCCAGCCCAAACCCATGGCCAGGCGGCAGCAACGTACCCATGGCAGGTATCGTGCCCAGGTGGTCTGCGGTCATGAACGCGACTGTTTGGGGGCCGAGCAGGCGCACGCCGTCAAGCTCGCCACCGTTGAGCAGGCACTGCAGAAACCGCGCGTAATCGGCTGCGGTGGACATCAGCCCGCCACCACCGGCTTCCATGGTCGGCGCACGGCGAGGGTCCAACACCTTCAGCGGCACACCTCCGTCAGGATCGTGGGCAAATGGCTCGGCAATGCGGTGGTGGTGCTCCGGCGGGACCACAAACCCGGTGTCCGTCATGCCCAACGGCCCAAGAATGGCTTGTTGCAGGTGCTGCCCCAGGGGTTGCCCGGTCACCACTTCCAACAGGCGTCCGAGGACGTCGGTAGCGCGGCTGTATTCCCATACCGTGCCGGGCGGGTACATGAGTGGCAACGCGGCGAGCTGCTGGCAGAACGCGGCGTTGGTGCGCTCGCGGGAGGCAATGTTTACCTGCGTGTACTGCCGCTGCACCGGTGCATTCCCGAGGAATTCATAGGTGAAACCCGCCGTGTGACGCAGCAGGTCTTGCACCGTAGCGGGTTGGAGCACCGCTTGAAATTGCACCGCACCGTCCACGTTCACGGCCACTGGCGTGGCTGCAAACTCGGGCAGGTAGCGGGTAATGGGGTCGGACAACAGCAGCGCCCCTTGCTCCACCTGCATCATGGCGGCCACCGACACCAGCGGCTTGGTCATGGAATAGATGCGGAAGATGGCGTCTTGCGCCATGCGAAGGCCACTGACAGGGTCTTGTTGGCCCAAGCTGTCGAACGCTGCAAAGCGTCCGTGACGGGCCACCACCACCACCGCACCTGGGAGGCGCTGGCGGTCAATTTCAGCTTGGAAGCCGACGCGCAAGCGTTGCAAACGTTGGGGGCAAAACCCCAAATCGGTGGCCGGGGTCAGGGTTGGCGCGTCGGCCGCCATGTCAGAGCAACCGCTCCAAGATCAGTACGCCAAAAAACCCGATGGCTGCCAAGACAGCCCACTTCATGATTTTCAGGCCCAGCGTGCGGTACCTGGCCTGGCCGGTGGCCACGTAAAACACAAAACTGGCGACCACGCCCAGCAACAGCAGCAACATGGTCCAGCGAAAAATGAGCATGGCACGGGGCTTTCAATGGAGCTGGGTCACCAGGCGGGCATCAGCTTGTCGAAACCGGCAGGGGCCTGACGCACATCGTCAAAGCTCACCTCCTCGTAGGCATCGGGGCTGCTGAGCAGTTCGCGCAGCAGTTTGTTGTTCAGCCCGTGGCCCGAACGGAACGCGCTGTAAGTGGCCAGCAGGGGGCGGCCGATGATGTACAGGTCGCCCATGGCATCGAGGATTTTGTGCTTCACAAACTCATCGGCGTAGCGTAGGCCGTCGGCATTGAGCACCTTGTAGTCGTCCATCACGATGGCGTTGTCCAGTCCACCACCCCGGGCGAGGCCATTGGCACGCATCATTTCCACGTCTTTGGTGAAGCCGAAGGTACGTGCACGGGCTATTTCTCGGGCGTATTGGCCACCGCCCAGGTCAAACTCCATGCGCTGCCCCGTGGCACCCACGGCAGGGTGGTCGAACTCGATTTCAAAAATGAGCTTGTAGCCGTGGTACGGCTCCAGACGCGCCCATTTCAGGCTGGCACCTTCACCCTCCCGCACCTCCACTGGTTGGGTGATGCGAATGAAACGCCGTGGCGCATCCTGCTCCACCACGCCGGCGCTTTGCAGAAGGTACACAAACGAGGCGGCCGAGCCGTCCAGAATGGGTACCTCTTCCGCCGTGATGTCGATGATGAGGTTGTCCAGCCCCAAACCGGCGCAGGCCGACATGAGGTGCTCCACCGTCAGCACCCGAGCATCCCCCTTGGACAGGGTGGACGCCAGCCGTGTGTCGGTGACCGAACTGGCTGCCACCGGTATGTCCACCGGATGCGGCAAGTCCACCCGACGGAACACGATGCCGGTGTTGGCCGGGGCCGGGCGCAGGGTCAGCTCCACACGTTGCCCGCTGTGCAAGCCCACGCCAACGGCGCGTGTCATGGCTTTCAAGGTACGTTGTTTGAGCATGGCCCGATTTTAGGTTTCAGCCCTTAATCGGCCTGTTTGCGCAGGAATGCGGGGATCTCAAAGTCATCCATACCGCCTGCCGACAGGGCATCGACCTTGGCCGTGGCCTGGGTACGGTTGGTGCGCCACACGCTGGGCACAGACATGCTTTGGTAATCGGGTGTGGCAGCGCCCTGGCCCACGGAGTTCAGGCTGGGCATGTTGCCACCCAGGCCCATGCTGGCGCTGATGGGCAGGTTGTCGGTGCCGGTGCGCAGCACTTGCAAAGGAGGCGAGGTACGGCGGGCGGCATTGTGTTTGTTCAGGCCGGTGGCCACCACCGTCACGCGGATGGCGTCACCCAAGGTGTCGTCGTAAGCTGCGCCGTAAATGACGTGGGCGTCTGGGGACGCATAGGCATTGATGGCGCTCATGGCCTGCTTGGACTCGCTCAGCTTCAGGCTGCCCTTGGATGCCGTCACCAGAACCAACACGCCTTTGGCACCCTTCAGGTCCACACCTTCCAGCAACGGGCAGGCCACGGCCTGCTCTGCGGCCAGGCGGGCACGGTCGGGGCCGGTGGCCGTGGCGGTGCCCATCATGGCTTTGCCTGGTTCGCCCATCACGGTGCGCACGTCTTCAAAGTCAACGTTCACGTTGCCGTATTCGTTGATGATTTCGGCAATGCCACCCACGGCATTTTTCAGCACATCGTTGGCGTGGCCAAAAGCTTCGTCCTGGGTGATGTCATCGCCCAGCACTTCCAGCAGCTTTTCGTTCAGCACCACGATCAGGGAATCGACGTTTTCTTCCAGCTCTTTCAGGCCGCTGTCGGCGTTGCCCATGCGGCGGCTGCCTTCCCACTCGAAGGGCTTGGTCACCACTCCCACAGTGAGGATGCCCATTTCCTTGGCCACGCGGGCGATCACGGGTGCCGCACCAGTGCCGGTGCCACCGCCCATGCCGGCGGTGATGAACAGCATGTGCGCACCTTCGATGGAAGCGCGGATGTCATCGATGGCGGCCTCTGCCGCTTCCCGCGCCTTGTCGGGCTTGCTGCCTGCACCCAGACCTGTGCCGCCGAGTTGCACCACGCGTTGGGCGGAGCTGCGCGACAGGGCTTGTGCATCGGTGTTGGCGCAAATGAACTCCACGCCCTGCACACCGCGCTGCATCATGTATTCGACGGCGTTGCCGCCGCCGCCGCCCACGCCAATGACCTTGATCTGGGTGCCTTGGTTGAATTCTTCGATTTCAATCATTTCGATGGTCATGTGGATCTCCTTGGGGTGCGTTGAGGCTTAAAACAAACAAAAAAGAAAGCAAATAGGGTTGGCGGTGACGGGGGCTGGCACGCGGCGGGCCTGTGCTGGTGGTGCGGGGCTGTGTCATGGTCAGAAATTCCCGATGAACCAGTCTTTGACGCGGCCCAGTGCGCCTTGCACCGATCCGGCCTTTTGGGCCACCTTGTGGCCACGCAGGCGGCCCAGGCGGGCCTCTTCCAGCAGGCCCATGACGGTGGATGCACGCGGCTGCGCCACCATGTCGGACAGCGCGCTGGCGTATTTGGGTATGCCCCGGCGCACCGGCTTCAAAAAAATGTCTTCGCCCAGCTCGACCATGCCGGGCATGACGGCACTGCCACCGGTGATGACGATGCCGGACGACAGCACTTCACCTGCTGTACCAGCGCAAAAATCTCTTCCACACGCGGTTCGATCACCCCAGCCAGCGCCTGGCGGCCCAGCATGCGGGGACCACGGTCGCCCAGTCCGGGCACTTCCACCTGGGTTTGGGGGTCGGCCAGCAGTTGCTTGGCGCAGCCGCTTTCGACCTTGATGTCTTCGGCATCTTTGGTGGGCGTGCGCAAGGCCATGGCAATGTCGCTGGTGATGAGGTCACCTGCGATGGGGATCACTGCCGTGTGGCGAATGGCCCCACCCGCAAAAATGGCCACATCGGTGGTGCCAGCGCCGATGTCCACCAGTGCAACACCCAGCTCGCGCTCGTCGGCGGTCAGGATGGCCTGGCTGCTGGCCAGCGGGTTGAGCATGAGCTGGTCCACCTCCAGGCCGCAGCGGCGCACGCACTTGATGATGTTTTCGGCCGCGCTCTGCGCCCCGGTCACGATGTGCACCTTGGCTTCCAGGCGGATGCCGCTCATGCCGATGGGCTCTTTCACGTCCTGGCCGTCGATCACAAATTCCTGCGGCTCCACCAACAACAGCCGCTGGTCAGTGGAGATGTTGATCGCCTTGGCGGTTTCAATCACGCGGGCCACGTCGGCGGGCGTGACCTCGCGGTCCTTGATGGCCACCATGCCGCTGGAATTGATGCCCCGAATGTGGCTACCGGTGATGCCGGTGGACACACGGGCAATGCGGCAGTCGGCCATCAGCTCGGCCTCCTTCAGCGCCTGCTGGATGCTTTGCACGGTGGCGTCGATGTTGACCACCACACCGCGCTTCAAGCCGTTGCTCGGGGCCACGCCCAGTCCGGCGAGCTTGAGCTGTCCATCGGCGGTGATTTCGGCCACCACCACCATGATCTTCGACGTGCCGATGTCGAGACCAACCACCAGATCTTTGTATTCCTTGGCCATGATGTGGTGGAATGGGGTAAGGCGCTCAACGGCGTGCAGCGTTGGCGGCGGTAGTGGGGTTGGGCTTGACGGGTTTCACCGACCGCACAGGCTTGGGCAATTCGCCCGTGGTCACTCCGTGCAAACGCACCGCATAAGCCGCGGGGTAACGGAGATCAGCCGCCTCCAGGCGGCGGCCGTGCTGGTGGGTGACCTGTGTCAAGGTCTGGGCAAACCGGGTCACACGTGCCATCAGTTCGTCGGGCTCTCCCCGGCCCAGCTCCAGGTTTGCGCCGTTGTCCAGGCCAGCGCGCCAGCCACCCTGTGCGGTCAGCTCCAGGCGCTGCAAGGCGGTGCCCAGAGGCATGAAAACTGGGCTCAACTGCTCGTGCAGGGCTTTCACCCGGGGAGCCTGGCCTTCGGGGCCGGCCAGCTCGGGCAGTTTGTCGGTCTCGTCGTCTTCGGCGCTCGCCTCGAACACCTCGCCCTGGCGGTTCACCAGCAAACTGTCGCCGCTGCTACCCCACCACGCCACGGCCTGGTGCTCTTCCAACGTCACCTTGATGCGATTGGGAAACTCGCGCTGCACCACCGCTTTGCGAACCCAAGGCACAGCCTCAAACACTTTTTTCACCTCCGCCAGGTCCAATGTCAGGAAACTGCCGCTCAGCCGCGTTCCCATGTGGGCGCGGAACGTGACGGTGTTCTGGTGTGTCAAGTCGCCATGCACCTCAATGGCGGCCACGGTCCACACCGGGTGGCGCACCGCCCAGAGTCCCAAGCCAGCCAGCACCATGGCCACCAGCGCCCAACCCAATGCGCTGGTGGCCAGCGTCATCAGGCGAACGTCGAGGGGCAAAGGACGGGCAGCCATGGCAGTGTTCACTCCAGCGCCTGGTCAGGGCCGTTGTCGGCGTCCAGCCCAGCCCTGCGCAGCAGGCCCAGGCACAGGGCTTCGTAGCTCACCCCGGCAGCGCGAGCCGACATGGGCACCAGGGAATGGCCTGTCATGCCGGGGGCGGTGTTGATTTCCAGCAGCCAGGGCTGGCGGGTGGCGCGGTCAATCATCACGTCGGCGCGGGCCCACCCCCTGCAGCCCAGAGTGCGGTAGGCCTTCAGCACCAGTTCGTTGATGGCTGCCTCTTCGCCTTCCGGCAGGCCACAGGGCACGAGGTACTGCGTGTCGTTGGTGAAGTACTTGTTCTGGTAGTCGTAATTGCCTTCGGGAGCCACGATGCGGATGGTGGGCAGGGCCACCGCGCCCGCACCAGCCCCCAAAACAGGGCACGTGACTTCATCGCCGCTCACAAACTGCTCGCACAGCACCTGCGGGTCGTGCCGGGCAGCCAGGGCGTAGGCCTGGGCGCACTGGTCAACCGACGTGACTTTGGTCAGCCCCAGGGTGGAGCCCTCGCGGGAGGGCTTGACGATCATGGGTGTACCCAGTTCACCAAAAGCGGCTTCGGTTTCCGCTGCGCTGTGCACGGTGCGCCACTGGGGTGTGGGCAGGTTTTCAGCGCGCCAGATGCGCTTGGTCATGATTTTGTCCATGGCCACGCTGGAGGCCAACACACCCGATCCCGTGTACGGGATGCCCAGCAACTCCAGTGCGCCCTGCACCGTGCCGTCTTCACCGTAGCGGCCATGCAGCGCAATGAAGCAGCGGGCAAAACCCAGGCGCTTGAGTTCGCACAGGTCGCGCTCGGCCGGGTCGAAAGCATGGGCATCAACGCCCTGGCTCTGCAATGCAGCCAGCACGCCAGCGCCCGACATCAACGACACCTCGCGCTCGGCGGAACGGCCGCCCATCAGCACCGCGACTTTGCCCATGGCGGTCACGGCCGCACCGGTGTTTTGCTGCATCTGTGTCAGCACTTCAGACATGCGCAACCTCCTGTTGGGTGGCTTGTGCACTCAGTTCCACCACTTGACCCGACACCGCACCAATGGAGCCCGCGCCCATGCACAGCACCACGTCGCCGGGGCGGGCGTTGTCCAAAATGGCCTGTGGCATGGCAGCGATGTCGTCCACAAACACAGGCTCCAGCTTGCCGGCCACGCGCAGGGCACGGGCCAGACTTCGTCCGTCTGCAGCGACGATGGGCGACTCGCCGGCGGCGTACACCTCGGACAGCAGCACCGCGTCGGCCTGGCCAATGACCTTCACGAAATCTTCAAAACAGTCGCGGGTGCGGCTGTAGCGGTGTGGCTGAAAGGCCAGCACCAGGCGGCGGCCGGGGTAGGCCCCACGCGCGGCAGACAGGGTGGCGGCCATTTCCACCGGGTGGTGGCCGTAGTCGTCCACCACGGTGAATTGGCCCGCACCATTGACCTGGTGTTCGGGCTTGACGGCCACGTCGCCATAACCCTGGAAGCGGCGTCCCACGCCGTTGAACTCGGCCAGTGCCTTGACCACAGCGGCATCGGGTACGCCCAACTCAACGGCCACGGCGATGGCTGCCAGTGAATTGAGCACGTTGTGGTGGCCGGGCAGGTTCAGCACCACGTCGAGGTCAGGCAAGGTCACGCCGTTGCGGCGCTGCGCGGTGAAGTGCATTTGCTTGCCCACCGCACGCACGTTGATGGCGCGAACCTGGGCGTCCTCGGCAAAACCGTAGCTTGTGATGGGCCGTGCAATGGTGGGCAGCAGGCTGCGGATGGCCGGGTCGTCCACACACAGCACGGCCGCGCCGTAAAACGGCATGCGATGCAAAAACTCCACGAACGCGGCCTTCAGGCGGTTGAAGTCGTGGCCGTAGGTGTCCATGTGGTCGGCGTCGATGTTGGTCACCACGCTCAGGATGGGCAGCAGGTTCAGGAACGAGGCGTCTGACTCGTCGGCCTCGACCACGATGTATTCACCCGCGCCCAGCCGTGCATTGGCCCCGGCGCTGTTCAGGCGGCCACCAATCACAAAGGTGGGGTCGAGGTCGGCTGCGGCCAACACACTGGTCACCAGGCTGGTGGTGGTGGTTTTGCCGTGGGTACCGGCAATGGCCACGCCTTTTTGCTTGCGCATCAGCTCGGCCAGCATCACGGCGCGCGGCACCACCGGAATGAGTTTGGCGTGGGCTGCCACCACTTCCGGGTTGTCAGCCTTCACCGCCGTGGAGGTGACGAGGCAATCAGCACCGGCAATGAACGCCGCGTCGTGCCCGATGTGCACTTGTGCACCCAGGTTGGCCAGGCGCTGCGCTGCGGCCCCCATGGACAGGTCGCTGCCCGAAATGACATAGCCCTGGTTGAGCAGCACCTCGGCAATGCCACTCATGCCTGCGCCGCCGATGCCGACGAAATGGATGTGACGGATGGCGTGTTTCATGCAGCCACCTTGGCCAGTTGTTCGCACGCGGCCACCATGTGGGTCACGGCTTCAATTTTTTGCATTTTTTTAGCCTCTAACGCTTGATAGACAAGCATTGTTCGCTCTGAATTTTTGATCATTTCTGCCAACATGGCAGCAGTCAGGTCGCGCTGTTGCACCAGGCGGGCAGCCCCGGCATCCACCAGGAAACGAGCGTTGTGGGACTGGTGGTCGTCCACTGCGTGCGGAAAGGGCACGAACACCGCTGCGGCACCCACCGCCGCCAGCTCGGTCACGGTGCTGGCACCGGCGCGGCACAGCACCAGGTCGGCGTCGGCCATGGCCTGGGCGGTGTGGTCGATGAAGGGGGTGAGCTCGCCCTGCACGCCCAGCCGGGCATACAGCGCGCGCAGGGCATCGATGTGTTGCTGGCCGCTCTGGTGCACCACCTGCGGGCGCTGGTCTGCGGGCATCAACGCCAGGGCCTGTGGCACCACGTCGTTCAGGCCCTTGGCCCCCAGGCTGCCACCCAGCACCAGCAGCTTCAGGGGGCCGTTGCGACCGGCAAAGCGTTGCACGGGGGCGGGCTGCTGCAAAAACTCGGCGCGCAGGGGGTTGCCCACCCACACGCCTTTGGGGAACACCTTGGGGTACGCGGTGAACACCCGGTCAGCCACCTGGGCCAGCACCTTGTTGGCCATGCCGGCCACGGAGTTTTGTTCGTGCAGCAGCAGCGGCTTGCCTGCCAGCACGCCCATCATGCCGCCGGGAAAGGTGATGTAGCCCCCCAGGCCGATGACCACATCGGGCTTGACGCGGCGCACCACGCCCAGTGCCTGCCAGAAAGCGCGCAGCAGGCGCAGCGGCAACAGCACCGCGGTCTGCAGGTTTTTGCCGCGCACGCCGCTGAATTGCACCGCCTCGAACGCAAAACCGCGCGGAGGCACCAGCCGTTCTTCCATGCTGGCGGGCACACCCAGCCAGTGCACACGCCACCCTTTGTCGCGCAGCGCCTCGGCCACAGCCAGTCCTGGGAAGATGTGCCCACCCGTGCCACCGGCCATGACCAGAGCACAAGGGGCTTTGCGGGTATCGGCGGCGGTCATACCCGGCCCCCCCGCATCAACTGGCGGTTTTCGAAGTCGATGCGCAACACGATGGCGATGGCCACCAGGTTCATCAGAATGGCCGAGCCGCCGTAACTCATCAGCGGCAGGGTCAGGCCCTTGGTGGGAAGCGCCCCCAGGTTCACGCCGATGTTGATGAATGCCTGAAAGCCCATCCACAGGCCCACGCCTTGCGCCACGAGCCCAGCAAACACCTGGTCCAACGCGATGGCCTGGCGGCCAATGTGCATGATGCGGCGAGTGAGCCACATGAACAGGGCAATCACCACGAGCACGCCCAGCAGCCCAAATTCCTCGCCGATGACGGCCAGTAAAAAATCGGTGTGTGCTTCGGGCAACCAATGCAGTTTCTCCACACTGCCACCCAGACCGACGCCAAACACTTCACCGCGACCAAAGGCGATCAGGGCATGTGACAACTGGTAGCCCTTGCCCAGCGCGTGGTCTTCGCTGAAGGGGTCGAGGTACGCAAAAATGCGCTCGCGCCGCCACGGGCTGGTCGCAATCACCATGGCAAACGCGCCCACCACCAGGGCCCCCATGAGGAAAAACATGCGTGCGTTCACCCCGCCCAGGAACAAGATGCCCATGGCAATGACCACGATCACCATGAAGGCCCCCATGTCGGGCTCGGCCAACAGCAACATGCCCACCACGAACACGGCAGCGGCCATGGGCAACACGGCGCGGAAGAAGCGCTCCTTCACGTCCATCTTGCGCACCATGTAGTCGGCGGCGTAAATCAATACCGCCAGCTTGGCCAATTCGGACGGCTGGAAGTTCATGACTCCCAACGAGATCCAACGGCGGGCACCGTTCACTCCTTTGCCAATGAACGGGATCAGCACCAGCATCAGCAGCACCAGTGCCACAGCAAACAGCCAGGGCGCAGCACGCTCCCAGGTGCGCAGCGGCACCTGAAACGCCAGCAATGCAGCCACCGAGCCCATGGCAATGGAAAACGCATGCCGCCATAAAAAGTGCGTGGAGGCGTACCGGGCGAATCGGGGGTTGTCTGGCAAGGCGATGGAGGCCGAATAGACCATCACCAGGCTCCAGGCCAACAAGGCCACCACCACCCACACGAGAGATTGGTCAAACCCCATTTCGCGCACAGCCAGGGGTTTGACGCGCACAAACTCGCTGCTGCTGGTGCGAACCGGCAAAGCCTCCTGTGCGGCACGGGTGAACTGCCCCATGGCACCCCACAGGCGCTGGCCGATGGAAGTGGCTCGCTCGCTCATGCCTGCCCCCGCTCGGTGGCAATGTCCTGCACGGCCTGGCAAAACACCTCGGCCCGGTGGCCGTAGTGCTTGAACATGTCCAGGCTGGCGCAAGCGGGCGACATCAGCACGGCCTGACCTTCGCTGGCTTGCTGGCTGGCCAATTGCACGGCCTCGGGCAATGTGGGGGCATCCAACAGGGGCACACCCGTGTCGGCCAAGGCTTCGCGCAGGCGGGGGGCATCGCGCCCGATCAACACCACGGCTTGCACATGGGCGCGAACGGCGTCAGCCAAGGGCGAGAAGTCCTGGCCCTTGCCCTCCCCACCCAAAATCACCACCAGGCGACGCTCGGCACCCAGTCCTTGGATGGCGGCCAGCGTGGCACCCACGTTGGTGCCCTTGCTGTCGTCGAAATACTCCACACCGTCGATCACGGCCACCGACTCCACCCGGTGGGGCTCGCCCCGGTACTCGCGCAGGCCGTGCAGCATGGGTGCCAGCGGCGCTCCAGCGGCGGTGGCCAGCGCCAGCGCAGCCAGGGCGTTGGCGGCGTTGTGGCGACCACGGATGCGCAGGGCCTCGGCGGGCATCAGTCGTTGCAGCACCAGTTCTGCGTCGGGCTGCGCACCGCGTTTGGTCTGGCGGGTTTCATCGGCTGGCATGGCACGCACCAGCCAGGCCATGCCGTTGACGGTTTCCAGCCCCCAGTCGCCGGGACGGCGTGGCAGGTCGGTACCGAAGGTGGTCCATTCGGGTGAGGGCGCGGTTGGCACCACATCGGCCTGAGGCGTGCGGCTGCGTTTGGGTGCTGACGATGCAGTGGGCTGCGCGCCCATCACCACAGCGTCTTCGCGGTTCAGCACCCGCAAGGCTTGCGAGCCAAACACCCTGAACTTGGCGGCGGTGTAGTGCGCCATGTCACCGTGCCAGTCGAGGTGGTCCTGGGTGATGTTGAGCACGGTGGCCGCAGTGGGCTCAAAGCCTTCTGACCCTGTGCGAAGACCGTCGAGCTGGAAGCTGGACAACTCCAGCACCCACACCTGGGGCAAAGGGGAAGACTCTGCCAGCACATCGAGCAGCGCGGGGCCGATGTTGCCCGCCACCGCCACGCGCAGCCCCGCACGTGCCAGCAACTGGCCGGTGAGCGACGTGGTGGTGGTTTTGCCATTGGTGCCCGTGATGGCCAGCAGCTTGGGCGCAAACCCGGCATCGGCATACGCCTGGCGAAGGGCCTGGGCAAAGAGGTCAAGCTCGCCCACCACAGGCACGCCGTGTTCAGCGGCCCATGCAGTCACGGCCTGCAATTGAGCAGGCGACAGGCCAGGGCTTTTGCACACCAGCGCCCAAGGCTGGCGGGCCATCAGCGCGGCGTCCAGCGGGCAGGCGCACACATCGGCTTCGGGCAGTTCGTCGCGCAACTGGGCCATGCGCTCGGGCTGCTCCCGCGTGTCGGCCAGGGTCACACGGGCGCCCTGGCGCGTGCACCAACGGGCCATGGACAGGCCCGAGATGCCGTGGCCGAGCACCAGCACGTGTTGTTGTTCGATGACGGGCAGCGACATTGCTTTACCGCAACTTCAGGGTGGACAAGCCCACCAGGCACAACAGCATGGTGATGATCCAGAAGCGCACCACCACCTGCGTCTCTTTCCAGCCGCTTTTCTCGAAGTGGTGGTGCAGGGGAGCCATCTTCAGGATGCGACGTCCTTCGCCGTATTTCTTTTTGGTGTATTTGAAGTAGCTCACCTGCGCCATGACGGACAGGGCTTCCACCACAAAAATGCCGCCCATGATGGCCAGCACGATTTCCTGGCGCACGATCACCGCCACCGTGCCCAGCGCGCCGCCCAAGGCCAAGGCCCCGACGTCGCCCATGAAAACCTGTGCCGGGTGGGTGTTGAACCACAGAAACGCCAGGCCCGCACCGGCCATGGCCGCACAGAAAATGAGCAACTCACCCGCGCCCGAAATGTGGGGAATGAGCAGGTACTTGGCAAACACCACGTTGCCCGTGAGGTAAGCGAATACGCCCAGGGCGGAACCCACCATCACCACGGGCATGATGGCCAGACCGTCCAGGCCATCGGTCAGGTTCACGGCATTGCTGGAGCCTACGATCACCAGGTAGGTCATGACCACAAAGCCCAGCATGCCCAGCGGATATGCCACTTCCTTGAAAAAGGGCACCCACAGGCCGGCGGTGGGGGGCAGGTCCACTTGGAAACCCGATGTGATCCAGTTCAGGAACAGCTCAAACACGCGCAGGTTGGAGCTTTCGGAAATGGCAAACGCCAGATACAGCGCTGCCACCAGCCCCACGACCGACTGCCAGAAATACTTTTCGCGTGAGCGCATGCCCTCGGGGTCTTTGTGCACGACCTTGCGCCAGTCGTCGACCCAACCGATGGCCCCAAAGCCCAGGGTGACGATGAGCACGATCCACACAAACCGGTTGCTCAGGTCAGACCAGAGCAGCGTGGAAATGGCGATGGCCAACAGAATGAGCACACCGCCCATGGTGGGCGTGCCACTTTTCACCAAGTGGCTTTCCATGCCATAGCCACGAATGGGCTGGCCGATCTTCAACGCGCGCAGGCGGTTGATGACCGCTGGCCCCGCCACCAGCCCGATCAGCAAGGCCGTGAGCGCACCCATCACGGCGCGGAAGGTGATGTACTGGAACACCCGGAAAAAACCAAACTCGGGCGACAGCCCCTGCAGCCACTGGGCCAGGTTAAGCAACATGGGCGGTGCCCTCCGAAACATCTGCGGGCGGGAACGCCCCTTGAATGGCCTGCACCACCCGCTCCATTTTCATGAAGCGCGACCCTTTGACCACCGCACTGCCGCCCTGCCCCACCTGTGCCAGCACGGCGGGCAACAGGTCTTCCATCTGGGGGGCGTACACCAGCACACCAGGAGTTGCCACTCTTTCCATAGCTGGCAGCGCTAGCTGCATAAGCTTTCCAGTGCAAAAAACCTTTGAAATTCTGCTGGCCAGAGCATGGGCCAGCACCTCTTCGTGGAAAGCCTGACCCTGGTCGCCCACCTCGCCCATGTCGCCCAGCACCAGGGTGCGGGGCGCGGGCAACGCGGCCAACACGTCGATGGCGGCGCGCACCGAATCGGGGTTGGCGTTGTAGGTGTCGTCCACCAACGTCAGCGCCCCGGCGGGCGTGGCCACACCGAGCGCACGTGAGCGGCCTTTGACCGGCTCGAACGCCTGCAGGCCCTGCACCACAGCGGGCAGCGCAACCCCGGCAGCCAGTGCACACGCGCAGGCGGCCAGCGCATTGCGCACGTTGTGTCGTCCGGCAATGCCCAGCGTCAGCTCGGCTTGGCCTGCGGGTGTGACGAGTTGCATGCGCCAGCCCAGGCCTTGCCAGGTGGCGGTGGCACGCACATCGGCCGTGGCATCCGTGTCGCTGAAGGTGAGCACACGGCGCGCACCGGCCAGTTCACGCCAGATGGGGGTGTATGTGTCGTCGCTGGGGAACACGGCCACGCCCTGGGGGCTGAGCGCTGCGATGACCTCTCCGTTTTCACGGGCCACGGCTTCCACGGTGCCCATGAATTCCTGGTGCTCGCGCTGTGCGTTGTTCACCAGCGCCACCGTGGGTGCGGCCATGGCGGCCAGCCCGGCGATTTCGCCCGGGTGGTTCATGCCCAGTTCCACCACGGCCAGGCGGTGGTGGGCGCGCAGGCGGAACAGGGTTTGGGGCACCCCGATGTCGTTGTTCAGGTTGCCTTGGGTGGCCAGGGCATCGGCCCCATCGCTTCCGACGGCGGCGCGCAGGATGCTGGCCACCATCTGGGTGACGGTGGTCTTGCCGTTGCTGCCGGTCACAGCCACCAGTGGCAAGTTGAACTGGGCGCGCCACAGCGCGGCGAGTTGGCCCAAGGCGGCGCGGGTGTCAGGCACTTCAAAGCCTGACAGACCTGCAGCGGCCAAGCCCGAGTGGGCGATGGCGGCGGTGGCCCCAGCGTGTGCGGCCTGGGGCAGGAATGCATTCGCGTCAAACGAGTCGCCTTTGAGCGCCACGAACAGGTCGCCCGGTTGCAGGGTGCGCGTGTCGGTGTGTACGCGCAGCAATTCGGCGGGTACGGTACCCACTGGCCTGGCGCCGGGCAGACGGTCAAGCAACACATTGAGCCCGTTCATGCGGGGGCTCCTTCCAAAGTCAGCCGTGCCACCAGCGCGCGACGGGCGTGTTCAACATCGGAAAACGGGTGTTTCACACCAGCGATCTCCTGCGTGGTTTCGTGGCCCTTCCCGGCAATCAGCACCACATCGGCTGCGGCAGCCTGTGCCACCACCTTGGCAATCGCGCGGGCGCGGTCAGGCTCGACCTGGCTGTGCGCAGGGGCCTTCAGTCCAGCGCGCATTTGGGCCAGGATGTGCGCGGGGTCTTCGCTGCGGGGGTTGTCGCTGGTCAGGCACAGGTGTTGGGCATGGGCCTCGGCTTCAGCAGCCATCAGCGGACGTTTGGTGGCATCGCGGTCACCGCCACAGCCCACCACACAATGCAACCGCCCCCCACGCGCCTCGGTGATCGGGGCCAGCGCCATCAAGGCCTTGTTCAACGCATCGGGCGTATGGGCGTAATCCACCAGCACCAAAGGCAGCTCGGGATGCGCTTCAGGGTACCCGGCCGTCACGACCTCCATGCGCCCGGGCACGGGTGTGAGCAAGGAGCAAGCTGGTGCAGCAGCAGCCAGCGGCACACCCAAAGCGCGCATGCTGGCCAGCACGCCCAACAGGTTGGCCGCGTTGTAGTTACCCACCAAAGGCACGTGCAGTGCCAGCGTTTTTGCCCCCTCGGCCACCACCAGGTGCATACCCATGGCTGTCACCCGGCATTCGGTCAGCCTCAGCCTGGCGTTGGGGTCGGTCATCGACACGGTCCACACATCCAGCCTGGCTTCCGACTCCAGAGCGGCGGCCAAATCGCGGCCGCGAGTGTCGTCCATGTTCACCACTGCGGCCTTCAGGCCAGGCCAGGCAAACAGCGCACGTTTGGCAGCCCAGTACGAGGCCATGCTGCCGTGGTAATCAAGGTGGTCCTGGGTGAAGTTGGTGAACACCGCCACCGAAACAGCGGTACCTGCCAGCCTGTGTTCGACGATACCGATGGACGAAGCCTCCACCGCACAGGCACTCACACCTGCATCGAGCCAGGCACGCAATGCGGCCTGAACTGCCACAGGGTCGGGCGTGGTGAGGCCTGTGGGAACCAGGTTGCCCAAGGGCTCTGCGATTGAACCCGGCAAGCCAACTCCCAGAGTGCCCATCAGCCCACAAGGACGCCCCACCGATGCCAGGGCCTGCGCCAGCCACCAGGCAGAGCTGGTTTTGCCGTTGGTGCCGGTGATGGCCACCACATCCATCTGCGCGCTGGGGTGGCCGTAAAAAGCGCCAGCCAGAAGACCGGTGGCGGGCTTCAATCCACTGAAAGCGGCCACGCGGTCATCGGTGCTGTGTGCCAGCGGACTGGACGCCAGTCCATCGGCTTCCACCAGACACGCCACGGCACCGGCAGCCAATGCAGCAGGCACGTAGGACCGACCGTCGGTGGCCAAGCCGGGCCAGGCCACAAACGCATCCCCCGGTTCCACCTTGCGGCTGTCACACTGCAGGCGCCTGGCGCCACTGGCGCGCAACCAGGCCAAGGTGTCATCGGTACCGAAAAGCTTGCGCATCAGAACGACTCCTCCACCGCGTGCGCCACGATCTGTGGCTTCACGTTCATGTCGGGCGTCACGCCGAGGATGCGCAAGGTTTGTTGCACGGTTTCGCTGAACACCGGCGCGGCCACCAAACCACCGTAGTACTGCCCCCCGGTGGGCTCGTCAATCATCACAGCCACCACGATGCGCGGCTGGTCGATGGGGGCCAGGCCCACAAAAAATCCACGGTACTTTTTATCGGCGTACCCCCGGCCTTCCTGCTTGTGGGCGGTGCCTGTTTTACCGCCGGTGGTGTACCCCATGACCTGTGCCTTGGGTGCCGTGCCACCCGGGCCGGTCACCAAGTGCAGCATGTGCCGCACAGCCTGTGCGTTTTTGACGCTGTACACCCGTTGGCCGTGGGCCACCGCGGCGTTGTGGATCATGGTGGCGGGAATGAGCTCGCCATCTCGGGCAAACACGGTGTACGCCTGTGCCAACTGGAACAGCGACGTGGACAAGCCGTAACCGTAACTCATGGTGGCTTGCTCGATGGGCCGCCACGATTTGTAGGCGCGCAGCCGCCCACTCACGGCACCCGGAAACGGAACATCGGGCTTTTGACCCAGGCCCACGTGCTTGAAGTTCTCCCACATCTCGCGAGGCTGCATCTGCATGGCCATCTTGACCGTGCCGACGTTGCTCGACTTCTGGATGACTTCGTTGACAGACAACGCACCTTGGGGGTGAGCATCTGAAATGGTGGAGCCACCGATGGTGAGACGGCCAGGTGCGGTCTGGATGATGCTTTCAGGGCGAACCATGCCTTTTTCCAAGGCCAGCGCTGCGATGAACGGCTTCATGGTCGAACCTGGCTCGAACGTGTCGGTCAGGGCGCGGTTGCGCAACTGCTCGCCCGTGAGGTTGCGACGCTGGTTGGGGTTGTAGCTGGGGTAATTGGCCAAAGCCAGCACTTCGCCGCTCTGCACATCCATCACAACCACACTGCCAGCCTTGGCTTTGTGCTGCTTCACTGCCTCGGTCAGCTTCTGGTGAGCAAAAAACTGCACCTTGCTGTCGATGGACAGTTGCAGGTCGGGCCCATCCACCGGCGGAATGGCATCGCGCACGTCTTCCACCACGCGGCCCAAGCGGTCCTTGATGACGCGGCGCGAACCCGGTGTGCCAGACAACTGTTTGTTGAAGGCCAGTTCCACCCCCTCCTGACCCATGTCTTCCACGTTGGTGAAGCCCACCACGTGTGCAGCCGCTTCACCCTCGGGGTACTGGCGCTTGTAGTCTTTGCGCAGGTAAATGCCCTTCAGCCCCAAGGCCTCTACCTCGCGTGCCACGGGCTCGTCTACCTGCCGCTTCACCCAAACAAAGGTTTTGTCTTCGTTGGACAAGAGTTTTTTCAGATCTGAGGACTTCAAATCCAGCAAGCGTGCAGCCTGGGCCAGCTTCGGGTCGTCTTTGTCCACGTCTTCGGGGATGGCCCAAATGCTCTGTGCCGCCACACTGGATGCCAAGATGAGGCCATTGCGATCAAGCACCCTGCCCCGATTGGCGGGCAACTCCAGCGTGCGGGCAAAACGAACCTCGCCTTGACGCTGGAAAAAGTCGTTTCCAAACACCTGCACGTAGGCAGCGCGGGCCCCCAACCCGATGAAGGCCAGACCCAGCCCCGCCACGATGAATTTGCTGCGCCACACCGGCGTTTTGCTGGCAAGCAGAGGGCTGGCGTGGTAGGCAATGCTGCGGGTCATGGGCGCACCTCGCTGGCCACAGGCTGGGGCGCGTTGGCAGGCAACACGTATTGTGTGATGGCAGGGTTGGCGGGGCGCATGTCCAACTTGGTTTGCGCCAGGTTCTGCACCCGAGCCGAGGTCGCTTCCCCGCGTTTTTGCACCTGCAATTGTTCGTGTTCGGCCGCCAGCTTGCGGGTCTGGGCGTTGGCCTTGTCGATTTGGGTGTACAGACGGCGTGATTCGTACTGCGTATGCACCAGGTAAAACGCACTGAGCAACACACCCAGCAGCAGCATGAGATTGAGACGGGTCACCGGCGCGCTCCCTTGCGGGCTTGGGCCTTGGCCGATGCGTCATTGGGCCGCCCGTGGGTAACCAGCGCAGTGGTGCGCTCGGCCACTCGCATCACCGCGCTGCGGGAACGGGGGTTGATGGCCACCTCGGCTTCGCTGGGCATGGTGCGGCCCAACGCCTTGAAAGCCAATGTCTCAGAGACCGAAGGGACGCCGACGGGCGCACGCCGGTCCACCACTTCCTTGGCGTGTTTGGCAATGAACTGTTTGACGATGCGGTCTTCCAGCGAATGGAAGCTGATGACCACCAGCCGACCACCAGGCCGCAACACCCGCAGCGACGCGCTCAGCGCGTGTTGCAGCTCTTCAAGCTCGGCGTTGATGAAAATCCGAAAAGCCTGAAATGTGCGCGTTGCAGGGTCCTTGCCCGGCTCGCGGGTTTTGACCAACTCGGCGGTGGTTCGAAGAGGGCCCCGTTCCTGTCGGCGACGATCAATCGCCTTTGCAATCTGTTGAGCAAACCGTTCTTCGCCATAGTCACGTATCACCTCCGTCAGGGTGGGGATGTCAGCCGTCTCCAGCCACTCGGCCACGCTCTGACCCCGGGTGGGGTCCATGCGCATGTCCAGCGGGCCATCGTGGCGAAATGAGAAGCCGCGTTGCGGATCGTCGATCTGGGGGGAGCTCACACCCAGGTCCAGCAGCAGGCCGTCGGCGCAGGCATCGGGCAAGTCGGCCAGGTGTGCAAACCCCTCGTGGCGGATGTGCACACGCGCATCTGCCAGCGATTCGGCGGTGGCAATGGCCAGCGGGTCTTTGTCGAACACAGTGAGGGCGCCATCTGCACCCAGACGCGACAGGATCAGACGGGAGTGCCCGCCACGCCCAAAGGTGCCATCTATATATGCCCCGCCAGGCTGAACAGAGAGGGCATCGACCGCTTCGTTCAGCAGGACGGTGTGGTGGACCAACACGTCTTGCATGGCTTCCCTTTAAAAAGAAAAGTCCTTGAAGACATCGGGCATGTCGCCCTTCATGGCCTCGGCCTCCTGGGCAGCGTATGTGGCGGCATCCCACAGCTCGAAATAGCCGCCCATGCCCAGCAGCACCGCATCTTTCTGGATGCCGGCTGCCACACGCAACTCAGGGGAAATGAGCACACGGCCCGTGCCGTCCATCTCCACGTCCATGGCGTTGCCCAGAAAAATGCGCTTCCACCACTGGGCCTGCATGGGCAGGGCGGAGATGCGCTCGCGGAATTTTTCCCACTCGGGCCGGGGAAACACCATCAGGCAGCCGTGGGGGTGCTTGGTGATGGTCAGCTGGCTCGCGGCGGTAGCGCTCAGCACGTCACGGTGCCGGGTCGGCACATTGAGCCGACCCTTCGCATCGAGACTGAGAGATGACGCACCCTGAAACACCGCTATTGACCCCACTGAAACACTTTTCACCACCAAATTGCACTTTTCCCCACTTTATCAGGAAAAGACCCGCAACTGAACAGGTGGATCAAGAAAATTTCAATGAAATCAATGACTTACAGCATGTTTCAAATAATCCGCGGGTGCAATATCCATATAAATGAAGCACTTAGACAAGCCACTGAAAGTGATTCTTCAGCGCCATAGAAAAAGCCCAGCGCGGGCAACACCCACACTGGGCCTCACGGGACGCGGTGGCACCTCAGAGGATGAAACGCGACAGGTCTTCGTCCCGGCTCAGCTCGGCGAGACGCTCGTTGACATAGGCGGCGTCGATGTGCACGGTTTGCCCAGCCAGCTCAGTGGCACCAAAACTCACGTCGTCTAGCAGGCGCTCCATCACGGTGGACAAGCGGCGGGCACCGATGTTCTCGGTGCGCTCGTTCACATCGAACGCCAGTTGCGCCAAGCGGGTGATGCCTTCGGGTGCAAAGTCGAGCGTGACCCCCTCGGTGGCCAGCAGCGCCTGGTACTGCCGCACCAGGCTGGCGTGGGTCTGGACCAGAATGGCCTCAAAGTCGGCCACCGACAGGGATTGCAGCTCCACGCGAATGGGAAAGCGCCCTTGCAACTCGGGAATCAGGTCGCTGGGGCGGCTGAGGTGGAACGCACCGCTGGCAATGAACAGGATGTGGTCGGTCTTGACCATGCCGTACTTGGTGGACACGGTGGTGCCTTCCACCAGCGGCAACAGGTCGCGCTGCACGCCCTGGCGTGACACCTCGGCCCCGTGGCCCTCGCTGCGGGAAGCGACTTTGTCAATCTCATCGATGAACACGATGCCGTTTTGCTCAGCGTTGTGCAGGGCTTGCTGCTTCACCTCGTCGTCATTCACCAGTTTGGCGGCCTCTTCGTCCACCAGCAGTTTCAGGGCCTCGGCAATGGTCACGCGGCGGGTTTTGCGGCGGCCCTGCCCCATCTGGGCGAACATGCCCTTGATCTGCTCGGCCATGTCTTCCATGCCGGACGGACCCATGATTTCAAGCTGTGGCTTGGTGTCGGCCAGGTCGATGTCAATTTCCTTGTCGTTCAGTGAGCCTTCGCGCAGTTTTTTGCGGAACACCTGGCGCGCGGTGCTGTCGGGCGCGGGCTCTGCCGAGCCGGTGCCATACCCCAGATCGGTGCGGGGAGGTGGCAACAACACATCGAGCACACGGTCTTCCGCCGCGTCTTCGGCGCGGGCACGCTGGGCGGCCACAGCCGTTTCACGGGCCTGCTTGATGGCCATTTCCACCAGGTCACGGATGATGGAATCCACATCTTTGCCCACATAGCCCACCTCGGTGAACTTGGTGGCCTCGACCTTGATGAAAGGCGCGTTGGCCAGCTTGGCCAGGCGGCGGGCGATTTCGGTTTTACCCACGCCGGTGGGGCCGATCATGAGGATGTTTTTGGGCGTGATTTCGGGGCGCAGCGCCGCGTCCACATTCTGGCGGCGCCAGCGGTTGCGCAGCGCAATGGCCACGGCCCGCTTGGCGGCGGGCTGGCCCACGATGTGGCGGTCCAGTTCGGCAACGGTGTCTTGGGGGGTGAGCTGGTTCATGTCAAAAATTTATAATGAAATTTGCCTTTTATGCATGATGGTATTGCTGTAACAGCTACAAAGTTTCAATCGTGTGGTGCATGTTGGTGTAAATGCACAGCTCGCCCGCAATGGTCAGGCTCTGGCGCACCACCTGCTCGGCACTCAGCTCGGTGTGGTCGATCAGCGCCTTGGCGGCGGCCTGGGCATAAGCACCGCCCGAGCCGATGGCCACGATGCCGTGTTCGGGCTCCAGCACGTCGCCGTTGCCGGTGATGATGAGGCTGCTGGTTTTGTCGGCCACGGCGAGCATGGCTTCGAGGCGGCGCAACACGCGGTCGGTGCGCCAGTCGCGCGTCAGCTCGATGGCCGAGCGCACCAGGTTGCCCTGGTGTTTTTCCAGCTTGGCTTCAAAACGTTCGAACAATGTGAAAGCGTCGGCGGTGGCACCGGCAAACCCGGCCAGCACCTGCTGGTGGTGCAGCTTGCGCACCTTGCGCGCCGTGCCCTTGACCACGATGTGGCCCAGCGTGACCTGGCCGTCACCACCGATGGCAACCTGGTCGCCCTGCGGGGTTGTGCGGCGCACACAAACAATGGTGGTTCCGTGAAAAGGTTCCATGGGGGTGGGAAGGGGTACGTTGAAAACACATCACAGGCACAAGGCCTGCGCTTGGCTTGGCTTGGCTTGGCTTGGCTTGGCTTGGCTTGGCACGCCAGTGGAAGCGGGCTCAGTCGTTGCGTGTCACCACTTTGGCATGCTCGGTGATGCCAATGACGTGAAAGAACGCGGCAATGAGGCGGTGGACCTCGGTGAACCTCACCTCGCGCCCCGTCACATGGTGCGCAGACACCCAGTTGAGGATGCTGCCTGCGGCTGAAAAGTCCACTCGGATGAGGTTGCGGCAAGACACCACCCGCACCATGGCGTCGCCCTGTATGCGGTCCAAGCGGTCAAGGTGCTCTTGCGGGTCGCCCATGACCTCTCCCATCAAATCCCCCACCGGAGGGGACTGGAAGGTAAAGGTGGAGGTGTGCATCAGATCCACTGGAGCGCTCTGATCAGGTGGATGGTCTGAAAAATGTGTGTCCACGAAACTCCGTGGACCTTTTCTGCGCTCTGCGGGTTCACCGCTGACGACCTCTTCGACAGACTGCAGCGACCTGTAGTGGCACACAGGTGCTTCCCAGCCGGGAGGCGACACCTCGTAAGTGACACAAAAATCGAGCGCGGCCAGCTCGAACTCATCGGCAATGTTCATGACGCGCAGCGCGGCGAGGCGCAAATCCCACCAGATTCGGTCAACCGAGCCGTTACCAGACGGCGTTTGCGCCAACAACGCATCACGCAAACGGCGTGCGCCCAAAAACCTCAAATCCACCTGGGTGTTGGCCCAATCGGTCATGAGCTTGAGAAGGCGCACGGCAGCCACCGGCTGCACCGCGCCCAAGGCCGACCAGTCGAGCACCCAGGGCTGGGGTACCCGCTCCAGGGTCTTGCCCAGCAAGGTGATCGCATGCGCGTCGAGTTCGGCCCCAGCCACCCAGGTGGCACGGCTCAATTTGGCCGAGGGCTGGAACACACGAGAGGCGCGGGCTGCCACCTCTTCGGGCATGGAGAACCACTGCGGCGCAGAACGGGAGAAACGGTTGGCAAAATCCATTGCCTGTTCGTCAAACGATGCGAGGTTGCCAGTGGCCCGGTACAGGTCAAACAAGGCCATCCACTCGTCGGTCGTGCCATTGCCGCCCTTGCGCGTGAGGATATCGAGCAGGCCCTGCTCGGCGCCTGAATCGTCGCCACTGGCATACCGAATGGCCGCTTCTTCGATCTCGGGGTCCAGCGCAAGCTCCTGGACATCCATTGCATAAAACTTCGACACAGAAAAGGCCGAGGCGTCGCGCAACTCGCCCGGCTTCTTGTCTCCTGCCTCCGGTAAAGCCATGCTTTTAGCCAGAAATTCATCCCTGCTGGCCACATGTTGACCTTGGCCTGAATCCGACTGCCCTGAGATGATGCGAGCCGTGTCGTGCCCACGCCCTTTAGGGGGAAGATCGCCGGAGGGCACGGTGGGCGCATTTTCTTGCAGGGTGGTGCGGTAAGCGCGAGTGGAATCCGAGCCATCAGGCATTCGGGTGGATGTCGGGCTGCGGGTAGGACCGTCTGACTGCTTGGTTTGCCACCACTGCATCGACATCTGGGCTTCGATTTCGTCGATTTTTTTCAGCGTGCCAGCGCGGTCGTCGGGCTTGGACGAATAACTGCTCTGAAAAAATGAAGGCCGCCCGGCATACCCAGGCTCGGGGATGGCGCCACGCGCCCGCAACTTGCGCAGCATGTCGAACTCACGCTTGCGCACAAAATCGTTGCGGCGCTTGCGCTCAATCATCTCCTTGAGCGCCTGCTTGCTCTGCGCGGCATCGCGGCCCTCGCCCGCCAAGTCAAGATCGCTCCAGCTCGTGGCGGGGTGCCGCACGAACTTGACCATCTTCGACAAAAAACTGCTGTTGGGGGCGTCTTTGGACATGGTGTAGCGAGTGATCGGCCTTACATCAGTGTGCAACGGACTCCGTGACAGGCACAGAAGATGTGCTCAATCCCCAAACATCTTCTGCTTGAGTTCCCGGCGCTGTTGTGCTTCGAGCGACAGGTTGGCAGTGGGGCGGGCAATGAGGCGGCCCACACCAATGGCTTCGCCCGTTTCGTCGCAGTAGCCGTAGTCACCGCTGTCGATGCGGGCAATCGATTGTTCGATTTTTTTCAGCAGCTTGCGCTCCCGGTCGCGGGTGCGCAGTTCGAGTGCGTGTTCTTCTTCGATGGTGGCGCGGTCGGCAGGGTCAGGCACCACCACGGTGTCTTCACGCAGGTTTTCGGTGGTTTGGCCGGCGTTGGCCAGGATGTCTTGCTTCAGACGCACCAGCTTGTGGCGGAAAAATGCCATCTGGGTGTCGTTCATGTACTCGGCATCGGGCATGGAGAGCACCTCTTCGTCGGTCAACTGTTCCACCGGTTTGGATTTCCAGTTGTTGGCGAGCTTGGGGTCTTTGCGGGCAGGGGAATGCACGAGAGGGGTCATGACACGTTCAGGGATATTGGTAAAAGTGGCCTTCGCGGCATCAGGCGAATGGCTGGGTTTGGGCTGAGGCGTGGGCACAGCGGCAGCAGCAGCCTTGCGGCCGCCCCGTCTGCCCGGAGGGGCAACGGCCACAGCCGCCGGGCTGACCACCACCACGGGCGCCACGGGGGCTGGTGCCGGTGCCGCTTTGGCCACCGCAGCCGGTGGCGTCACCGCTGGCTTGGTGGCCTGTGGCTTGACCGCAACAGGCTTCTTGGCTGCAGCAGCCACGGGTGCAGCAGCTTTGGCCGGTGCAGGAGCTGGAGCAGCCACCGCTTTGACTGTTTTGGTCGCCTTTGCCGGCATTGCCGCTGGCTTGTCGGTTGCCTTCGGCGCAGTGACAACAGAGGTTTTCTTCGCCGCAACGGTCACAGGTTTGGACACAGAAGCCTTGGTTTTGACCGGGGTTGCTGTTGGTTCAGCTGTTTTTTTCACTGCGTCTCTCCTCTGACGGGTCGCGGGGCCGGGTGTGGCCTCAGAGACCGCCAAGGCCACAGCGGCTTTTGATCGGGCTACGGGCGCCTGTGGCGTTATACCTTGTTTGGCAGCAACTCTCACTGACGCCTTGGCCTTGGCCACCACCGAAGGGACTTTGGGTGCCACATCCGCAGTGCTGTCGTTGCGTTTCGGAAGAAACCCAAAGCCCTGCAAAAGCGAGACAAACAGCATGGCAAACGCCCGGTGATCAGTGAATGAAGCGCCGCATTATGTCAGGCACTGGTCGAGGCCCTGCACCAAGATGTCGCGTGGCAAATCGATGCCGATGAACACCATCTTGCTGACCCGGGTTTCCCCGGGGGCCCACAGCGGCCCCAGATCGCTGCCCATGAGCTGGTGCACGCCCTGAAAAATGACCTTGCGATCCGTGCCCTCCATGTCCAGCACACCCTTGTAGCGCAACATGCGCGGGCCGTACACATTCACGATGGCACCCAAAAAGTCCTCCAGCTTGGCGGGGCTGAAGGGCTTGGTGGCTCGGTACACAAAGCTCTTCACGTCATCGTCGTGGTGATGGTGGTGGCCGTGTGAATGGTCGTGGTCGTGGTGGTCGTGGTGCTCATGCCCGTGGTCGTCTTCCTTCAGGAAGTCAGGGTCGATGTCAAGCTTGGCGTTCAGGTTGAAACCCTTCAGATCCAGTACCTTGTTCAAGGCCACTTCACCGAAATGCACCGTTTGAATGGGCGCACGCGGGTTCATGTGCTTCAGGCGGTGGGTCAGTGCGTCCAGCGCTTCAGCGCTGACCAACTCAGACTTGCTGATGAAAATCTGGTCGGCAAAGCCCACCTGACGACGGGCTTCCTGGCGGTCATTCAGCTGCTGCGGCGCGTGCTTGGCATCTACCAGCGTGACGATGGCGTCCAGCAGGTATTGCTCGGCCACTTCATCGTCCATGAAAAAGGTTTGCGCCACCGGGCCGGGGTCGGCCAGGCCGGTGGTTTCAATGATGACGCGCTCAAAATCGAGCAGACCCTTGCGTTTTTTGGTCGCCAGATCCTGCAGAGTGGTGCGCAGGTCTTCCCGGATGGTGCAGCACACGCAACCGTTGCTCATCTGGATGATGGTTTCCTGCGTGTCAGACACCAGAATGTCGTTGTCGATGTTCTCTTCACCAAACTCGTTTTCAATGACGGCAATCTTCTGGCCGTGTGCCTCGGTCAGCACGCGCTTCAAGAGCGTGGTTTTGCCCGAGCCCAGAAAGCCGGTGAGGATGGTGGCGGGAATGAGGGCCATGCGGGTTCTCCTGCAACACAGTTGCGTTTGATACGGAATTTGAGGCGGCGAAGTGTAGATGAATTCGGGTTGGATCAGCGACAAGAGCGGGGGCCTTGCCTTGTGCCGTTCGGAACATTCCCCCATCAACACCCCAGCTAACTAATTCTTGAGCTTGTTCCGCAGCGATTTTGTGAATGCAGCGGCCACCGCAGATAGGCGTGCAATGGCAGTCTCGTAGACCACGCCGTCCTCGCGTTTGTCGACAGCCACGACCGTGACCAACAAGTGGTCCTCCTCCACAGAGTAGACCAACCGGACGCCCTGCTGCCGTAGCTTAATCTTGTAGCACCCTCTAAGGGCCCCGTGGAGTTCGCCGCCTGGCACGTGAGGGTTGTCGAGACGTTTGGCAAGAAGCTTCTTGAGATTGGTCTGAACGGAACCGTCCAGCTTGCGCCACTCTTCAAGGGCCTCTGGCATGAAGCGAAGCTTGTACTTGTGCTTCGCACCACCCTCAGAGGTCGTCAATGTTCACCTCGATAGCCCGCGCCTTCTCTGCCAGGCGACTGGCCGCTTTGCGGTACAGGTCTTGGTCAGCAAGTTCCTCCAGCATGGCCTCAAAGAGCTGCGGCTCGACCATGTAGAAGGCCGCTCGGTTGTGGTTGAGCACTGCAACAGGGCGGTTGTTGGCCTCCCTCAGTACGGCAGCCGGGTTCTTTTTGAACTCGGACATACTTACTGCGACGTCAGCGAGAATAGACTCCATAATTAGCTCCAATTTCGGAGCTCAATATAGCCACGCGCACCCACTCGGTCAAGCTGCTCCGCTGACCCAGCGTCATTTGTTCAACCCTGCGGCCGGGCCATGACCACCAAACCTTTCAGGTATTCCCCCTCGGGGAATGGAAGGCCCACCGGGTGGTCTGGCGCGCCGCCCAAACGGTGGGTGATGAAGGCATCCACCCCGGCCTCCAGCGCGGCAGATGCCACAATTTTCTGGAACAACTCCACGCCGATGCCACCCGAGCAGGAGTACGTGAACAACATGCCACCGGGGTTCAGCAGTTTGAAGCCCCAGCGGTTCAGGTCTTTGTAGGCGCGGGCGGCCCGCTCGGCGTGTGCCGCTGTGGGGGCCAGCTTGGGGGGATCGAGCACGATGGCATCGAACGTGCGGCCCTCGCTGTGAAACGCACGCAGGCTGGCATTCACATCGGCATCTAGCCAGGTGGTGTGGCCCGCGTCAAAGCCGTTCAGCGCCACGTTGGCACGGCCTTTGGCGAGTGCGGGGCCTGACGAGTCGATGCTGGTGACGTGCCCTGCCCCACCGCCCATGCCTGAATGTTCCGATCTCGCCCGCATGCCGGCCAGCGCGGCCACAGTGAAGCCGCCGGTGTAACAAAAGCAGTTCAGCACCTGCTGCCACTGGCCATGGCGGGCTGCCTCGAAAAAGGCCTGCCGGTTGTCGCGCTGGTCCAAATAGAAACCGGTTTTGTGGCCCTCGGCCACGTCCAGCGCCAGCTGCCAGCTGTGCTCTTGCAACACCACGGCCGTGTCGCCACCGCCCCGCAGCCAGCCCGACACCTTGGGCAAGCCCTCCAGTTCGCGCACGCTGGCGTCTGAGCGCTCGTACAGCCGGGTGAGGCCGGTCAGCTCCAGCAGCGCGTCTGCAATCGTCTGTTTCCAGCGCTCGGTGCCGCAACTCAGGAACTGGGCCACCAGCGTGTCGCCGTAGCGGTCCACCACCAGGCCGGGCAAGCCGTCCGACTCGCCGTGCACCAACCGCACGCCGTTGCTTTTGATATCAAATAGGCCTCTGGCGCTTATGGATATTGCGAGAGCAGCTCTGAAAAACGCTGCATCGATGCGCTGTTTTTCGTCAAAGCTCCACACCCGCGCCCGGATTTTGGAGGTGGGCGACACCGCGCCCCAGGCCAAAAACTGGCCTTCGGCGCTTTCAATGCGCACGGTTTCACCCGGGTCCCCCCCGCCCTTGGCCACGGCACCGTCAAACACCCAGGGGTGGCGGCGCAGCAGGGATTTTTCTTTGCCGGGTTTGAGTTTGACGACTTTCATGGGCGTGGTTCGTGGAGACCAAAGCGTGGATTGTCGCTGTCGTGCCGCCATCAGCCATGCCAAGGCCTCACCACGCCCCAAAAAGCTTGAACCCTGAGCACGCCCTGAAACCCCTGAAAAAGGTTGCAAATTTGCTACCTTCTATCCATGCTTGCAGTGATTGACACCACCGTTTTTTGTGGAACCTGTCTGGGCTTCGGAGCGGCCAATGCGGTGGTGGCCACCTGCCTGAACAGTCAATCCACGCCCCTGATGAGGGCAGCGTTGTTTGCCGAATACGAAGATGTGCTCCAGCGAACCGCGTTGTTTGAAGGCGGCCGCCTGAGCACCACCGGGCGCGATGAGCTGTTGGACATCTTCATGGCGCATTGCATCTGGACGCGGGTGTACTACCTGTGGCGGCCCAAGCTGCCCGAAGAGGGTGACAACCATTTGATCGAATTGGCTGTGGCGGGTGGTGCCCGCCATGTGGTTACCAAAAACCCACGCGATTTGCAGAGCATGGAATTGCGTTTTCCGGGACTTCAGAGTTTGATGCAGAAACGCGCTTCAACGTCCGTGCGGCCCGTGGTGCCTCGCGCGATGAGCACGGGCTTGAATTGTTGCAAAAGGCACGTGTTGAGCCCTTGAAGGCCATCAGCCTCTGGGAGTGTGGGCCACGCCCGGGCTGGCCGCTGGGTCGCCAGGCGCGGTGGCGTGCCCCATGTCGGTCAGTTTTCGCAAAAACACCGGTGCCACGTTCCACTGCTGCCCGCCCTCGGTCATCAGGGTGACGGTTTTACGGTTGTATTTGGTGATGGTGGCGAACAGCACCGGATGCCCGTCGGGCTGAAAAGACACCTTCTCGCCCACACTGAAGTCCAGCATGCGGGCATGCAGCTTCATGTCATGCAGAAACCTCAATCGCGTGACCACGCGGCGGTTCAAGTCAACCAACTCGGCTTCGGTCAGGTGTGTGCATGGGTGGCTCCAGGGCGATGAGCAAGAAACCAGCTTACAGCGTCAAATGGCCTCAACAATTCCCAAAAACAGAATCTTAAATTCAGATACCATTGAAACGTGATCCGTTCGTTCATCTGCGCCGATACCGAAGCCTTGTTCAACAGCAGGGCCGTGAGTCGCTTTAGAAACATCGAGCGGGTGGCACGGCGCAAATTGTTGCAACTGCATGCAGCAACCGATCTGAACAGTTTGCGCATTCCTCCCGGCAACCAGCTGGAGGCACTCAAAGGCAACCGTCAAGGCCAGCACAGCATCCGCATCAACGCCCAATGGCGCGTGTGCTTTGCCTGGCACGACGATGGGGCCTACCGCGTGGAAATCGTGGACTACCACTGAACATTCAGGAGCCAGACACATGACCACCGAACTGCTTGACGACATTCACCCCGGCGAAATTCTGCTGGAAGACTTCATGAAACCGCTGGGCATCACCGCCCGGCAACTGGCCGCTGACATGGATGTGCCCCCCAGCCGCATCAGCGACATCGTGAATGGCGCACGCCCCATCAGCGCAGACACTGCCTTGCGACTGGGCCTGTTTTTCAGCATGGACCCGCGCTACTGGCTGAACCTGCAAACCGAGTACGACATGCGCACGGTCATGCGCAACAGCCACGACAAAATCGCGCCCCGCATACGGGTG
>JFJP01022015.1_pt1 | contig 42927 bp, 39 predicted proteins | sample 431651 | NCBI WGS metagenome assembly JFJP01 (sample SAMN02602958, study PRJNA72255) | Microbial mat metagenome, whole genome shotgun sequencing project. | biome: fresh water; feature: sink hole; material: water; isolation source: purple microbial (photo- and chemosynthetic) mats found in...
AGCATCTGCTTTCAGGCGCAAGTCATCAATCTGAAATAAATTCTTATCACTTTCATCAAAACTGATTTGGTCTAATTGCATATTTTCATCTTTTTAGACACTGTTAAATAGCATTTTTTTGTCATTAAATCAGGAAATTATAAAAAATTATGACGAGATTTGCATGTATCCGAAATTTGTCCGTCATGGACATCCGAGGATAGCCCGGCCCCGGCTAAAATAGATATTGCCGGAGAGGGAGTTCATATCATTTACCAGTCCCGAAGGGACTTCTGAGAATAGCCCGGCAATTTATTGCCGGGAAGATGGTAAACGGAGTTTTTTCCAAGTCCCGTAGGGACGACTGAGGACAATTCGGAGCGAAGCGTTTCAGCCGTCCCTACGGGACTTAAAAAAAATGGGGGACCCGCTCTCATCCGGCAATAAATTGGCGGGCTATTTTCATAAGATCGCCCGCCAATAAATTGGCGGGCTATTTTCAGTCGTCCCTTCGGGACTATTTCTCAATTCTCAATTCTCACTTCTCACTTCTCAATTTTCACTTACTCCCCCCATCCGCCGCCGAGGGCTTTATACAATCGCACCAGATCGGCAGTAGTATTTCCCTTGCTTTCCGCCAACTGATCCTCAAGATTCAGCAGGGAACGCTGGGCTTCCAATACCGTGTCAAAATCCGCCAGACCGGCGGAATATTTATTTCCGGCTAATTTGGAAGCTTCCTGCGCGGCGCGGGTTGCAGCCGTCAGGGTCTGTCCGCGCTGCTGTTCCGCAGCGTATGCCGTGAGCGCATTTTCTACTTCCTCCAAAGCATTGAGAACCGATGATTCATAGCGGAGCAGCGCCTGTTCCGCTAACGCTGATTGCACTTCAATATTTTGTCGGATCGCGCCGGCGTCAAAAATGCGCCAACTCAGACGGGGACCGAAACTGTGGCTTCTGCTGTCCCCAGAAAACAGATCGCCTGATGAAAGCGCCTCCAATCCCACAGAGCCGTTCAAAGTGAATTTCGGGTAAAGCTCGGATTCAGCAACGCCGATGCGCGCGGTCTGCGCCGCCAGATTCCGTTCCGCCTGACGAATATCAGGTCTGCGCCGCAAAAGGTCAGCGGGAATCCCCACAGCGATGTTCACGGAAGGGACAGGCACGGGCTTGTTTTCTTTCAGAAGCGTGTGCAGCGCGCCCGGAGATTCTCCCAGCAGCACGGCAAGACGGTTTTCAGCCGCTTCCAGACCGGCGTGCAGCGTGGGAATCCGGGAGCGCGTCTGTTCCAGATTGTATCGCGCCTGCTGAACAGCGAGTTCATCGCCCAGACCTGCCTGATAGCGCGAGCGGACAAGTCCGTGAGTTTCCAGTTGTGCGGCAAGATTGGCATTTGCCACCGAGATACGGTTCTGATAGATGCGGACATCAATGTAGTTGAGTGCGACTTCTGCCAGAAGCGAGACCTGCACATCCCGCAAATTTTCCTGCTCGGATTCCAGATTTGCCTGCGCCGCTTCAATGGAACGGCTGACGCCTCCGAAAATATCCAATTCCCAACTCGCATCCAAGCCGATGGTATAGGATTTATTCTCCGAGCCGTTGCTGTGCCGCGTGGTGACAGCACCGGAAGCATCGGCACTCGGAAATCTGTCCGCATCGCTGATGCCTCTGCGGGCGCGTGCTTCCCGAATCCGGGCGAATGCGTTTTTAATATCGGAATTGCCTGTGACAGCACGCTCAATCAGCCCGGATAAAACAGGATCATTGAGGGTTTTCCACCATTGCGCCAGCAATTCTGCTGTTTCGGTGCCGGAGGACAGCGTGCTGTTCCATGCGGTCGGGGTTTGGGTTTGAGGTCGGGCATAATTCGGACCCACGACTGCACATCCGGCAATGCCGATGATTGTCGCAAAGCATATCAGGACAAAAGCTGAATGCGGAAAGGATTTATTGAAAGGATTCATGGGAGTTCCATATTGAAATATGAAAACAGAGATTGGAGAAACTAAGTTTTTTCAAAAAAACTTAGTTTCTTTTTCATTCTTCAATTCATGCTGTTTTTCATTTCGCCGACTGATTATAGAAAGGGACTTCATCGGCAGTGACAACGCAGTCTATGTTCTTATCCAAGCGGGTAAAGCGTTCAATGATAACGCCGCCGGCAGAAGCGGTGTTTGCCGTATTGCCGGAGAGAGGAGTGGTGTCAACTTCCTGAAAAGAATTTCCGGTATTACCTGCATTCGCATTCGTGCCAGTGCTGTTTTCAATTCCCTGAACAACATTTCCCCCGGTTTCGGCAGGACTTGCCTGCTGGGCAAAACTGCAAGCCGTGAAAACAAACAGCACTGCCAATACAATCGCCGCAGCCGTCTTGAACCTCATGTCAAATTTCATGCGCTTTCTCCTCCTTAAAAAAATAAAAAATTGAAACTTGTCAGACAATCAACTTACAGGCAAATCTTATCACCAAAATTAAAAAATTGAAAGTTTTTCAGATAAGTTTTAACTTTTTTCTCTCTATCTATCCGGAGTGCTGAAATCTGTTCTTAGCCCGGGCGCAGTGAAATTTCAGCTGTAGAACGGGTTTGAAACCCGTTTTACTGTGCTGTGCCGAAATGAGCGAAGCGACCGAATTTTATAAAATGGGTCAGCTGTAGAACGGGTTTGAAACCCGTTTTACTGTGCTGTGCCGAAATGAGCGAAGCGAATTTTAGCATTCTCAGCCTGGGCGCAGTGAAATTTTAGCATTTGATTCAATGGGTTTGTCAAACATTGCGTGTTTGCGGGAATTATCTGAGAAAGGCGGAATGCAGGTTTCCCCTTTGAATAGGCGGAAACACTGCATCCGTGATTCAATCCGAATGATTTCGGCTAATTCTGCTGCCCTTGTTTCGGAGGCGGGGGACCTTCAGGCATTTCATCGGCGCTGACAAAACCGTCGCCGTTTTTATCCAGAAGGGTGAAACGGTCAGGACGACCGGTAAACTCATCTTTCGACACCTTTCCGTCATTATTTTTGTCGAATTTCTGCATAAAATTCTGTCCCATACCCTGGGGACCTTCTCCGCCCAGGCGGGGCGGATTTCCCGGCTTTACTTCATCGGCGCTGATAAAACCGTCTGCGTTCTTATCCATACGGGTGAAATGCTCGGCGGGACCGACAAATTCCTCTTTCGACACTTTTCCGTCATTATCCTTGTCGAATTTCTGGATAAGATGCTGTCCCATACCCTGCGGAGCCTGTCCGGCTCCGGGTGCGCTGCCCTCGTTTCCCTGAGGCTTGCCTTGCTGGGCAAAACTGCATACAGCGAAAACAAACAGTATTGCCGACACGATAGCCAAACCTGCTTTAACCTTGAAACTCATCTTCAATTGCTTTTTCCTTTTCTGTTCAGTGTTAGAAAAAATGGACCTTATCTTATTAACAGTCGCAACTTTTTAAAAAAAAGTTACATAAAAGCGCAAAAAAAATGATTCCCGAAAAACTATCGGAAATCATTCTTTTTTCTGAAACACTCATGTGACCGGCGGATGTTTTCCGATAGGGCGGGCATTTTTCATGTCCGCCCTGCAACTATAGTAAGGCGGGCATGAAATGCCCACCTTACAAGGAACGACCGCAGTTTAATTTGCCGGTTCGGTTTCAGTTGCTGTCGTTTCAGTTGTCGTGGTTTCAGTTGTTGCCGCCGCGGCAGATTCGATTTCCTGTGCAATTGCAGTGGCCTGATCCTGCGTAATCAAACCGCAGTTGGCAGCCTGCTGCGCCAGTTTGACCGTTTTGCCGTCCATCAGCGTGCGAAAAGTCGCATGGTCAATTTTATATGTTTCAAAAACTTTTCTGACGCCCTGCGCCTCAAGTTCTGCTTTCACCGTCTCCGCAGGCTGTCCGCTAAGTTCGGAAAGGGCTTCTGTCATCATATTGTCATGCAGATATTTTCCCAGCAGATCGCCCGGGTGTCCGTGCGGAGGGCGATGCTGCCGCACATCTGTACCGGCGGTTTCAGTTACGGTTGATGTTTCCGAAGCAGACACTTTCGTTCCCTCGCATTTTTGCCTGCCTCCTGCAAAAGCTGCTCCCCACATCATCATACTTACCATCAGCAGAATTGTTACGATTTTTTTAGTCATTTTTCATATCCTCCCTTAAAATTGAAAATTGATGTTCTCCCGATCACATGATGCGTGAAAATAGCAGTTGATTGTGAAGAAAATATGAAGGAAATATGAGAAGGTTGTGAAGATTGATAAATTGCTTGAACTCGGAGGGAAAGAGTTTTATAGGATAAGAGTTAGAAGTGTTTTTTCGCCACGAATGGACACGAATTTATCACGAATAAAAGAACGCTAATTTATTCAGAATGATTAATTCGTGCTTTTTAATTTGTGATAAATCCGTGTCCATTCGTGGCGAAAAATCCCCTGATTTTAAAATTTAAGGAAAATTCTCATGCGGATCAAACTTTCATACAAAGTATTTGCGGCATTTCTGCTGACATCTCTGGTAAGCGTGATGCTGATGATTGCAATCATCCATTATCATGCTTCACAGAACTTTGCGAATTATATCAATAAAGTCGAACTCGGCAAACTTGACAGGCTTATAAGCGAAGTAAGCAAGGAATACAGGAAACAGGGCGGATGGGACACACTGAAAAATAATCGGAGCCTGTGGGAGCGCATTTTGGATACATGCGATCTGAAACCCCGCCGGCACGATCAGCCGAGGCTTAAACATCCTTTTCCGCCGCCTCATCATATCGCGGATGAAGAATTTTTGAAACCGGAGCGCGCTTTGCGTCATGATATGTTTCCTGACGAGAACCGGGAGAATCCGGAACGCCGTCCGCCGCCTGATATGCCCCCGGATGATATGCCGCTGCCGAATGACAGAAACAGAGATGGAAATGGCTTGCCGCGGCACGAAGCTGTTTTCGGCATCGGTCCCCGTATTTCGCTTTTTGATGCACAAAAACAGCTTGTTGTCGGAAATCCTTTTATCAGCGACCAATTGCTGAAAGAAATCAGAATTGACGGAAAAATTGTCGGCCGGATAGGCTTGAAAAGAAGAAAACCCATGGCAAATCCGCTGGAAATCGCTTTTTTAAGACAGCAGTATGAATTGTTTTATCTGACCGGCGGCATTATATTTATATTGACGGCGCTGGTTTCATTTTTTCTGTCAGGACATATTCTCAAGCCGGTCAGGAAATTGGCGCAGGGAACGCTGGCGCTGGCTTCCCGAAAATTTGAAACGCGTATCTGTGTTCGTTCATCGGATGAACTGGGGGAACTGGCTTCAAACTTCAACACCATGGCCCAGACCCTTGAAAAATATGAGCAGATGCAGAAACAGTGGATTTCCGACATTTCCCATGAATTAAGAACGCCGCTGTCCATTCTTCGCGGGGAACTTGAAGCCGCACAGGACGGCATTCGCGAACTGAATATGGAAACACTGGATTCTTTACATGACGAAGCGATTCATCTGTCTAAGATCGTTGAGGGGCTTCATCAGCTATCGCTGGCGGACGCGGAAAGCGTTTCATTGAAAAAAGAAGCGGTTAATCCCCTGTCTGTTTTAAAAAAAACGCTTACACTTTTTCAAAGCCGCTTTGCACAGCAGCAGATTTTGATTCAGCATGATCTTGATGCGGGGCAAAACATCATGCTCTCAGGGGATGGGGACCGTCTGATGCAGCTTTTTTCAAATCTGTTGGAAAATACATTGCGTTATACAAATTCTCCGGGTAAATTAAACATCTCCGGCCGCTGTGAACAGAATCATATACTGCTGAGTTTTGAAGATTCGGGTCCGGGTGTGCCGGAAGCATCGCTGGAACGCCTGTTTGACCGGCTGTACCGGGTGGATCCGTCAAGAAGCCGGGCAAAAGGGGGCAGCGGTCTGGGGCTGGCGATTTGCAAAAATATTGTGGAAACACACGGCGGAACCATTCGGGCTTTGAATGCGCCCGGCGGGGGGCTGCGGATTGAGATCATGTTTCCGCCGGCACCTCGCAGACTGTAGAACGGGTTTCAAACCCGTTTTACATTTATGTCAACGCAGGAACAACATTATGGAAAAACGGCATATTCTCATTGTTGAAGATGAAACCAAAATTGCCCGGCTGCTTGCCGATTATCTGAAAAATGCGGGCATTCCATATATCAGAAAACAGCCGCCGGATATGATGCTTTTGGATATTATGCTTCCGGGTATGGACGGGATGGAAATATGCAGGGAACTCAGAAAATTTTCAACCCTTCCTGTCATTATGATTACTGCCAAAGTGGAAGAAATTGACCGGCTTCTCGGACTGGGACTCGGCGCGGACGATTATATCTGCAAGCCTTTCAGTCCCAGAGAAGTGATTGCACGGGTCAAAGCCGTGCTGAGACGCTCCTATCCTGAATCCGAAGAGAAGAAAATTGTTGCGGGTCCCATCACATTGGATGAAAATACGCGGCTGGTAACCATCCACGATGCGGAATTGAAGCTGACGCCCAGCGAATTCGGGTTTCTGAAAATCCTGATGACAAATCCGAACCGTGTGTTTACCCGCAATGAATTGTTAGACAAAGTGCAGGGATATAATTTTGACGGATATGACCGCACCATTGACACGCATATCAAAAATCTGCGGAAAAAAATTTCGGAAAGGCTGCCGGATCAGGAGATTATTATGACAGTTTACGGAGCCGGCTATAAATTTAATATTTAATATTATAGGAGTTACGCAGTTCAGACCTCACCCCCCGGCCCCCCACCTCCCCCCCCGGCCCCCTCTCCGAAGGAGAGGGGGCGACTTCTGCTCCCCTCCCCTTCGGAGAGGGGGCCGGGGGTGGGGTCTCCGTTCCGTTCATAACGACATCGGAAAGTTAAATTGACAAAGTAAAATTAATTTATATTAAATTCACCTTATGATTGACATTTTCTATCAATTCGGGCAAATTATTGGGAAGTGAGAATTGAGAATTGAGAAATCAACACTTCCTGTTTCTCAATTCTCAATTCTCAATTCTCAATTTATCGGGAGTGTTAAAACTTATGGAAAATATCAGAAATGCCATGCAGCATCTTGATCGCCGCATGAGCGAAAAAGACCAGCAGTCAACCATTACTTATGAAGAATTTCTCAAAATTCTTTCCGAGAATCCCGGCACCGTCATCCGCAATGTTTTTCAGGTCTTTCACGACATGATTAAGAATTATATTTCCGAAGGCGTTGACGAGTATCCCAATGATCCCGAATCCATCAATTTTGTTTATTACGACTGCACCAATCTTTTTGTGGCTGACTCGGAAAATGCTTTTTATCATCCTTTTTTTGCAGACAGACTGTTTGCCAACCGCCTGATCGGTCATGTGGAGGCTTTGAAGCGGGGCGCGCAGCAAAATAAGATTTACATTTTTGACGGCCCCCCCGGATGCGGAAAAAGCACATTTCTCAACAACCTGCTCATGAAATTTGAAGAATATGCCAATACCGAGAAAGGGATGCGCTATGAAGCGGTGTGGCGTTTGGATCGCAAAGTGCTGGGGAGTTTCTCAGATCATGAAGCGGCACCCATATTTGAAAAAATGTTCGGCATGATGGCGGATGAGTCTGACGGGTTTGCCAGAAAGCACGATCTGCTGCATCAGGAGCAGAAAGAGGTTTATGAAGAACAGACTTCTCCCTATTTTACCGATGATTACATTGAAATTCCCTGCCCCAGCCACGATCATCCCATTCTGATGATCCCCAAGCAGCATCGCCGCGACTTTTTTAACGAACTGCTTCCCAACATCGAAATCAAGTGGAAAATTTTCACTGAAAAGGAATATGAATGGGTTTTCCGTGACAATCCCTGCACAATATGCAGTTCCCTTTACGATGCGCTGCTGAAAAAGCTGAAGGCGCCGCTGGAGGTTTTTAAGATGCTCCATGCAAGACCCTACAGGTTCAACCGGCGTCTGGGAGAAGGCATCAGCGTGTTCAACCCCGGCGACAAGCCTTCAAGAGAGAATGTGCTGGGCAATCCCATGATTCAGAAGCGGATCAACAGCCTTCTCAGAGACAGCAATCAGGTGAGATATCTTTTTTCCCGATATGCCAAAACCAACAGCGGCATCTACGCGCTCATGGACATCAAAACCCACAATATCGAGCGGCTGATAGAACTCCACAACATCATCAGCGAAGGGGTTCACAAGGTTGACGATATTGAGGAGAACGTGACCTCGCTTTTCATGGCGCTGATGAATCCTGAAGACAAAAAAAATATTCAGGGACAATCCTTTTCGGACCGCATCGAATACATCGGCATTCCTTATGTGCTGGACCTGAGTACGGAAGTTGACATATACCGCAATATTTTCGGAAAGCATATTGAAGACAGCTTTCTGCCCAAAGTGCTGCACAATTTTGCACGGGTCATTATTTCCTCGCGTCTGAACGTGAAATCGGAGGCAATGCTGGAATGGATTGAAAATCCGAGGAAATATGCCCGTTACTGCGATGAAAATCTGCAACTGCTCAAGATGGAAATTTACACGGGTTATATTCCGCCCTGGCTGTCGGAGGAGGACAAGAAGCGTTTTACGGCAAAACGCCGCCGCAGGATCATTGCGGAATCCGAAGCCGAAGGTCAGAAGGGCTTTTCGGGGCGTGATGCGATCAAGATTTTCAATGAGTTTTACTCTGCTTATGCCAGAGAGGACAGGCTCATCAATATGAACACGCTGTGCAATTTTTTCACCAAAGTCCGCAAAGACCTCAGTGAGGCGATTCCCAAAGGTTTTTTGGACTCCATGCTTCACATGTATAACTACACGATTCTGCAAAGCGTCAAGGAATCCCTGTATTATTATAATGAGGAGCAGATTTCCAAAGACATTCAGAATTATATGTTCGGCGTCAATTTCGACATCGGCGCGGCGGAAACCTGCGCCTACACTGGCGAAAAATTGGAAATCACCGAAGCTTTTTTTGAAAGCATTGAGAATCGGCTGCTGGGCGCAAAAGTAACAAAGGATCAGCGTCTGTCTTTTCGGAAAGAAACGCAGAAGTCATATACTTATGATGCGCTGACCCGTGAAATTCTGCTTGAGGGAATGAAAATCACCGATACCAAACTGTATCAGTCCCTCTATGACCGCTATGTTTATAATCTGAAAGAAAAGGTGCTGGATCCTTTTCTTGAGAATGAGAATTTCCGAAAGGGTATAAAAGATTATAATACCGACGGGTTCAAGACTTTCGACAAAAGGATTCAGGATGATGTCACTTTCCTGATAAACAATCTGTGTAAAAAATACAGATATTCGGAGCAGGGCGCGAAGGAAGTCTGTATCTATGTCATTGACAATGACCTTGCAAAGACATTCGCCAACCCTTAACTGAGGATTCTCAGGACGCAGAAGATGAAGAATGGGAATATTTTATGCTGACGCCGCCTTAGTCCTGAGAATCCTTATAAAAAAAGGTCAGGGGTTCGGGGTCAGAGGTCAGGCGAACCCCTGACCCCTAACCACTGACCCTTAATAACTATATGAGTCTTGTCGTATTACTGATTTGCATTGTACTGATGATTCTGGTGTCCATGCTGCAACAGTGGAAGCTTCTCGTGCTGCTGGCAGTGCTTTTTGCCGCAAATGCAGCCGTGCTGGTGTGGTACAGCATTCATGAGAAAACGGGCATCAGCGGGGATGCGCCGATTCAGAAGGAAATCGAAAGCATTCATGTTCTTTACGGGTCTGAAAAAAAAGCACTTCTCAAAGACCCGGAATTTCAGGAAATTCTGCGGACAAAATACGGCATTGTCATTAACGGCACGCGGACCGACGGCATCCGTATTCCCGAAAGAGAAATTCAGGATATTGACGGACTCTGGCTCTCAACAGCAGCAGCAGCGGCTGAGTTTCAAAAACAGCATCCGCTTATGAACTGTAAAGCAGATACGGTTTTTGTCACGCCCCTTGTGATCTGTTCGTGGCGTGACATAGCGGAAGCGCTTGTCAGCAGAGGGCTTGCAGAAAAAAGAGAAACGCTTTATATTGTCAGGGATATGAAGAAACTTCTGCATGAAGGAAGCCGGACATGGGAGTCGCTCAGAGTGCCGAGAGTCAGCGGCAGCGTGGTCATTCAGTCTGCGGCTCCCGACAAAAGCATCGCCGGCTTTCTCATGCTCAATCTGACAGCCTTTGCCCTGAACAGCAACCGTCCGATTGACGGAAACGCTTTTCCGCCGTTGATGCCGGAAATTCAAAACATATTGAAACAGGCGGGACCGCATGAAAATTCGGCAGATACGCTTTTCAACAGATACATCAAACAGGGACAGGAATCTTTTCCGCTGATTGCTGTCTGTGAAAATCAGATCATTGAGTTTTATCAGGCATATCCGAGTTATCAGGAGAAAATCAGGAATCTGGTCTGTGTGCTGATTCCCGAACCGACGGTGTTGAGCGAACATGTTTTTCTTGCGCTCACGGAAAAAGGCGACCGGCTTCTGACCGTGCTTTCCGACTCGGGCATTCGGAAACTTGCGTGGGAAAAGTTCGGATTTCGTTCGGCCGGAGCATACAATGATCCGAACATAGAAAATGATCCGGGCGAGTTAAAAGCAGTCGGTCTGCCCCTGCGGATAAAATCTGTTGCAGCCCTGCCGGCTCCGGATGTAATGGACAAAATCCTTGAAAATTTAAACACGAAAGGTTTTTAACCACGAAAATGCGAAAACCTATTTTTATGTTTTGGCGAAAAGCACGAAATATTTTTAACCATGAATTTTTTTTCGTGTTTTTCATAAATTTCGTGCTTTCGTGGTAAAAAAGAGAACCACGAAAACACGAAAGCAGCGAAAAGCACGAAAAATAATTTCGTGGCTTTCATTAATTTCGTGCTTTCGTGGTAAAAAAAGCAGAAAGGAAAAAAAATGGCTTACAATTTTAATGCAGATGACGTATTTGAAATGGCTGAACAGTTGGAAAGAAACGGCGCGGCATTTTACAAGACCGCAGCAGAAAAGATTTCGGCACCCGAAGCAAAAAAGCTGCTGCTCAAATTAGCCGAAATGGAAGTCGGACACGAAAAAATATTTGCCGCTTTAAGAGCCGAACTTTCGGTTCAGGAAAAAACATCAACGATTTTTGATCCTCAGGGAGAAGCGGCGCTTTATCTTCGTGCGCTTGCCGACACGCGTGTCTTTTTTGAAAAGAAAATTGACTCCTCATCTATGAAGGAAATCCTGAAAGCCGCCATCGAAGCGGAAAAAGACTCCATCGTGTTTTATCTGGGAATGAAAGATGCCATCCCCGAAAAATTGGGAAAAAACCGCATGGACACGATTATCAGAGAAGAGATGGGACACATCCGGCTTCTCGGTAAGGAATTGCTTGCGCTTAAATAAGTGAGAAGTGATACCAATTCGCTATCAAAAACAGTGTTCTCCGTATCTGTTTTAAGCCGGGCGCTTTTCAGGCGGTTTAAGCGATCTCCGTATCTGTTTTAAGCTTCGGCGCTTTTTAAGCGCCCGGCTAAAAATAGATGCGGTTTATCTGTTTTCAGCCGGGTGTTTTCAGCCGGGGGCGCTTTACGATCTGTTTTCCGTAAAACCGCTTTTCAAGCGGTTTAAGCGATTTGAAAAATCGCTTTACGATCTGAACTCTGTAAAACCGCTTTTTAAGCGGTTTAAGCGGTTTATCTGTTTTCAGCCGGGTGTTTTCAGCCGGGGGCGCTTTACGATCTGAATCTGTTTTAAGCCGGGCCGATCTTTGAAAGCGAATTGGTATCAGTCTGAGCCTGTCAAAGACTCAATTCTCACTTATTTATGAATCTTTCTGAACCAGACTGAAATTTAACGATTCAAAATCCTCCTGAAATTCTACGCCGAATTCAAGGGTGTCATCGTCATCTGCCTCATAAATCCAGTTCACGGTGATTTTTTTGCCGTTTTCGGCGGCGAAGTCCAACAGCTCGAAAAAATCCAGAAATATTTTTGATGAACTGCTGTTGAAATAGATCAGTTCCATATTGACAGTAACTTCCCGGTCATCCAACTCTTCGAGATATTTTTCGATCCATTCAAAAACAGGCGCGTAAAATTCGGCGATATTTTCAGGATAGGATTCGCCTCTGATTTCAAGCTGGTCATTTTCACAGTCGAAAATGATTTCGGGCGTATATTTTGTGGCTCTGATTTTCAGATTTTCCATGGTCATCTCCGTCTAAATAACAGTTTTTGTGGAAAAAAAGGAGAATTTTTCATCAATTTCCCTGAAATCGAATTCTATGGGCTGACTGGCTTTTTTAGCCATGTCAATAAAGCCGAGACCTGCGCCTTTGCTTTTGTCATCGGGTCCCTTTTTGCGCTGTTCTTTGTAAAATTTTTTCAGTTCTTCTTTGTCCATTTTCTGTAGCCGGGTCAGGCGCTCCGTGAGTCTTTCAACATCTTCTTTGTGAATACGGTTTCCGCACAGCACAAAATAATGTTCGCCTTCATAACCCACCGCAATGATACCGATGCTCAGTTCATCCTGTTTTTCGCTTCCGGGCAGAATTTCTTTGGGACATTTTTCAGCAGAATAATGGATAACATTCTGCGCCTGCTCCACAACCATGGAGAAAACTCTGAGCGCAACGGAGTTGTGGGCTTCTTCCAATTCCATTTTCAGTTTCAGCGTCGCGCCGATTTCCACGAGCAGATCCTGTGAAACCGGACCGCTGAAACAAAAGAAAATTCCCCGCCTGTTGAGGTCATTTTTGAAATCATAAAGATTTTGCAACATATTCATACTCCCTCTTTTAAACATGAAAACAAGTTGCAGGTAACAGGTTGCAAGATAACCTGTTACATGTTACCTGTTACATGTAACTTGTTTCATTTTTGAATCTGAATCAGGTTAAATTCCAACGATGCCAAATCTTCTTTAAAGTCCTCTCCGTTTTCCATGGCCATATCATTTTCCTGATCGTAATACCAGTTGACAACAATATGCTTTCCTTCGGAAACAGCCTTGTCAAGCAAATCAAACAGTCCCATGAATGTTTTTGAGCTGTTGCTGTTGAAATACACCATTTCGATATTCACCGTAACTTTCCGCTCTTGTGACAATTGTGCCAGATACGATCTTATCCATTCCGATACCGGTCTGTAAAAATCGGCAAGATTTTCAGGATAGGACTCCCCCCTGATCTCCAGTATGTCTTTATCCGCATCAAATCGGATATACGGCGTGTATTTTGTTGCTTCAATAATCAGATTGTTCATTTCCCCTCTTTATTGAGAATTGAGAATTGAGAATTGAGAATTGAGAAAGGTTTCTCGCATCTATTTTTAGCCTTGGCGCAGAGATTGCAAAGTTTTTTTTATAAAAAGAGTTTTTCTTTGCGCCCTTTGCGCCAAGGCTAAAAATAGATGCGAGACATTATTTAGAATTGACAATTCTCAATTCTCAATTCTCAAAATCCGAACCCGATAACGGTCATATCGTCTCTTTGTTCTTCATCGCCTTTCCATGCCATATATGCTTCTCTTATGAGCCTCTTCTGTTCATCAAAAGATTTTTCCCGCATTTCTTTCAGCAGGGAACGAAAGCGTTTGTTTCCGAAAGGAAGATGTCCAGGTCCCCCGGGCTGATCCGTGATGCCGTCTGTTGCCATATAAAATGACATGCCCTCCTGAATCGGAATCTGATGATTGCTGAAATTGAAATCAGGATTTGCGTCTTTATATCCGATGCTATGCCTGTCGCCTCTGATAATCCTGAGCGTATCCCCCGACGAGGTATATGCCAGCGCGGTTTTTGCGCCTGCAAAGGTCAGGATTCCGGTTTTCACATTCATAAAAACGATGCCCGCATCCATACCGTCATCAGAACCGGCAGTTTTTTCATCAGAAGAATATAAAGAGGTTTTGACCGCAGCATTCAGAGATTTCAATATTTGCGAGGGATCATTGTAATAATCTTTCTGAATGATTTCTTTAAAAGCGGTTCCGGCAAGCATGGTCATCAGCGCGCCCGGAATGCCGTGACCCGTACAGTCTATCAGCGCCATCAGCCAGCCTTCCGGAAATTCCTCAAAGAAATATATGTCGCCGCCCACAATATACTTGGGTTCGTCTATGATGAAACAGTGCTTCAGACACCTGTTTATCGCGGCTTCGGAGGGCAGAAGCGAGCGCTGGATGCGTTCAGCGTAGCGGATATTTTCCAGAATATGCTTGTTGGCATATTCCACCTGTTCAAGACTTGCCCGCAGTTCCCCGGTTCTTTCTTCCACAATTTCTTCCATCATCTGTGTGGCTTCTTCCTGCGCTGCAAAAGCCTCATGCCGGACTTTCAATATTTTCTCATAAGCCGCCAATTTTTCTTTGCGTTCAGCATTGATTCGGTCTGCCAGCCCCAGCCCCAGCAGAATGACTAACATCGCGGAACCGATCTGCATGACATAAGCTGTTAAAAGATTGCTTGGCAAAATGCCGAAAGATTTCAAAGCGTAAAAAATCGCCCCGATGCCGAAGCAGCACCATGCAATCATAAAATATTTGGCAACACGATGCCCCGTTTTCAGACAGAAAAGCCCCGTCAGCAGCACTGCCCCCACTAACGGCATGATACATATCACCGCTATTTTCACGCTCAGACTGTAACTGCTCAGAATTAAGGAAAACACGGCGCTTGCAGCCGCAGCAGTTGAAAAAATGTTAAGGAGACTGTCCATGCGGGGCATGGCGATTTCGGTTTTCAGAAAAGCCCGGGTAAACTGTGCAATCCATAAGCCTGTGAATGCGATAAAAAAAGGAATGCTGCGATTGAACCACCAGGGCAGTTCTGACCACAGATATTGGTATCCTTCACCGCTCAGGGACAGTTGAAAAAGCGTGTAACTGATGATGTACAGAATGTAAAAAAGATAGCTTCTGTCCCGGATCGAAACAAACAGAAAGAAATTGTAACATGCCATTGCCAGCATGATGCCGTAATAAATTCCGGACACAAACTGTTCTGCCGTCACTTTTTCGGCAAAAGCTGCCGGGGACCAGAGCGTAAAGGAAAATTCCATTGTTCCGGCAGTTCTGATGCGGAAATACAGGGTTTGCGGAGTTCCATGCCTCATGTTTACCCGGAATACAAAATGATGATGTCTGATATCCCGGTGCCGGAAAGGCAGCATATCTCCGCCGCGGCTGAGAACAAACCTTTTTTGCCATTCCTGTTTTCCGTTATGAACGGGGAACCAGCATTCCACATCATCTAAAAGCGGATAGTGTTCTTCCAGAAACCATTCTTTTTTTTCCGTTGTAAAACGACCCGGCTTAAAATCGTCCAACTTGTTTTGCTCATCTGTAAAACGAGTTTTCAACTCGTTTTGATAATCCAGCGTCAATCTGATCCAGTAAACTGAATCTGTATAGCCGAAATTCTGCACCTGCGAACCGCTTTCGACAAATTTTTCGGAAAATTCATCCGAGGCCACATCATTGACAGACCATTGACCGGCTTTATCTTCCAGATATGCGATGTGATGCCCCAGCGGATATTTATCCGTGAAGTCATTCAGAACTGCCGGCTTTTGCGCTCCGACAACTGACACAGGCGTCAAAAAAATCAGAAAAAGACAGAGGAAAAGAGAAGTGAGAAATGAGAAGTGAGAAATGCCGTTTTTTAATAAGACGGCTCTTTCCCTTTTCCCGCTTCTCAATTCCCGCTTTTCAATTCTCATTTTCCGGTGATTTCCGCACTTCTCACTTCTCACTTCTCACTTCTCACTTTCATCATTTCCCGCTGGCGGAAAGCTTCATACATGACAACCGCGCCTGCTGCGGAAGCGTTGAGCGAATCTGTCTGTCCTGTCTGCGGGATGCGGATCAGCAGATCGCAATGTTTTCTGACAAGGGGACGGATGCCTTTTTCCTCTCCTCCGATAACAAATGCAAGCGGATATGTCAATTCAGCAGCAAAAAGCGACTGATTCGCTGCTGTGTCCGTGCCTATAACCCATAAGCCTTTTTTTTTCAATTCTTTTATCGTGGCAACGAGATTTGTCACTCTTGTCAGAAGTATATGCTCCATCGCGCCCGCGGAAGCTTTTGACACTGCCGGCGTCGGCAATGCAGAGCGGTCTTTCAGAAGAATGATGCCGTGAACGCCTGCACACAATGCGGTCCGAATCAGCGCACCCAGATTGTTTGTATCCGAAACCGTATCCGGTATGAGCAGAAACGGCGGACCGGCTGAGGAATCGGCTTTTTCAAAAATATCCGAAAGATCGGCAAAGGGATAGGGACTGACGCGTGCGGCGATGCCCTGATGATGGTCTGTGCCTGTCATTTCCTTCAGTTGGGAAAGGGAAATTCTTTTGACAGGAATATGACCGGATTCTGCATAATCTGCAAGCTTTTCAAGCCGTGGTGAAGATTTTGCAATACAGATTTCAACAAAATCTCTTCTGGCTGCCCGAATCGCTTCAAGAACCGGATGAATGCCGTAAAGTATCTCTGTTTTCATTTATATGCTTATGCTGTTATTTGTTCAGCCACGATATTCGTGAACAATTCGTGTTCATTCGTGGCTGAACAAAAAATACAATTATTTTTTTTCCAAACGATAGGATTCCACGACGGCAATCAGTTCTTTCACCGTATCCGGAAGGCTGTCATTTACAATGATATGACGGTAACGGTCCTTTTCCGCCATTTCTTTTTCCGCATGGAGCAGGCGCGCGGCAATCACTTCTTTTTTGTCTGTGGCTCTTGATTCCAAACGGGCTTTAAGCGCCTCAGAAGACGGCGGCATAATAAAAATCGTCACAGCCTCGTGGTATAGTGTGATAATTTGCAGCATTCCATGAACATCAATATCCAGCAGCACGTCATATCCGGCTGACATGGCTGTATCTAAAAATTCGGCGGATGTGCCGTAAAAATTGCCGTGAAGTGTTGCCCATTCTGCCCATTTGCCGGTCTGAGTTCCTTTCACAAACTCGTCTTTTGTGATGAAACAGTAATCAATACCGTCAGTTTCGCCTGCACGGGGCTGGCGGGTGGTATAAGATACGGAAAAGCGCATATCGGGAAAATGAGCAAGCAGGGCCTTGCAAAGCGTTGTTTTGCCTGCTCCCGAAGGCGCGGAAAGAATAAAAAGCTTGCCACGGGTTCGGGATTCAGTCACGGTTTTCATCGGAATTGTCATTGTCATAAGTTTTTTCCCTCTCCTTCGGGGAGAACACAGAGGAGAGGCTTATCTGTTTTTTATCGCTGCGGGCATTCCTGTCAGTGTCTTTCAGCATTTCATATCGCTGTGATATGGTTTCTGCCTGAATTGCAGAGAGAATCACATGGTTACTGTCTGTGATGATGATTGAGCGTGTTTTACGCCCGTGGGTGGCGTCCACCAGACGTTTTTCTTCTTTTGCCTCATCTTTCAGACGTTTCATCGGCGCGGAATTGGGAGAAACAACGGCAACCACGCGCTCGGCAACCACCGTACCCCCGAAACCGATATTTAACAAACTTTGTTCCATTCTTCCTCCCGGAAAAGAATTGAGAATTGAGAATTGAGAATTGAGAAATAATTCTCAATTCTCAATTATTCAATATTCTGAACCTGTTCTCTGATTTTTTCAAGTTCGGATTTAAGGGCAACGATGATATGAGAAATATCCACATTTCCCGATTTGGATCCCATCGTGTTAAATTCCCGGTTAAATTCCTGCAAGAGAAAATTGAGTTTCCGGCCCGGGGCCTCTTCCGAGTCCATAATCAAACGAAACTGCCGGATATGGCTTCTGGCTCTGAGGATTTCTTCGGAAATATCGCTTCGGTCCGCAAGAAAAGCAGCTTCCTGTGCAATCCGTGAGGGATCAATCTCGGTGATGCCACGGGTTAAGGCTTCGATGCGCTCTTTCAGACGTTCCTGATAATAAAACACAAGATCGCCGGCTTTTTTTTCGATTTCATTCATACTTTCAGCGATATACGCAAGGCGGGCGGTAAAATCTCCGGCAATAAATTCCCCCTCCTTTTTCCGCATGGCATTGAGTTCGGCGATTGCACCGCTGATGCAGTCCCGGATTTCGGGCCAGCGTTTTTCGGCATCCGTATCAGTTTCTGCCGGTCTTATAATGCCCCCAAGCCCTGCCAGAAGTTCCAGAGAGATGTCCGTATGAATGCCGAACATCTCTTTCAACTGTAGCAGCGCCTGATGATATGCTGCCGCTTTTGCCTCTCTGACTTCAAAAATGCAGGCTTCTTCAGCATCATCTTTTATGTGTAATTTAATTTCTATCCTGCCTCTTGTCACTTTTTCTGAAATCAGCGATTTGATTTTTTCTTCGAGCGCAATATAACTTTGGGGAATACGCAGAACAAGATCGAGGTATCTGCTGTTGTAAGAACGGGCTTCAACTCTGATTTCCATGTTCTCCGTTATCTGTTCCGCCCGTGAAAAAGCTGTCATGCTTTTTATCATTTTAAGACCTTGATTTATAGGATTAAAAGATTTTCATGATTAAAAATGTGCTGTCACTTCTCACTTCTCACTTCTCAATTCTCAATTCTCAATTCCCTGACATACCTGTCACGCACCTGTTTCAGCCAGACCCGCATTTTTTTGTCGGCATAATCCGGATAGGTCCAGGGTAAGGTCTGAAATCCGCCTTTTGTATAAATCAGGGTGAGGTCTGCATAAATTCCTTTGCCGATATAGATTCTGTGGGTAAAATTTTTGCCGCTTGCAAGGACAAACCGCTCGTGCAGCATGTATCCGGGATCAATATTTATATTCCGCATACCGTCTTTCGAAAAATTTTTTTCAATCTCGTTGGTGATGATTTTTATATCTGCCAAAGCCGTCTGTTCTGTCAGGGTCTGAAAGGTAAGCATCCGCCGGAAAAGGGGACTTCCTGTTTCACGTTCATAATAATCGGTATAGTCAAATGCCATCCATGAACTTATCATGTCAACCGGACCGAAATTTTCAGCCAGCAGCTTTGCAGCCGGTTCCAAGAGATTCTTTTCTTTCATAAAAAGCCCGATTACCAACTTTGCGGGCTTGGGCAGTTGGGGAATACTCATATATACAAAAAATTTGAAAGTTGAGGGATTTTTTAAAACAAACTTAATTTTTCCATTTAATCAGATGATATCTTTTTTGCTTCCTCAATCAGCATAATAGGAATCTCATCTCTTATTTCATATAACAGTTTGCATTTGTCACAAATCAGTCCGGTTTCCGTATCATTCAGACGGATGCCGCCTTTGCACTTGGGACATGCCAGAATTTCAAGAAGTTCTTTGTTGATTGCCATGATTCTTTCTCCTTACGCATGGTTGAATCTCTGAAAAAGGTAAGGTAATAATGCAGACGCAGTGATGAATTTTATCTCTGTCATTCTGATCCGATTCTGCCATTCTGAGCTGACTGCTCATACAGAACATAAAATATCATCATAGCAAATAAAATAGAAGCTTGCAAAATAAAAAACGCTTCCCCCTGTTTTCGCTACTTTCTTGCTTTATGAACTTTTTAATGTTACAAGAAGTCCTCAAATAATGTTATTATGTAATAGGAGTTACGCTTATGGAATTTCTGCATCGTAAAAATTAACCGCAAAGAGCGCAAAGTTCCCGCAAAGAGCGCAAAGTTTTAAAATATATCTTTGCGTAACTTTGCGGTTAAAAAAAGCAGGATTCAACTGCGTAACTCCTAATGTAAATTGAAATATCGTCATAAATTATGATGCTGATCATAAGGCTATGACCGTAACCGCAGGGGCAGGAAATCCCATAAGCCTGCATGATTTGAAATATGAGCAGTAATTTTAAAATTCAACATAAAGAAAATGTCTTGTTTCCGGAAATGATTGCAGAAAAAACAATCAGTTTGGAAAGTCGCAGGTATATTGGAAATAAATCAAAGCTGACCGGTTGGATTTTTGAAAATATCTTGAACGAAACTGCTGAAATAAATACTTTTTTTGATGTGTTCGCAGGAACGGCAAGCATTGCGAAAGCAGCAATAAAATACTTCAAAAAATTGATAATAAATGATATTTTGTATTCAAATGCCATTATTTACAAAGCATTTTTTGAAAAAAGCCGGTGGAATAAAATAAAAATTGAAAAATTGTTGAATGGCTATAATTCAATTGATCCCGATATGTTGACCGATAATTATTTTTCCGAAAATTTCGGGAATAAATTTTTTGACAACCAAAATGCAAAATTAATCGGTTTTATCAGAGAAGATATTGAAAAACAGAAAACGGATTTAACAGAAAAAGAATACAGTATTTTATTGGCAACTCTGATTTATAATATTGATAAAATTGCAAATACTGTCGGACATTTTGACGCTTACATAAAAAAACCGATTAAATATCGTCAATTGGAATTAAAATTAATTGAATCCGTAGAATTTGAACATATTGAAATTTATAGAGAAGACGCAAATAAATTGGTCAGAAATTTGCGGGCAGACCTTGCATATATTGACCCGCCTTATAATTCAAGACAATACAGTCGTTTTTATCATATATACGAAACGCTCGTAAAGTGGGACAAACCGCCTTTATTCGGCGTTGCTTTGAAACCCGAAACCGAAAATATGAGTTTATATTGCACAGTAAAAGCAAAAGACACTTTTAAAGATTTAATTGAAAATCTGAATGTCAGATATATTGCTGTTTCTTATAACAATACATATAAATCGAAGAGCAATTCATCGGAAAATAAAATTAAATTGGAATATTATATAAATATATGCAGCCTAAAATTCAAATTTTGTCAAATACAAATTTCGCTCTTGCAGATGTTTTAAAAAGCGAATTTGTTGAAAGTACATCAGTAAAAATCGCTGTGGCTTTTTTACGTAGAACAGGTTTGGATTATTTATATAAAAGCTTAGATTATGCTTTAACTGTAAATAATGCGAAAGTTGAATTTATTGTTGGTTTAGATTTTAAAACTACTGACGCAGAAGCATTAACCGCTTTAAATGAAATAAAAAGTAACTATACAAATTTTGAATTTTATTGTTTTGGAGATAAAAGAGATAATCATAATGATTTAATATTTCATCCTAAAATATATATGTTTCATACAGAGCTTTCAAAAGGAACAAAGTATAGCTCTGTTGTCGGTTCTTCAAATTTCACAGGTGGTGGTTTAACTACAAATTTTGAAGTAAATACCATTTTCAGAGAATACAAACCTATATATTATAATCAATTAAGTGCTATTTATGATGAAATAAAATATACTGATAGTATCTTTCAGCCTTCAAAAAATTACATAAATAAATATAAAAATATAAAAGAAGAATTAGATAAATCAGTAAAAAAAATAATTGATATTGATGTTAAAGAAGAACTTATTGAATTAAAACAAGAAGAATTAAACTTACCCGGAACAATTCCTTCGATAAACTTGATGATTATTAAATTTATTAAAGAAAAAAATAAGCAAGGTTTAGAATTTGTTTCTTTAAAAGATATTTATATTGAACTTGAAAATCAAATTAAACAAAGAAATCTTGAAGGCAAATATAAATTAGATACTTTCAGAAATACAATCAGGGGTGAGTTAAATACAAATGAAATAAATAGCGGACACAAAAACAATAAAAAATTATTTATTCGTTCAAATGATAAAAATGCTTTTTATAAACTATCAGAAAATGGTATAAATTATAAAGGAAGATAACTATGTATTATGCAATTTATGATAATCAAACTGATGAAATAAAGCATCTGGGATTAAATAGCAATTCCTTGAAAGAGATAAGAGACAGTCTGATAAGTTTTTTGTTGGACGGTAATTTTTGCGAAGAAGGTGAAAAATCAATTAGAAAAAGTTCATTGAAAAACCTATTGAATGATTACGAATTTTCATTGTTAAAATCTAAAACCCCATTTGAAATCTAATACCGATTCGCTTTCAAACACGGGGTTTTTTTCCTAATTTTATGCCTATAACTACAGAAGATGACTTTTATTTTTTGATAGCGAGTTAGTATAAAAACGAAATTTTAACAATTAAAATTATTGGTAGTGGTATAGAAGATGTGATAAAGTCTGTCGTTGTCATTCTGATCTGAGTGAAGAATACTTTATTATAACAGTGTATTATATAAATGAGATTCTTTCGCTCCTCTCAGAATGACACTTCCGAATCACCTGCTTCTGTACCACCAGCAAATTATTTAAAAAGCAACGAAAGCGTTGATACAGAAAGGACTGTATAAAGCTAAAATTTCATTTTAGCACTCCGCATTTACAGACACATGCAGAAATGCGGCGTTTATAAAATTTCAATACGGTTTGGATGTTAAAATATTAGATATTGATTTATTTCTGAATCAATTAGAAAAACGGAAAACATTAAAAGAAGCCGCCTTTACGGCGACAAGCTGTAACTTATTGAATATAAAATAAAAAAGAAAGGAAAAACAATGCGCTTTAAGAATCTGAAATTAGCGACAAAGCAGGGGCTTGCTTTCGGTTTTATCCTTGTGATCATGGCAGGCGTAACCGTTTTTTCCCTGCTGAAAATGTCCGCGCTCAAAGATGAGATTGACAGAGTGAATACCAAACGGCTGCCCGGAGTGATCGCTGTTTCCGAAATTAATTTCAATACTTCCGAGTACCGCATCAATGAAATGCAGCACGCACTGACCTATTACGGATACAAGATGCGGGAGCAGGAACAGATGATGCTGGGCCTCAAGACGAAAATTGAAAAAAATCAGGAGGTTTATCAGCCGCTCATCACATCTCCCGAAGAACAGACGCTGTATTCCGAGTTTCAGGAAAAATGGGGGCGTTATTTAGAAATGCACGAGCAGTTCATGAAACTTTCCCGTGACAGCAAAGACGAAGAAGCCCTTACGCTGCTCAATGAGGAAGCCTATAAACTGTTCAGAGATTTCAGCGCAAATCTGGAAGGGCTTGTCAAGCTGAACAAAGAAGCCTCGTTTGAAGCTGCACGCCGCGCCGAAGAGACCTACCGCTCCGCCCGCACGGTGACAACGGTGCTGCTGGCGATGACCGTACTGATGTCAACACTGATCACCCTGGTGCTGGTACGCACGATTACCATACCCATCCGGCAGTTGGAACGGGCTGCCAAAAGTGTTGCCGAGGGCAACGTCAATGTGAGTCTCGATATTCAGACACAGGAAGAAATCGGCAATCTGGCAAGATCATTCAACCGCATGACCGATTCACTCCGTGAGGCAAAACAGGAAAATGAAAAACAGGACTGGTTTAAGAGCGGTCAGAACGAACTGAATGAAAAAATGCGGGGAGATCAGGATGTGCAGACCCTTGCCCGCAATGTGATTACCTGTCTGTCAAAATATCTGGGTGCGCAGATCGGCGCGCTGTATCTGGTTTCAGACGGGGAAAACGGGGAAAACACAGAAATGAAACTTGCCGGAACTTACGCCTTTGCCAAGCGCAAAAGTCTGGGCGACATCATCCGCATCGGCGAAGGATTGGCAGGGCAGGCGGCTTTTGAAAAGGAAATCATTTCTGTTACGGATGTTCCCCAAGACTACATCCGAATTGCCTCGGCAATCGGCGACACTCATCCCCGCAACATCATGGTTTCACCATTTTTGTATGAAGGCAGGTTGGTCGGTGTGGTCGAACTGGGAACTTTTGCGGAATTTACCGACAGGGAAATGGAGTTCCTGAAATATGCCATGGAAAATATTGCCATCGGCTTTAATTCTGCCCGGTCCCGGGACAAAATCGCCTTTCTCCTCAAGGAATCGCAGCGTCAGGGCTCAGAACTCAAGATTCAGCAGGAAGAACTCCGAGCCACCAATGAAGAACTGGCAGAGCAGCGGGACGCGCTCAGGCTGTCGGAAGCGCAGTTGAAATCCCAGCAGGAAGAGCTTCAGGCTGCCAATGAGGAATTGGAAGAAAAAACCCAGTATCTGGAGAAACAGCAGATTGAGATTACCGAAAAGAATGTTGCGCTGGAAATTGCCCGGAATGACATTGAAAAGAAGGCAAAAGAATTGGAAGTGACCAGCAAATACAAATCCGAATTTCTTGCCAATATGTCTCATGAACTTCGCACGCCGCTCAACAGTATGCTCATTCTTGCCCGGAGTCTGGCGGACAACAAAGAGGAAAATCTCAGCGAAGATCAGTCCGAATCTGCCCGGATTATTTACAAAAGCGGAAATGATCTGCTCAAACTCATCAATGAGATTCTGGACCTTTCCAAAATCGAAGCCGGCAAAATGTCGGTCAATATTGAAAAAGTTTTGCTCCAAGATGTTGCGGACAGCCTTCATGCCAATTTCAAGCATGTCATTGCCGATAAGGGCTTGACGCTCGCTATCCGATTGGATGAGCATATCCCGGAATATATGGAAACCGACTCTCAGCGTTTGGAACAGATTATCAAAAATTTTATGTCCAATGCGATCAAGTTTACGGAAAAAGGCGAAATCACGTTTTCTGTTCACACACCTGAACCGGAGACCGATCTGTCCCGCAGCGGTCTGAATCGGCAGGATGCCATTGCCTTTTCGGTCAGCGATACGGGCATCGGTATTCCGGAAGACAAGCTTCTTGATATTTTTGAAGCGTTCCAGCAGGTTGACGGAAGCACTTCCCGGAAATACGGCGGCACCGGACTGGGGCTTTCCATTTCCCGTGAACTGGCAAAACTGCTGGGCGGTGAGATTCAGTTGAAAAGCGAAATGGGAAAGGGTTCGACGTTTACACTCTATCTCCCCGGTTCAAGTAAGGTGGGCAGCTTGCTGCCCACCAAACAGAAAACCGCAGAGGTTCAGGCTTCGTGTAAGGCGGGCAGCGTTCGACTGAGCGCGGCAGTTGAGCCTGCCGAAACTCACGCCGAAGTCAAGCTGCCCGCCAAACAGAAAACCACAGAGGTTCAGGCTTCGGGTAAGGTGGGCAGCAAGCTGCCCACCCTACGGAAAATAACAGCCCCTGCCCCTTCACCCGGCGACAGGTGCATTCTGATTATCGAAGAGGATGCGGATTTTGTAAAGGTGCTGTCCGCGCAATGTTCGCAGAAAGGTTTCAAAGCGGTGGTATGTGCCAGCGGGGAGGAAGGATTGCAGTTGGCGGAAAAGCAGCGGCACGAGGCGATTATTCTGGATATACGGCTTCCCGGCATGGATGGCTGGGCGGTTCTGGAGCGGCTCAAGGCAAATCCCGAAACCCGTCATATTCCGGTGCATATCATTTCGGCTGAGGAAGTCAGTCTTGATGCGCTCAAAAAAGGTGCCGTCGGTTTTCTCACAAAACCGGCTGAAAAAGAAGCTTTGGACGCGGCTTTCCGCAAACTCGAAAGCTTTATCGAGAAAAACATCAAAGACCTGCTGGTGGTGGAAGATGATGAAAACCTGCGGAAAAGCATCAGAAAACTGATCGGCAACGGCGATGTGAAAATCACCGAAGCCGCCAGCGGCAAAGATGCGCTGGATGCCCTCCTGAACAGACAATTCGACTGTATGGTGCTGGACCTGGGGCTGCCGGATATGACCGGTTTTGAACTGCTCAGTATGCTGAAAAATGAAAAAGGAATCAATATCCCGCCGGTTATTGTCTATACAGGGAAAGACCTTAGCCGTGAAGAGGAAGAGCAACTGCGGGGCTATGCGGAGGCGATCATTGTCAAAGGTGTGAAATCCGAAGAACGCCTGCTGGATGAGACGACCCTGTTTCTGCATCGGATTGTCAGCAATATGCCGCAGAAAGAGCAGAAAGTTATATGCAACCTTCAGGATAAAGACAGCGTTTTCAAAAACAAGAGAATTCTTTTGGCAGACGACGACATGCGGAATGTCTTTGCCATGTCCAAAATTCTGCGGGAAAAAGGAATGGAGATAGTTAAAGCGGAAGACGGCGCGAAAGCATTGAAAGTGCTGGAACAGGAGCCGGGCATTCATCTGGTGCTGATGGATATTATGATGCCGATCATGGACGGATATGAAACCATGAAAAAAATCCGGGAGCAGGAGCGATTTGCGAAACTGCCGATTATTGCCTTAACCGCAAAGGCAATGAAAGGCGACAGAGAAAAATGTATCGAATCGGGCGCAAGCGATTATCTGGCAAAACCCGTTGACATGGAAAGACTGCTGTCAATGATGCGGGTGTGGATGTATTAATTGAGAATTGAGAATTGAGAATTAAACACTGTCTATTTCTCAATTCTCAATTCTCAATTCTCAATTTTTATGACTGACAACGAAATCGAAAAAATAGAGATAGACCTTTTTCTTGAAGCGGTTTTCCGGCGCTACGGCTATGATTTCACGCATTATGCCAAAGCCTCTATCCGGAGAAGGGTTCGGAATTTTCTGCAAAAAACGGGCTACACCCGCGTCAGCGAAATGATCCCGGAAGTTTTGTATAACGAATCGTTTTTTGCAAATCTGGTCTTTGATTTTTCCGTAACTGTTACAGAAATGTTCCGTGACCCGGACTTCTTTCTGTCGGTGAGGAATATGATATTTCCCTATCTCAGAACCTATCCGTTTATCAAAATCTGGCAGGCCGGCTGTGCAACCGGTGAAGAAGTTTACAGCCTTGCCATTTTGATGACAGAAGCGGGACTTTATGAAAAAAGCACTGTTTTTGCAACGGATTTCAATGATCCCGCGCTGAAAAAAGCAAAAGAAGGTATTTATCCGATAAAAAATGTAAAAGACTTTACGGCAAATTATCAGAAAGCCGGCGGAAACTTATCTTTCGCCAAATATTATCATGCACAGTATGATTCTGTTATTATGGATAAATATTTAAAACAGCGCATCACGTTTGCGAATCATAATTTGGCCACGGACGGGGTATTCGGAGAAATGCATCTGATTCTCTGCCGCAATGTGCTGATTTATTTTGACAGAGAACTTCAAAACCGGGTGCTTTCTCTGTTTAAAGACAGTCTGATACACAAGGGTTTTCTCTGCCTCGGAACCAAAGAAAGCCTTCAATTTTCAGATGTGTGTGATGATTTCAAACTGATTGACGCAAAGAATAAAATCTATCAGAAAAAGTTTTAGACCTCTCCCCACGACACCCCCTCTCCTTCGGAGAGGGGGCCGGGGGGTGAGGTGCGGGTGAGGCAGGGGCAGAATCTTGATGAAAAAATACAAAGCGGTTGTGATCGGCGTTTCCGCCGGAGGGATGAAGGTGCTGACAAAGCTGCTGTCCATGCTGCCCGAAAATTTCTCTCTGCCTGTTATGATTGTTCAGCATCTGCATCCGAGCCAGTCCGATTTCTATATCCGGCATTTTAATGAAAAATGCGCCCTGACAGTGAAAGAAGCAGATGAAAAAGAAAAAATTCAGAGCGGATATGTTTATTTTGCACCGCCGAATTACCATCTGCTCATTGAAGAAGACCGCAGCTTTTCATTGTCTTGTGATGAAAAAGTAAATTTTTCAAGGCCCTCCGTAGATGTGCTGTTTGAAAGTGCGGTGGATGTGTATCACTCTGATTTGATAGGCATTATCCTGACAGGTGCGAACAATGACGGCGCTTACGGTTTGCAACTGATAAAAAACAACGGCGGACTGACGTTAGTTCAGAATCCTTCTGAGGCGGAATCCGCGGTGATGCCCCAAGCCGCTATCGCTGCCGGCGGCGCGGATGATATTCTTTCTGCGGAAGAAATCGGAAACCTGCTGATCCGCTTAGATAAAAAACAACAAACCCCAGTCTATTCTTAGCTTTGGCGATCTATTCTTAGCTTTGGCGAACCTCTGACATGAACTATAAGCCCAAAATTCTGATAGTTGACGACAGACGGGAAAATTTATATACGCTGGAAAATGTCTTAAAAGGCGTTGATGCGGAAATTATAAAAACGGACAACGGGAATGACGCGCTCATTGCCACGCTCAACAATGAGTTTGCATTGGCGATTCTCGATGTGCAGATGCCCGGAATGGACGGCTACGAACTCGCGGAACTCATGCGCGGGGAGGCGGAAACCAAATATCTGCCGATCATTTTTCTGTCCGCCGTCTTTTCAGACGATTTCCATATTTTCAAGGGATACGGTGCCGGCGCGGTTGATTTTATCACAAAACCCTTCAATCCTGACGTGTTGCTGGCAAAAGTCCGCATATTTTTAGAACTCTACGGTCAGAGAATTTCTTTGGAAAAGCACAAAAAAGAATTGTCAACCTCCAATGCGCTGATGACCTCTGTGATGGAAAGTCCGAGAAATATCGGCATCTTTGCGCTGGATAGGGAATACCGCTATCTTTCTTTCAATCAGAATCATAAAGACATGATCAGACGGCTCTACAATGAAGACATAAAAATCGGAATGAGAAAACTTGATATTTTAAAAAACGAAGTGGAAAGAGAAAAGTCAAAGCTCAATTTTGACAGCGCGCTGCGCGGTGAAACCTTTGTACTGATTGAGGTGAATGAAGAATGCAGACCGGGTGAAAATATTTCCCGTTATTACAGAGAAAATCATTACAATCCGATTGTTGTCGGAGATGAAATTATCGGTCTGACCGTTTTTCTGACAGATATTACCAAAAGCAAGCAGACAGAAGAAGACCTGAAAGAGACAAATGAAAAACTCCGCGAGCAGATCGCAGAACGCAAACGCGCTCAGGAAGAATTGCTCAAAAACAAGGAAAAAGCGGAAAGAGAACGGGAAACCGCGGAAGTCGCCAATAAAAAGATTATGGCAAGCATCCGATATGCCCACCTGATTCAGAGTTCCCTGCTGCCGAATCCGGAAAATATCAAAGGTTTTCTCCCGGACAGCTTTTTCATCTGGATGCCCAGAGACATTGTGGGCGGCGATTTTATTTTTACCGATTATGTGGAAGACGGATTTATCATCGCGGTGATTGACTGCACCGGACACGGGGTCCCGGGCGCGTTCATGACCATGATTGCTTCTTTCGGACTGAGAAAAATCATCGGCACCGAAGGGTTCCGGGATCCGGCAAAAATTCTGAAAAGGCTTAATTTTATTGTCAAAACAACGCTTCAGCAGGATACGGAATACGCGCTTTCCGATGACGGTTTGGATGCGGCAGTCTGTTTTATCTCCGAATCTTCGGGAACGCTGACTTTTGCCGGTGCCAAACTGCCGCTGATTTCTATTCATAACGGAAAAATAAGGATTGTAAAAGGCGACAAGAAGAGCATCGGCTACAAACGCTCCGAACTGAATTTCAATTTCGCCAATCATGAAATCCCTCTTGAAAAAGAGATGTGTTTCTATATGTTAAGCGACGGATTCATAGATCAGCTGGGCGGAGAGAATCACCGCCGCTTCGGCAGTTGGCGTTTTAAAGAACTGCTTAAAAATAACTATATGAAATCTTTTGCAGATCAGAGAGAAATAATGATTCAGACCTTTAACGAACACAAAGGAAAAAATGAAAGACAGGATGATGTCACGGTGGTGGGTTTCGGTTTCAGATAGCAGATTTCACAGGAAACTGTAGGATTGGCAGGCAGTGTCCGCCCTGCTGCCGAACCGGATGAAAGAGATGTCCGGCAATGTCTGATTTTCCAATTAAAAAATTTGCATGAATAAAAAAAACATGCTAATCTTTTTTTAATTTAAAATTTAAAAAATCAGGGTTCAGACAGCGGCGGCGCGGTGCAGGTCTGCCGCTGCCCGGCCCCCCGGAGATTTCAGAAATGGAAAAATCAGTTTGCAGAGAGTTCAAACCCGGACGCCGCTTTGTCGGGCGTCTGCCTCACGGCAAAGACCTGATTCAGTCTGTCGAAAATTTCTGCAAAGAAAAAGCGATTGTTATGGCAACATTTTCCCTTATCGGCGCTGTCAGTTCGGCAACTGTCGGCGCTTACGACCAGAAACAGCAGGTTTACGTTACGTTCAGGGAAAACTCACCCCTTGAAATCGTAATCTGCGCGGGCAATGTTTCAATAAAAGACGGAAACCCCGTTGTTCATGCCCACATTCTCCTCGGCGACGAACAGGGAAAAACCGTCGGCGGCCATCTGTTTTCGGAAACGCTTCTCTTTGCCGGAGAAATCGAGATTCAGGAACTGATCGGAAATCCGTTGGAAAGGACATCAGACGCTGTAACAGGTTTGATGTTATGGAAATTTTAGAAGAGTTGCAGGTTACAGGTTGCAGGTTGCAGGTAGCAGGTTACATGCTACATGCAACTTGTAACCTGCTACCTGCTACCTGCTACCAATTGACAATGAAGGAGAGATAAAAAAATGCAAATCACGATTACAAAAGCAAAAGACCTCAAACCCAAGCCGGATGAATCCAATCTCGGTTTCGGAACATTTTTTACAGATCACATGCTGCTGATGGATTACAATCCGGACAAGGGATGGCATCTGCCCCGTATTGAACCGTTTTCCCCTTTTGAAATGTCCCCTGCGACCATGGTTCTGCACTACGGACAGGCAGTATTTGAAGGGCTGAAGGCATATCGGACTGCTGCCGGCAAAATACAGCTTTTTCGGCCCAAAGCCAATTTTGCGCGCATGAACCGTTCCTGTGAGATGCTTTGCATTCCCCCGATTGACGAATCGCTTCTCACGGCTTCGCTGAAAGACCTGCTGAAGCTTGAAAAAGACTGGGTTCCCAGAGTCCCGGGCACCTCTCTTTATATACGTCCCACGATTATTTCAACCGATCCCTATCTCGGAGTGCGGGCGTCGAAAACCTATCGTTATTTTGTCATTCTCTGTCCTGTGGGCGCATATTATGCCGCAGGCTTCAACCCTGTGAAAATATGGGTGACAAAAAATTATGTCAGGGCAGTTCGCGGGGGCATCGGCGAGGCAAAAACCCCGGCAAACTATGCGGCAAGCCTGTACGCCGGAGAAAGGGCAGGCAAAAACGGTTATGCTCAGGTTTTGTGGTTGGACGGCGTGGAACAGAAATATGTGGAAGAAGTGGGTTCCATGAATATCTTTTTTGTCATTGACAATGAACTCGTCACGCCAATGCTCAACGGCAGCATTCTTCCGGGCGTTACACGGGATTCCGTCATTGCGCTGGCAAAACACTGGAAGCTGAAAGTTTCGGAGCGGAAAATCAGCATTGACGAAGTGATGAATGCTCATGACGCGGGAAAACTTCAGGAAGTTTTCGGATCCGGCACCGCGGCGGTGATTTCGCCGGTAGGCGAGATGAAATACGGGGACCGGATCATCCAAATCGGCGGCGGCAAGGTCGGTCCCGTAGCGAACAAATTTTTCAAATCTATTCAGGATATTCAGTACGGCAAAGCTGAAGATCCCATGGGATGGATTGAGCCGGTTTGTTAGAATTGAGAATTGAGAATTGAGAAATACCGTTTTTAATAAGATGGCTCAATTCTCAATTCTCACTTATATATTATCTCTTGCAACTGAAAACTGACAAAATGGCTTCCAAAAAAACCGCTTTTGCAGTGGGCTTGTTTATGATTGTGGGGCTGACCCTTGCTGTTATTGCCATTATATGGCTGGGCATGTCCAACTATTTTGAAAAAGGGCGAAATTATGTCGCATATTTTGACGAGTCCGTACAGGGATTGGATAAAGATTCGCCGGTAAAATATCGGGGCGTGTCTGTCGGACGGGTGAAAAGCGTCCGACTTGCGCCGGATGCCACGCTGATTGAAGTTCTGCTGACCATTGAGCAGGATGTGAAACTTGAATCCGACATGGTAGGACAACTGAAATCGGTCGGAATCACCGGCATCATGTTCATTGAAATTGACCGGAAAAAAGAAGGCGAACCCGATTACCTGCCCAAAATCAGCTTCGGCACAGATTATCCCATTCTCCGCACCCGCCCTTCAGGCATCAAAATGTTAATGGACGGTATGGATGCGGTCTTGTCGCTCGTCAATGAATTAGACACCAAAGGCATATCGAACAAAGTAAAATCCGGTTTTGATAAAATCAGTCAGGCGGTTGAAGAAGCCAGATTCAAAGAAATATCAGCAAATATTCAGTCTGTGAGCGCGAAAATTGATGCGATGTTAGATGTTGAAAAATGGAATAAAATTATAGCCTCTGTTGAAAATACCGCCCAGTCTTTGGACACGCTTACGGCAAATGCCGACAGGACCCTTAACGACATTCGCAAAGACATCGGCGGCATTTCGGCAAATGCGAATAAAACGGTTTTAAATATTAACAATACCGTCACTGATGTTGACCGGATCATTGCAAAAAATGAAAAAGAACTGACAGCGGCGATTTCTGATTTCAAGGGTTCTGTAAAAAATATTGATACGTTTATGAAACAAGGCGCCGGACTGATACAAAGTTCTGATGTCAAGGTTTCAGCGTTGCAGCGGCATCTGCTGGTGACGCTTCAGAATCTTGAAAAAGCAAGTGAAAATTTGAACAATCTTTTGGAACATCTTTCGGAGCAGCCGTCTCAACTGCTTTTCGGGGAGCCGGTTCCCTCGAAGAAGAGTGAATGAGTGATGATTACCGGCGTACTACTCATTCCCACGCTCCGCGTGGGAATGCAGACCAGACGCTCTGCGTCCGATTAAAGTATTACCGGCGTACTCGTGGTTAAAAAAGCAGGGAAATAAGCAATGAAACGAAGTCTTCTTCTTTTACTCATATCTCTCGGCATATCTCTCAGCAGTTGTATGAATTTGAAGCAGCCGCCGGAGAAGATAAGCTATTATTCTTTTGAATATGACTCACCGAATGCGGGAGTGAAAAAACAGCTTCCGTTTGTGCTGAGGGTGAAACGCTTTCAGATTTCGCCGCTTTACGCATCGAATAAAATCGTGTTCAGAGACGCCGCGTTCAAACGGGACATGTATGCTTATCACCGATGGCATTCAAATCCGCGAGATATGGTGAGTTATTTTTTGGCAAGAGATTTGAAAGGCTCCGGCGCATTCAAGGCTGTTTTCTCCGTTGAAGACAGCACGCCCTGTTCCTACACCATAGACGGCGCAGTGGAGGAATTTTTTGAACAGGACAATACGGATTCGTGGGAAGCGGTGCTGTGTCTTGAAATTACCTTGTCGAAAGAAGAGGAGCCGGATGCGAGCAAAAGAATCATCATGCAGAAAAACTACCGCTCAAGACAGACGTGCAGTCAGAAAAATCCGGCATCTCTTGCAGAAGCCATGAGTAAAGCCATGTCAGAAATTTCCGGAAAAATCATCAGCGATGTTTACGGAAAGTTGTCAGCAGTCAATGTTTATTAGACCTTATCGGAAATAAAAGGTTTTTCGCAGAGACGCAACGCAGATTTTTGTAAAGCGATTTTTAAAATCGCTCTACTGTAAACGCAGATTTTTGTAAAGCGAATTTTATCTATTTTCAGCCCGGGCGCTTGCGAAGCGATTTTCAAAATCGCTCTACTTCTCTTTGCGCCCTTTGCGTTCTTTGCGAGAGATAAAAGTGTCTTTGTGAGAAAAAGTTGAACCGACAATGAACCGATTTGCCTATCTTACATCAGGATTTGCCGTAAAGACGCTTTCCCGGCTTTCCAAAGCCCGGATCAATATTCACGGGAAAGAAAACTTGCCCGACGGCACGAGTATTTTTGTCATCAATCACTTCACCCGCATCGAAACCCTGCTGATGCCCTACTATATCTGTCAGTTGACAGGGGTTCCGGTATGGTCGCTGGCGGATTACGGGCTTTTCAGGGGAAGTCTGGGGGTTTATCTTGACAAAGTGGGTGCGGTGTCCACGAGAAATCCTGACAGGGACCGGATCATCGTGAAAAGTCTGCTTGCCGGAGAAGCCAACTGGATTATTTTTCCCGAAGGTTTCATGGTAAAAACAAAGAAGATATTTGAGAAAGGCCAGTTCATGGTCTCTTCTCCTGAAGGAACTCATCCGCCGCATACGGGCGCGGCAACCCTTGCGCTCCGAGCCGAATTTTACCGCCGGCGACTCCTCAGCATTCGGGAAAACTCGCCGGATGAAGCCAAACGCGTGAGCGAACTTTTCGGCATGGATTCCGTGAAATCCGTGTCTGAAAAAACCATATACATCGTGCCGGTAAATATTACTTATTATCCCATACGGGCGAGGGAAAATATCCTCAACAAGTTGGCGGCAAACCTTGTCGAAGACATGCCGGACCGAGCCGCCGAAGAAATTATGATCGAAGGCACCATGCTGCTTTCCGGCGTTGACATTGACATCCGTTTCGGCAAGCCTATTCCGGTGGGAGAATTTATCTGCAATACGCCCGTTGAAAAAGACATTGCCGCAACCTGCGAAATCAATTTTGACGATCCCATTCCCTCAAAACAGGTCATGCGGAATGTCTCACTGAAAATGATGCAGCAATACATGTCCGCAATTTACAGCATGACGACTGTGAACCACGATCATCTTTTTGCCTCTGTTCTCAAGCAGATTCCATTTCAGAAAATTGATGAGGCAGACCTCAGACGCAGAGTCTTTCTTGCCGCGACGCTGAATCTTGGGAAAAGCAATATTTTTCATCATACCAGCCTTGATGCGGATCAGGCGCATCTGCTCACAGACGACCGATATAACAAGTATAAGGAATTTATCGCCATCGCGACAGAAAAAGGGGTTATACGCAAAGAAGACAATACGCTGGTGAAAGACTCGTCCAAATTCTCCGTGCCTTCTGATTTTCACCGGATGCGGATTGAAAACCCTGTTTCAGTCATTGCAAACGAAGTGGAACCGCTGGCAATGCTTCAGCGTCATATCCGGGGGATTGCGTGGCAGCCTGCTTTCCGCATCAGACGCAGAGTTTTCAATTATCTGCAAAACAAAGAGCTTGCTGAATTTGAAAATGACTACAAGGCATACTATATCAAAGGAGAGTCAAAAGGAAAAGAAGTCGGATCGCCTTTTCTTCTCAAAGGGGCTTCCAAAGACATGGGCGTGGTGCTGATTCACGGATATATGGCGGCGCCGCTGGAAGTCAGAGAATTGGCGGAATATCTTGCCCGTCGGGGGCTGTGGGTTTACTGTCCGCGCTTGAAAGGACATGGAACCGCTCCCGACGACCTTGCCGTGAGGAGCTATAAGGATTGGATAGAATCTGTTGATACAGGCTTTGCCCTTATCAGCAGCATAACCAAGCATGTAGTTGCGGGCGGCTTTTCCACCGGCGCCGCGCTCGCGCTGGATTTGGCGGCAAGAGTCAGAGAGGTGCGGGGCGTATTTGCGGTATGTCCGCCCCTGCGGCTTCAGGATTTTGCCGCAAGATTTGCGCCGGCTGTGGATACATGGAATCGTCTCATGACAAAAGTTCATCTCGGAGTCAAAAAAGAATTTGTTGAAAACAGACCGGAAAATCCCCATATCAATTATGTGAGAAATCCGATTTCCGGCGTAAAAGAGATCGGCGAACTCATGGACTCGCTCGAACCCCGCCTGTCTGAGATAACAAAACCCGCGATGATTATACAGACGCTCAATGATCCGGTAGTCAATTATAAAGGCTCAAGGCAGATATTCAAGATGCTGGGTTCCGAAGACAAGCAATATATTTTATTCAATTTTGACCGTCACGGCATTCTGATGGGAAAAGGTTCGCACAAAGTGCATGAATCAATATGGAATTTTATAAAATATTTATAATCTGTTTTCCGTCAGTCGTAAAGGCTCTCGCAAAGGGCGCAAAGTTCGCAAAGAGAGACAAAGAGACAAATATTTTTTATAAAAAAGCTTTTCTTTGCGCCCTTCGCGTCTTTGCGAGAAAAAATGCGCTTCAAAAAAAGGAGATATTTTGAATCAGGAACAAGTAGAAAAATCAAAATCTGTATTGGTCGAAAACACATTTAAAATAATGCGTCAGGTTCATGAAGACACGATACGGATATTGGAGAATCTGGGCGCCGGCTTTATATTTCCGAGGGAATCTGAAGAACGCAAAAAAGGAGATATTTTGAATCAGGAACAAGTAGAAAAATCAAAATCTGTACTGGGTGAAAACACAGTTAAGATGCTGCGTCAGGTTCATGAAGACGCGATATGGATACTGGGGAATCTGGGCGTCGGCTGTAACAACCTTGAAATACTGAAACAATTTCAGATATTGGAAGAAGACAATCAGGCGATTGTTTATGAAAACCGCATCTATATCATGCCTGATCTGGCGGAGCGGTGTCTGAAGACGGTTCCGGGAATTGCCGAGTTTTTTGTGCCTCGGAACAGTTTTTTTATCGGCGGAACCGCGCCGTATATCTATGACGATGCAGCCGGAAAAGGCGGTTTGTCTCCTTCTCTCGGGCATCTGATTCGGATTGCCAAGACTGCCGAAAAAAACAAAGTCGTTGCCGGTATGGGAAAAGGCGTAAAACTCAAAAATGAAATTTTGCAGATGAACATCATGGCTGAATATTGCAGCAAGCCGCTTTATTTCAATGTAAATTCAGATGCGGCGATTGAAAACGCAAAAGCAATTTACGCAAAACGGAAAAATATCATGGCGATGTTTAATCTGACCCGTTCCCCGCTGCAAGTAAATGAAAATGTCTCAGACTCTTTTGTGAAAACAGTGAAAGCGGGTCTGCCGGTTTTTATTTCGGCAATGCCCTTAGCCGGTGTGAGTGCGCCCTATTGTTACAACGGCGTGCTTGCCATGACTCACGCGGAAGTTCTTTTCGGGATATGTACGGCGCAACTGCTTCATCCGGGAATCACCTGCATTCATGCCGGTTATCCGACCATTGCGGATCCCAGCCTTGACTACCATCCCAATTTCGGACTGATAAGCCACAATCTCGCAAACATTCTCATGGCGCATCTGAATCTGATGCTTGATATTCCTACCTGTCAGAGTGCGGGAATGACGCATGAGGCAAAGCTTACGGAACGGTCCATGGCAGATACCCGCATGGGACATGCTTTGTGTCTGAAATACGGATTTCATATCATGCGGCATAGTTTCGGATTTCTCCGTTATCTCACGGATTTCTCATTTGCCAAATTGGACACGGACATTTCAATTGCACAAACCGTCACACCTGCCGACGCGCCTGAGATTGAAATGCCGGTTTATGACGAAAGAGGAATGGCATCTGTCAGGCAGACCGGTGCGAATATGTATAAAGAAGATTCCCTGACTACCGTCAATCTGGGAAAAATATTTGTCAGTTAACGAGTCGGGAGTTGAAACACGAGTTGATATAAACGAAGTTTTAATCTTTAACTTTCAACTTATTACTTTTTGAAATATCAAAGTTTTTTCAGATATTCCTTGAATTCGGCTTCAAAAAATGCTACTAAGTTTGAAAATATGGCAGTCATGCAGACATAGTGACAAAATTTTATCCCTGTCATTCACCCGGACCCTAATACGGATTCGCTTTCAAACAGCGATGTAGGGCGGACAAAGCGAAGCGTGTCCGCCATGCAATGCTGAAATGCTAAAATTTCGCCTGGCGGCTCATTTCAGCACTCCGCTTCGGAACTTTCCGGAGTGCTGAAATGAGCGAAGCGAAATTTTAGCACTGCACCGATACTGGCATGGCGGACATGCTGCGCTTTGTCCGCCCTACGGGCTTCCGGAGTGCTGAAATGAAAACAGATGCGTCTCTGCGAGAAATAAAAGCGGGAGACTTTTACTTCCGATACAATCTGATAATAAAGAGGATTTTTCCAATGAAAAACATCATGATGATTTTAACGCTGCTCTTTTTGATTACAGCAGTCATTGCGGTCAACGGCTGCCATTCCCGAAACGAAGCGCCGAAAATAACACCTCAGGGCTGGTTTGACGCGGGTACTACCTGGGCGGAAAAAGGCGAATACGATAAGGCAATTGACTCGTACAATAAGGCATTGAAAATGGACCCGCTTTACACAGGCGCATATTTTTACAGGGCGCAGATGTGGGAGGAAAAAGGCGAGTATAACAAGGCAATCAAGGATTACAACAAAGTTCTGAAAATCAGTCCGAATCTTGAAAAAGCCTATAATTATCGGGGCGGCGCATGGCAGATGAAAGGCGAATCGGACAAAGCTGTTGAAGACTACACCAAAGCCTTGGAAATAAATCCGAACAATGCGGTTGCCTACCATAACCGGGGAAATGTCTGGGGCAAAAAAGGCGACTATGACAAAGCCATTGAGGATTTTAACAAGGCGGCGGAGCTGAGTCCCAGTGAACCGGCAATTTATGACAATCGTGGAAATGCGTGGAGTAAAAAAGGCGACTACGGAAGGGCAATTGCAGATTATAACAGGGCATTGGAAATTGATCCGAATTTCGGCATGTCCTGCAACAATCTGGCATGGCTGCTGGCGACCTGCACGGATTCCCGGCTTCGGGACGGAAACAGAGCCGTAAAACTGGCGCATAAGGCATTGACGCTTCTTCCTGATATTTCCACTTCCGACACGCTGGCTGCCGCTTACGCTGAAGCCGGTAATTTTGATGAAGCTGTCAGAACGATGGAAAGGCTTATTCTACTGCTCCGCAGAAGCAAAACAGAAGATTTGGTGCCTTATCTTGAACATTTGAATGCCTACAAAGCCCGAAAGCCCTGGCGGATAAAATAGAAACATAAAAACCGGAACACGAAAGCACGAACATCTTATTTCAATCAGGAATGAAAAACACGGAAAATCATGTTAATCCTTTAATCCTTTAATCAAAATCGTGTTTTCGTGTTCCCAAATTAAGGAAAAATATAGATGAAGATAACAGCAATCGGTGTAAATTCGGCATTTGCCACAGGGAATTATGAGGATGTAGTCTCAGAAAAAGACGCTTGCGAACTTGCCTTGAAAATAGCTTATTCTCAGGATTTCAAACATGCCTCCGCAGAGGTGCTGACGGCTGAAATCAGAAAACACAGCAAACGCTCCTACATGCCGAAATGGCAGGCAAATTTTCTGATAGAATTTGATATGCCGAGCAAAAGAGGAAAAAGTCCCTATCGTCTGCTCATAGACATCGGCGGAGACGCAAGACACGCATTAAAAGGACTCGGACTGACTTCTGCGGATATAGACGGCGTGTATATTTCCCATCCCCATAATGACCATATCGGCGGCATAGAATACCTCGGCGTCACCACGCTTTTCAACCCCTACTACACACCGGCAAAAAAGGAATGGCTGGGCGCTCAGTTCATTGCGGACAAGCTCTTTCTCGAAAAAGAATGGTGGAACGGTCCCCCTGAAAACGCCAAACCGGATATTTTTATTCACAGAAAAGTGCTTGAGCCTTTGAAAAGAGCGGTAGCGCCGGGTTTGGACACGGTGCAGGGCGTGCCGAATGTATGTTTGGAAACCTACTTCAATATTCATCTGATAGGCAAGCAGGAAAGCGGAAAAACCGTAACCAAAAGGTTTCAGGACGGCAAGGGCGAATGGATTATGACGCCTATTTTCGCCATGCACGTCATTTCCAGTTCCGAAGAAATGGCGAGCTACGGTATCAGCCTTCAGCATTCCAGCGGTTACAATATCCTTATGCCCACAGATACGTTGCACATGATGCCGCCCCAGTTGGAGTCTCACTACAGACGGGCAAACCGGATTTATATGGATTGCGAAACCAGTCCTTTTCCTTCGGGCGTTCATCCGCATATCTCTGATTTGATAAATCGTCTTGTCCCGGAGATTCAAAAGAAATGTCTGCTTTATCACTATGATGCTTATCCTGATGTTCCTGAAGGCATGTTTTGCGGCGTTCTGAAAATCGGAGACTCGCATGTTTATCCCGAATAAGGCGGAAAAAGTGATTCGGAAACTGAGTTTTTCAAAAAAGCTCAGTTTCTTCAGACCGCAGTGTGCAACAATCGTAATTTTTTCACTTCTGATAAGTTTTATTTTTCTGCATCCGGCTTACGGGGCAGAGGTTGAATTGCTTTTAAAAGAATATTCAAAAAGTATTGTCCTTGTCAAAACAGAAAAGGGAAGCGGCACCGGATTTTTTATCAACTCCTGCGGCAGTATTGCGACATGCTTTCATGTGATTCAGGGGGCGAAAACAATTCAGGTAAAATGGGACAATGCCTTGTGGGATGCACAAGTCATTTATAAAGAAGAAAAATACGATCAGGCAATTGTTCAAATATGCCGGACAGATACGCCCTATCTGAAGATTCAGAAACATATTGTGGAGCGGATTCCCGATCAACTGGCGAAAACTTCAGATGCGGTTTCAATTCTCGGTTATCCCTTCGGACAGGAAGTTTTGACCGTAACACGCGGGAAAATAACGGAGATATATTACCGCTATGAGGAAATGGGCGGTATGGAGCTGTCCGGTATGCTGGAAAATGTGATTTATCAGACAGATGTGCCGGTTCAGCCGGGAAATTCCGGCAGTCCGGTTTTTGACGAAAAGGGAACGGTCATCGGCATGGCAACCGCAAAAAAAGACGCGGCAGAAGGCGCATCGGAAATGAGTTTTATCCATTCCTCAGATCACTTGCTGGACAAAAAACGTCTGCTGTTTCAGTCTGCTGACCTTGAGGAAAAAGCGGTTGTACTGCACAGAGAAACAGAAAAATGTATGCATCACGGCAATCCTTATTACTTCAGATACGCAGATTGCTGCAAAGACAATACGGGTCCATTTTATTATGAATGTCCAAATGTTTCCTGCGGAATCGTGAAGTACAGAGACATTTTTGCCGGCAGTTTTCTGGGGATTCCGCTGTATGTCTCATGCAAGCCCACGGTTACGCCCCGCAATTTTGAAGACAAATTTTTTGATAAGACGACATATTCCGAGTCATTTTATCTGTTTTTGTGTCAGACCGCAGAAAATGCCGAGTTGAAAGATTTGCTTGCAAATCGGAGGAAGGCAAAATAGGCATGGGGGATGTCTCACTCTCCCTTTGAAGGGGGGGCAGGGGGGATGTTTCCGCTCAGGGAGGATATTTTGCCACGGACACTTAACCTGCCTTACAGAAACACCCCCCTGCCCCCCTCGAGGGGGGATTTTTTCGGTGATAAAATTAAAATTTAAAGGAGGTCAGAAAGATGCAGTGTGAGAGATGTCAAACCCATATCGCCGCAGGAGAAGAAAAAGAACTTCACGGGCGTACCTTATGCGAGGATTGCTACATGGATGTGCTTTCTCCTGCCCGCGCCTGTGACCCCTGGGCGGTTCACAGCGCCAAGTCTTTTGAAAAAAGCGGAGGCGCGGTGTCTGAAGTAAATGAGACACAGGCAAAAATTCTCCGAATTTTGAAAGAAACCGGCGGGATATCGCCGGGTGAACTGGCAGAAAAACTTCAAATCAGACTGTCAGACCTTGAAAGAGAATTTGCCTCGCTTCGGCATACAGAGAAAATAAGAGCCGAACTTCGGGACGGAAAGAAAATTCTCCTGTTGTGGTAACAGCATGAAAACCTTGACACCCGGAAAGACATGCCCCGCCTCTGTTTCCCTTCAATGCCTTCTCATTGAATTATTTGTATTTTATTATTCTTATCTCAGATTCAGACTTATGACTCAGGATTTAAAGTTTTACTTTGCCAGCTTGACTTTCCGGTGTTATTGCAGAATGCCGGGGCTGAAAACAGAATCTGTTTCAGCCGGGCCGTTTTACTGACTGAACGGAGTGAAGAATCTCTTTCAGGGATTATACCAATTCGCTATCAAAGATCGGTCTTTTCAGACCGTAAATCGCCCCGGCTTAAAACACCCGGCTGAAAATAGATAAACCGCTTAAACCGCTTGAAAAGCGGTTTTACGGAGATCGCTCAAACCGTAAAGCGATTTTTCAAATCGCTTAAACCGCTTAAAAAGCGGTTTTACGGAAAACACCGTTTTTGAAAGCGGTTTTACGGAGAACACCGTTTTTGAAAGCGAATCGGGATTACCCTTCGCTACATTCAGAGTGACATTTCAGGGAAAGTTGACAACATACTGCTATAATGCTAAAGATTAAAAAAAAAATTAAAAACAAAGGTGAAACCATGAAAAAAAACAGTCTTGCCAAGACACTCATTGTGTGGGTATGTGTTTTCGGCTTTTCATCTGCCTTATCTGCTCAGGATATATCTTTAAAAGAAGCAGATGAAAATATTGATGAAGAACTCAGATGGCTTAAAGCGGAGTCAATTGTCATAACCGAAATCGCTACCAAAACCGGAATGGATGCGGAACTTGTTCCGGGCATGGTCACGGTTTTGCAGGGCAGGGAACTTGAAGAAAAAGGCATCCGCACGGTTTATGAAGCGATTTCTCTTGTTCCGGGAATTAACACACATATCAATACAATGGGCGACAAGCAGGCTTCTGTCAGAGGATTGGGAGGCGGTTTTTTTTCAGGCAATCTGAAACTGATGACAGACGGGATTGTTATGAATGACGCCCTGAACGCCTCGGGTTATGCAATATATAACATTCCTGTCAGACAGATTGACAGAATAGAAATCATACGGGGTCCCGGTTCTGTTGTCTATGGCGAATATGCTTATGCAGGCGTGATAAATGTCATAACCCGCAAAAATCAAAACCATGTTTACGGTTATTATGACAGCAATGAGGGTTACGGCGGAGGCGGAAATTTATGCTGCAAATTTCCTGAAAAAGATTTCAGTATAAATCTCGGTCTTTCAGGATTTAAAAGCGACGGTCCCGATGTTGAAGCAGGCAAAGACAGGCTTTATGAAGGATTTTTCGGTCTGAAACTCGGCGATTACTCCAATGCGCCGGGGACTGTCAATGAGGCTCAGAAAGACAGATTTGCAAATCTGATTCTTAAATATAAGGATTTTTCGCTGACAGGGCAGTATATTTCCGGCGGCAACGGGGATTATTTCGGTATTATCAATGTTCTTCCGTCTGATAACAAGCGGGTTGTCATATTATACGAACATAAGGCAGTTGAAGCCGCACAAAGCATCAGTTTCTCGGATTTCTTTAAAACAGACGTAAAAGCAGGATGTCGGCTGTATAAGTATGAATTTGACAGGATGGAAGCACTTCCGCCTATAACGGGTTTACCTTTGCCTGACGGTTCAACTATGGATATTACTCCGGCTGACGGCTCTCTTCTTTCTCCCT
>JFJP01039508.1_pt1 | contig 42894 bp, 60 predicted proteins | sample 431651 | NCBI WGS metagenome assembly JFJP01 (sample SAMN02602958, study PRJNA72255) | Microbial mat metagenome, whole genome shotgun sequencing project. | biome: fresh water; feature: sink hole; material: water; isolation source: purple microbial (photo- and chemosynthetic) mats found in...
ATCTCACTATTAATCTGTGCTATGTCTTCCTCAAACTTACCGTTAAGAAGTAGTATGTTCTTTTCGGCTAAGGCTGTACGACGCATATGTTCCTTAAGAGATGCGGTATTCTCAGTCATAATGATTTTGATCTCAACTATGTCATCAGATATCTTATCTACTTTATTTTCCAGCCTATTGTCATCCATTACTTCTCCTGCTCGTTCAGATCAATAACCATACCTTCGTCGTTAATACCAGGAAGCATTTCAGCTGCATCTTGTAAAGCTCGTCTATCTCCAGGCTGTTGCATCATGGCGAATAAAGCAGCTTGTCGCTTCTGACCGTTAAATCCTGCTATCATCTTAAGTTTAGTAGCAACACTCTTATACTGTGGCATTGTTGCCATGTTGTCCGCCATTTTCATAAGACTATCGGGGGTTGCTGTTCTTATGAAGGAGGTAACAGTATTCATTGTTTTATTGGCATACTGACCAATTTTATGTGCTCCTATTGCACCTTGCGCTTTAGCTGTTGCAAATAAGGTCGACGCATCTCCAGTAAGAGCGTTCTCATCTGCCATCATTCGTGCTATTCTTGTATGTTCTGAAGCATCCTTCATTCTGTTCTGTAATGCCTCGAACGCATTAGGTCCTTCGCCTTTTTGTGTTGATTGCTTAAGAAGGTCGAATGCTTCACCTAATCTTTGCGTGTCTTCTTGTGTTGGATCAAAAGCTTTCTTACCGAAACTATCAAGTTTCTTCAGTGCGTTAGTTCTAATAAGCTCGGCATCACTGAACTTTGACATAGCTGGATCGTACAAACCCAATTTAGCCGGTGCTCGACTTATATCCCTATAACGACTCTTTAACACATCAAGCTCTAGTTTGGCTTCTGGTGATAATCCGCTATATTGTGCATCGTCTATTGCACGCTTAGCGGCCAGAGCTTCTGTGTGTATTTCGCTACCAGGTTGTGCGGAATCTATTAAAGTCTGGAGTTCTTTTCTTGCAGTTTGCAATTCAGAACGAGTTGCTTCTGGTTTAGTTATCTTAGTTATAACTTCTTTAGTTGTCTTTTCTTTTAACGGTTCAGCGGGCATTACCAACGTATCGTCAGCTCTAGTCGTAGATAACACACCCAGTTTTTTAGATGGAGACGAATCTGTGGTAAATTCTCTACTTGCTGTAATTCCCTCATCGACTAACTGTTTAGCTCTTTCCTCTATCAAAGCAGCAGTGTCTGGATTATTATCCATCGCATCTTTTAGTCTAGCTTCCACCCTCTTCTTAGCGAGAGCATCTAGTTCTTTTAGCTTCTTAGGGTCATTACCAGACATAGTTCTAAGTACATTAATCTCCGAATCGCCTTCCTCTACGAATCGTTTTCTAAGCTCCTGAGCGATTTGTCGCCTTGCTGTTGTGTACGAAGCTTTTACTTCTCCAACACTGCGAGCTTCCTCGGCTTTTCTAAGTGTCATTTCTTTACTTTGCTTAGGGACTAATTCTGTCTTAGTTACTGTTTCCTTTTTAGCCTTACGGATTTTGTCAAATATCTTAAATAGTTTCTTACCTTCAGCAGAATCGGGTTCTAGTCCCCGTTCGGTAATTAGTTTATTTATAACAGAATCAACATCAATCTTTCCTTCTTGCTTAGATAAGAACTCACCGATATCTTTACCTGCCTCACCCTTAACTTGACCCATCTTATTGTAAAAATCTTCCATTAATAGTCGTTGCTTCTCGACTACTTTTGCAGTAAGATCTTTTCCTAAAAGATTCTCCCCTGCAAGACCAGACTTAAATGTTCTAACTAAATCCTGAAAATAAGGCTGTGCCTCTACGACACCACCGATCTCTTTCCCGATCCACGGTAACGCTTTACCTAAAGCAACAGAAGCACCGGCTCCTAGCATAGCGCCACCAGCAGCCTCTTTTGCTGTATCAAGTGATAATTTGTCAGACTCGGATGCACCAATTCCAGATGCAGCACCAGCTATTGCGCCAGCCTTAGCTAGCTTACCTGCTGTAAGTGCGCCCTTAGCTAACCCCAAACCAGGAACAGGAACGGCTATACCGCCAGCTATGTTCCCACCAAAGTAGGACATAGGGTTAGCTTCTTCTGCTTGTTTATATTCGTGTCTACTTTCGGCCAGTGCTGTATTATAGTCATCATCGGTAAGAGAAGATAGTACAGCTGCTGTTGCCTCATCAGCAAAACCCAATGAAGCTCCCTGAGCTGCGCCCCTCAGGATTGATTCTAGTGTTGATGGTGTAGAATTAGTAACACCTTGATCAAATCCAGATAGATCGTAGTTCTTCACTTCTTCATCAAATCCTGAAATATCTATCTCTTTAGCCATTACAACTTACCAGCCTTCCTTAGTGCGGAAATCGCTTCATCCTTAGAAATGTTATTTTTCTTCATAACTGCATTTATGCCAGCTTCCTGTGCCGCGCTAAAGCTTTCTTGATTGCTTAATTGTTGAGCTGGTGCTCCATATCTAGAGTCAATTAATTCGTAGTTGTCAGAACTGATACCGCGAGATTTTGCCTGTTTTAATGACTGATCTGCTACCCTTCGGTATTTGCTCTCAGCACCAGCTTTAATCGCATCCATATATTTCTTCATGTCTTGAATATATTCTTTAGTAATGATTCTAGGCGAATTACCGAGTTGAGTTACTTTAGTTCTAAGATTAGCAAGACTACCTTGCCCCATTCTAGCCAACTCAACCTCAGCTTCTCTAACTGCACTATTCCTATCCAGAGCTTTCATAAATGAATATATAGCAGCAACGTCACCAGTTGCCGAGGACTGAGCTATTGCTGCGGACAAGTGGTCTACAGCCTGTTCAACGTTTGCTATGTTCTTATACTCATCTGTTTTTTGTAATCTATCTGCCTCTTTCGAGATGAAATCTTGTTGTCTAAAATCTGTTTTATCTTGTGTTCGTTCTTCTTTGGATTTAGCTAGTTCTCTAGCCGAATCGCGTCTACTGTCAGCAGCCATTTTAGTATTGATAGTCTGAACAACTTGTGGGAATATCTTCTCTAATGCTGATGCGCTCATGTTTTCATAAGCCTTCATGTTCACACCACCGACCATACCCATCTGAGTTAATGTAGCCCTCATTGCTTTGGATATGTTACTATTTGGATCACGCTTGGCTTCTTCATCTGTCATTTCAGCCTGGGCTTTTTTGAGATCAAATTCTCTACCCTTTGTCTTCATCTCTTCGTCGAGTTCTTGTAGAGGACGCCCAGCCATTTCTTTAATAGGTGCAGCAATATCTTTATTAGCCTGTCTTCTTCCTATACCAGCGGCAGCTTGCTCCCCAGCTAGCATCATTGTAGCAAGTAAATCGCCACTACTTCTAGCCTTCTGTGCGTCAGCTAGACGTTGATTGAATGTCTCTAATAGGGATGCAGGTCTTTCTTCGGTTTGAGCTAGATCGGCTTCAGCTGGAGCCGCTGTCATCTTTTTTTGAACAGGGGAAGCTTTCGGCATGAATTTACTAATGTCTGCGGGTTCACCAATTGACATACCGTATGGTGTGGTTATTTCCTGAGATGGAGACATTTCGATTCTAGGTGGTAGCTCATGGGGGTAATCCAACATACCAGGGAAAGATGTATTTTCCTTAGTTCTTGCTGGATCTACGCTGTAATTAATAGGATCACGGTTTACATTCAATGAATTGATGAGATTCCTAGCTGGAAGGGAATCTTCAGAAGTTAAGTCTCTTCCTTGTGTATCTATTTCTTTCTGTTCTTCTACAAGATCAGGACGAACTAATTTTCTGAGATTAGCATCAACATTATCAGCTCTAGTTAATTTTCGCATTAAGTCTAATATAGACACAGACTCATCAGCCATTATAAACCTGCCTTTTTACGCTCTAGATCATACCATCTATCAGCATTAGCTTGATCTGCTGCTTGTTTGCTATCAGCCCTAGCTTGGTCCGCTAGATTTGTTTGATACTGCTGATAACCACCGATGGCAGTTTGGGCACCCTGACTTATGCCGCCCCACATATTACGTGTGGCAGCCTCATTAGCTCTCATATTGTTAGCAACAGTAGCTGATGGATTAGACATTAATGTTGCCTTATTTGTCTCGTTCTGGAATTTTTGTTGAATTAGTCCTTTATTAAACCGTTGATCTGAATTGCCGAGATCAACATTAGCATTAGCTAAACTTTGTGCTTGACTTAAATTATATCTTTGTGCATCATTAAATCTGTCAACATTACGAGTACCAGCTCCAGCTTTTTGCTGCATATTAGTGAGTTCTCTTTGATTCAACGCTTGAGCTAGGTTTGCCTGTCTACCATAATCAGCTGATTCCATATTACCAGCAAGACCACTAGCCTGACCCATTGCTGCTAATGCTCGTTGGTGTGCCATTGCTGCAAGTCTGTCTGTTTCTTCTGACTGACGATTGGCTTGTGACTGCGCAGCTTGCGCTCTAATTGCCAATCCTGCATCACTGGTTCCCATTCCTCTAGCTTGCTGACCTTCTAACAAGGACTTAAGTCTAGCTGAGTTGTCTTGCTCTGTTTGTCGCTTCATTACATTCAGCTGAGCTTGTTCTTCTGGAGTGAAGCTAGTTTGGCCGAGCTTAGTAAGTAAATCCAAATTAGCCATCTGTGTTTGTTTTAAACGTGGATCAAGCTGTACATCTTCAAGAGCATCCCTAGCTCCTAATTGCTGGGCTAATTCAGATTGATTGCTTAATGTACCAGCTGATTCATACAGTTTAGAATATAGCTTTTGCTTCTCGATGTCTGGAATATCTATATTCTTGATATAGTCCAACATCTCCTGATTCATACGGTCTGCGTTCTTTCTGTCACCAGATGCTTGATTGTTGCCGATTAAACTACCTGCGATATTAACTAATGCTGGAATTGCTGCTGCCCAAGCCATTATGTGCTCCTATTACTACGCAACAATGCGCCTAGATTTGAGAACTGACCGTATCCTTGTTTTTCTGCTTCCTTGAGTCGAGCTTCCATTGCGTCAGTTTCTGGATTAGCAAAACTAAAACCAGGGTTATTCTCTTCCATCCACTGTTGCTCTGCTCTTCTCGCCTTAACTAATTCACTCAATCTATTGAAATCTTCGTATTTATCTTTGTTAACTTGACCAGTCGCGATAATATCATCTGACATAGCAGAGTATGGAGTGAACTTACCTTCTTCTTTTTTAACATCAGTTATATTACTACCAGTAAGATCCTGCAATGCCTTTATATTAGCAGCGGTTTTATCTGTCATTGTTCTGCTTTTAGTCAATACAGTTGGATCATATTGAAACATCGAAGCTATTTGGTTTGTCATATCTGAACTAGTTGGACCATATACAGCATTACCACCATGAACACCAAGGGTTTCCATCATAACTAAATCATCTTCAGTTATGTTTTTATTTCTGATACGTTCCTGTAATCCACCAAGATCAGCCTTAGCTTTTGTATCAGCAGCAGTGAAGTCGCTATCTATAGCAGACTGAGTGTCCTTACCTACAGCGTCAGCACTAAGGAAACCGGTATCTGCTCCATACATATCAGCTAATTCTTTTTCTTTAGTTTTCAGTCCACCGATAACGTCACCAGACTTACCGAGTTCACCTTGTTGTGCGTAATAGTTTAATGCTTGAGATTTTAACTGTCCTTGTAGATCAGACATACCTTGCTTCTGTCCAACCATTAATGCACTAGTGTCTAATGCATTACTTCTCTGACCGAGGATCTTATTCATTAACGCTTCTCTACCTACTTGACTACCAAACTTCTGAGATGCACCCGCTGTTGCTTGTAATGCACTAGTATTAGCACCCATAGCAGTAAGAGCTTGTTGCTCTAGAGCATTCTCATCTGCCAGTGTGCCACCTACAGCAGACTTGAATCTCGCTGATTCATCCGGTGTCCCAGGTGCTTTATTTGCGACATAACCATACAAACCACCGGCGGTTTTAATATCTCCGGCTAGTGACTCAGCTCCTGCTACATTTTGATTTGCAGTATCAACACTAGATCTGAATGTATCAGCGGTGGTGTCTGCTTCTTTTCTAGCACCTTTACTACCCTGATCTAACGTCTGGCGTAAATTACCGAACAAACGTTGCGTTCCTGACTTATTAGCTTCAGCAAATTGTTGAGCAGAGGTGAATGGAGCAGCACTAGATGCCATACTTTTGTTCTGCTGCATAGCACCGGCTGGTGCTGCTGCTCCTTGTGGTGCGTTGGCTCCCATCATAGGAGTAGTTTGCTGATCATCCTTTTTCTTATTGGGATCATATCCAGTAATAAAAGCCATCTATACCTCTAAATATATATGTTAACCTATTAATATCATTGACAGTGTGTATCTGCGTTGTTTGCCGTCATTCTTAAGTCCGGTGACGCTATTTACAGTGACCTTGCCCTGGCTTACACTAAAGGAAACAAATGGCGCACCGGCTAAGGGTTCATTATCGCTTAAGTTTTGGACGTTTACGCAGATAATACCTTTGGTACTCCTAAGACTAGAGCCAAATTGATTGTCCCCGACCGGTACGCCAGTTGGACTAAATGTTGTGGTAAATGTTACATATTGCTGGTTTAAATTGTCGAAGTCTATACCCTTATTGAAGGCTATTTCCAGCGTATCCATCATCTGATTTATGGATACACCCAACGGTCGGACTGTATCCTGTGCATCTTCTGGGAAATTGTCAGCATTAATGCGAGTAAAGTTATTAACCTTTGCCATTAGAAGTATGCCCTATCACTACCCATATTGAAGGCAAAAGAAATACCGAGCACTGCATATTTCTGCAATGCTGTATTGTGTTTAAAACGCATCTTAATGTACCTACAGCGTTGTTTCTGTCTTGGCACCAAAGTACGCAAAGGATAGGAAAGTCCCTCCCCGCCCCATGCTATGGCGTTGTAGGGGCTATCCCCGAAGTTGGGGCTACCTTCTATGGAAAACTCTATATCCTCGAAGTTACCAGACAAATCACTAGCATATCCTAATGTGGCTTTGGATAGAGCTGTATTTTCCAGGAGAAGCGTGGACGTTCTGAAGTGTTTCCATACCTCTGGGCTACCCATAGCAAGCGGTGCCCATACCACCTGGGTGTCTATACCCTCGTATCTAGTAATGTCGCCTTGGTACAAGGCTCTAGGCTCTTCTAGGAGTGTTACGCTGTTATTGTTCGTATTGATAGATGCAACGGTTGCTGGTGCCGAGAGTACAGATACTGAGCTGTCTACTATGTAGTAGCTTTTAATCAAATTATTAGCATTAGTAAGTAATCCTAACATTTCGACTATTGTATTATAATCAGACAATAATAAAGAACTATCCGAAGTTGCCTCTACATCGAACACAAGAAATCCTGCTGAACTTTTATTCGATGCGGTGGCATTATGTGTGCATCTATTTACATCATCTAATGCGTCTTGTCTTGTTCTATGAACTGTGACATGACTTGAATCTAGATTTCTTAAGTAAACAACATCACCAACCTGAATCGGAACAAAATATGCATCTACCATAACAAGACCAGAATATAGACCGGTAATCTCATAAGCCATACCAGGTTCTATTTCTTGCAGGAATGGCGACTGAAATTCATAATTTAGTATAGAATACGCAGTAAGACTCATATTCCATTGTAACAGATTACTATTCAATGCGTCTACTATTGTATTCATCAAACTAATAATGTCGTAAAACCCAGTGGTTATCTCTTGGAAATTAAAAGAGAAGGAAGTTTCCCCATTTAATTTATAAATAAGATTATTATAAATAAACGGTGTCAACCATTGCTGCTGTACCAATGCATCACCTATTGATGTGCTATTTATATCGGTGAGATACCAGTTGTCTCCGTTTCTATTCAGTAAGGATATAACATCCTCCCTATCAGCATAATCCTTAGATGTACTAGTTTTACGTTCAACCTCTACGGCATCAATATCACCGGCACCTAGGTATATTTTACTTCCTGAAATATCTAGTGCTGCACATGTTGTCTCTTTATTCCACCTGGTGAACGCCCTAGTAAATGTGTTATATCTGTAAACTATTGTACAAGTTTCATCAATTGGTGTTTCTTGCATAAACAGAAAATAGGCTCTATCTACTTCAGAAGACAATCCAAATATCTGAGTTTTGTAATCAGGAAAAGCTGGTGATGTCCCATAGTTAATTAGATTTTCTATCTGTCTAGATACAATGCCCACACCAGTTTCTGAAACGGAAATAATACCCTGTGTACTTAAACAGTAAATTTGGTTATTCAATACTTGAGCACTATCCGGTGCAACCAATTGAGCAGAAAAGTCAAACGGCTTTATGTTAAAGTTGAATGTATTATCACCGGTAAGACGATAGATACCCTCTTCCTTAAAAATGAAAAGACTGTCTCTTAATGGAACAATGCGTAATATTCTCTTATCGCCAGGACCAATTCTAGTGGCATTAGTTACTGGACATGCTTCAGGCTGGTCAACCTTAGACCATCTTAATTCATTTAGTTTGTTCTCATTGAATGAAATGTTTTGAACCAGCAGTGAGGGATTAAACATGTCTACTGTAGATTTAAAGTAATCACCAGTAATAAAGAAACTAGGATCGTCGTAGTTCTCTGTCTCTAATCTGATGGCACCAGGTAATTCTTCACTCAATGATGTGTAATATGCAATAACTTCGGTATTTGGATTAGAGTTTATTTTAGACACTAGAGCTTTAGCTGTTGCCTCTACAGCAGAAGATGGGGAAATGTCATATGATAACAATGTTTCATTTGTTCCTGTTGGTCCTATTCCTGTCACCGGTTGAGAAAATACAAAGCCCGTCGCTGTTGTTCCGTCAGATGATACAGTGCAAGGTCCGCTCTCTATGTTAACGTATGTTATCTTATAATTATTAGATACGCCAACCTGAGACACACCATCGCCTTCTAGAGTGAAGTCATAAGTAGACACCATGGCATCTAATGTTGCTAATGCTATATCTTCATTTGTAGTCTTACCGTTTACATTGATCTTAACGAAAGCAACACCAGTTAGATTTGGTTCTAATACCGTTTGATCTACGGTTCCGTCGTAATAAAAACAATATTGGGTGACATCATTAGCTGAATATACCAAAAAGTATTTGTTATTAAACACCGTAGCGTCTGGTGCAAAAGGCATAGTCTGGTTTACTGTTATTTCACCATTAGCCGCTCTACCTATGAAGTGATATTGTTGATTTGTATTACCATTTATAATAACATTAGCATAGAATAGTTCGGCACTGTCTGGAGAAGAGGGAAGACCAACGGTTAAATTGGCTGGGTCTGATATTGTTATTTGAGTATTTGGACCTACTATGGTTTTTGCAGTAACTACGTAATGTGTATTATTGAACGTCGAGTTTGTTGTATTCTTTATTGCAACAGTAGAGACACCAAACGTAGGAAAGTCTGTTCCCTCAACTAAGACATCCTTAGATGTACCAGTTGGGCTAATGCTTATTATTGTGTGCCCAAAGAAGCTATCTAGACCCACCATTGTGAAGTCTAGTTTATGTTTTGTGTGGTTGTTTGCGAAGAATGTTGTGTTCTTATATACAGCAATGTCTTCTGATTTAGGCGGAACGTGATTTGGTCCCTCCCCATCTCCAGTATTTTCATTAGTGTATAATGCAACACCTGATGCTTGAAGCTCATCTGGTTGTACATCTGTTACTTGAACTGTATCAATACCATCCCACTGCTCTTCAAATACCAGCTTATATTCAGCACCCGATCCACCTCTTAGGTTGGATACTTTTGTTCTATATATTCTATAGAAATAGTCTGTATTTATACCATCTGGAGCTAAGAATGTTAGAATAACGTCCTTATTACTATTGCTAGAATTGTAGACAGTAGCGCGGTAAGATGGAGCACCTAGAATTAGATTATCATTAGCGTCCCGAATACCCCACACTATAGCATAAGATACTTCACTCAATGGGTCTAGAAACCCACCAACACTAGACGAGTCTATTTGAAGAGAGACATCCAAAGCAGCAGGTACTCCAGCATTAGACATTGCAGTAGGTGATAAACTTGTGAGCTTTCTAATGCCGCTGTCGGATGTCATATAGAAGTTACCGTTTAATTCTATACCCTTTGTTCGGTAAACACCAGGAGCAGAGAAAGACCCAGTAAAATCTGTATATGTGCTTCCATTTTTAAAAGCGAGTTTGGTATCATAATGTACGAGTATTGTGTTCTTATAGTATAGAAGCTGTTTAGGTGACGCCGTTAATTCTGCATCCACCTTAAATCCGCGACGAGGTTCAATTACCCCGTCCCTATCTATATTAACATTGGTAGCTTCAAACAAACTACCTTCAGGAATGGAAGACAGATAGTTTGCGAATGTTTGTAAGCCTGTTGCTTTCAACATTGCTGTCACTATTACCCCCTAAAGTAGCCGCGATATCCGCGTAAAAATGTCCTTTTTGGATTTACCTTCATTGGTGCACCCTCTACACGATTATCAACTAAAGAACCAGTCTTTACTTCCATTTCAGCCAACTTAGCCATGGCTGACTGCAAAGCTTGCATATCACCAATAGCATCCAAACATCGCATAGCGACCCTTTGGGCCAACATACTATGTAATTCTGTTGGTATTTGCGGGATTATGCATTCTTCAGCCAGATTCAACAAGTCACCAACCTTAAGCTTAGCGGCAACGTCAGATGGCACAGTAAGTACAGTACCTGATATTGTTACAGCAAAGTCTTTAGCTACAGTGTTGAATGGATTACGCTGAGAACATGCATCATATAGTGCTGTTTCAGTGAAAACAGACGGTAGTGTATTCAAAGTGACGCTAGTGCCTGTAATATTAGTGATTCTAGCTGCCCTTGATTCGGACACTAGTTCACTAGGTGCTTGATAATACGAGAATTTTATAGTTCCGACATAACCGTGTTGTGCATCTTCAGGAAGAAGAACGATTTCATTACCTCTGACGTAGAATGCATTGAGAACGCGAGCATTCATTGATGTTCTACCGTATTGATAATACGGCAAATCATCCACTCCAACTCGGGTTAGTTCATATATTGTACCACCAGGATCGACAATTGATACATCTCGAATCTTATTTCCTATAGCCCGATAGGGTATAGCATAACTACCAACACCTGAGACGAGGGGGAACGACTCGGTGGTTAATAGGTAGTCCTCATGAAAAGAGAGTAAAAGCGGGACTATCCCGATACCCATCTCTTCATTAGCAAAAGCCAGGAAATCTTCTTCTTTAAATGTAATGTTCGTCTTAGGGATCATGCTACGACGAACAGCACTGTCTATCAGTGTGTTGGTACTTAAGTGCTTAGCCATTTAGTACCTCTTATTTAAGAAGCAATTCTTTCTTCTTCTCCGCAAGTTTTTTCATCAATTCGTCAATTTCTTCAGGAGTTTCGCAGCTTTCGACCATTTCATCAGCTGAAGATCCTTCAGAGCTTTCTTCCATTTCGCCAGATTCTTCAGATTCCTTAGCCTCATCAGACTCAAAATCAGGCAACATTTCCTTAGCCTTTTCCAAACCTTCTTTAAGACTGGATGGGTCTTTAGCAGCAATAGTAACCTTAGATAAGCCACCTTTGATACCATCACCAAGCATACCAGACGCCATAGACTTAAGCTCCTTAAGAGCTGACATTTTGGCTTCCTTTTTCATAGGATCAGCGTTTTTATCCTTCTTACCTAACATTTTCTTCATATCGTACATTAAACACCCCTTTATATAATATGTTAATTATTTAAACTATTTAAGAACTGTTGACATTCGGCAATAACCTGAGTCTTCTCTTCGGCAGCAAAGAAAGCCGATACGTCAGATGCTGACAATTTACTTATAAATGTGTCTATATTACCAGCCCAGAGATGTTCTCTGAGGTTGGTCATCAGTGCATCAGACATAAAAGCATCAACTTGCTCTACTGTGAGGCTTTTAGCATCATTCATTGATGCGATCTTATCTATCAAATTCTCACCAAAAGCTCGCTTCATTTTGCGTTGCTGGAGCTTATTCTCAGCATTGACTTGAGCGGTGATATCTTCTTGGGAGATACTGTATTCTGCTTCCATCTCATACTCGGTATAAGTAGACCCCAATGTATCATCGACTTCTCTGGTCTGAAGAGCGGCTTCTGGAACTGTCTGACCTATGTCTAGGCGTTCCCAACGGTGAGCAAGACCCCACCAATTAGCAGCGATTCCCTCGCTTATCCAAGCATCTGCTAACTCTTGAGTTTCAAACTGGGAGCCATTAGTAACTATGTTATTTTTTGTTATTGAAACTTTGATCATGTTAATAGTTTCCTACTCTGGTGATATTAATTCTATTTCCAAGAGCTGTATTTTCTAAACTCCTAGTTGCTCCATTTGACTGGTAACACACAATTTGAGCTGTTTCTCCAGCTTGAAGCCTCATCGTAACACTTCCATTTATTCCCAAAAATGAACTATTTCCTATAGGGACTCTGCCAAGCCTTGTATAAGCTCCGCCGTTTTTATCAGCCTGTAAAATTATTTCTCCAGTGTTTATTGTTAAACCTGAAAATGCAACTGATCCAGTAATTAAATATGTTCCTGAAATTGGAGCCGTGAAAACTCCAGTTGACGAATTATAGGAATTGTGTGAGTCAAAATCTTTTGTCCCATAAATAACTGTAGAGCTAACAGAATTAGTGAACGATTGAGCTGCGCTTGTTGAATAGGACAAGTTGACAGTCTCACTCGCTGCAATCTGCGAAGGTCCTGAGATTTTAGAAACCTCAAAATAGCTTAATCCTGCACTTCCCTCAACTGTCAAAGTTGACGCTGAGTTATTGCCGTATCCATACATATAAACTTCTAGATAATCTCCAGCGATACACTCAACTCTGGCATCTGCCCCTAATGCAAGCTGATTTCCCGCAGTGGGATTTAGTAAGTAGGTTCCACGGGAATACTCAGATCCATTTTTGTATATTGAGATAAAGTAGCCAGCATTTAGCGAGTTAGTTCCACCTATCCAAATTTTAGCATTTGCTACGTACACCCCTGGAGATTTGATCTCAAATCTTGAATTAGCAGAGCTAAAAATCCCACCCTTATCAAAAGCTGTGGCGGTGAATGGGATCTTCATGAAAGATGCGTTAGTATTAACCCCTGTAAGACTTGTGCCATTGCGTGTTGATCTAGCAGCCACAACCTGCGTGTTGGCATCGCTACTCATAATAGTCGAGGATGACCAGCCGAGAATTGGAACGTCTATTTCCATTTCTAATTCAGTAGAAGAACCGTCTACAACAAGAGTAAAAGCGCCATACACAGCGGAAAATCCTGTTACATTATACATTCTAGCAAACCCAGCCAGTCCACCTAAAGAACCCCCTGAGTAATCAGTTTTACTTGTGTCAACTGTCAATCCTGGGGGAAGGGTGAAACGTAGACCAGTGCCTCCAGATCCCGCACCGGAAAATGTGCCTTGAATCGTGGCTCTTAATCTACTTCCTTGTTTCCACCACAAAACCTTAGCTGGAATAAAGCTAGCAGAACCGCCTCCAGTCATAGTTGTTGTATATGCTATCTCATCAGTATTAGAACTGCCATATAATTTAGCCTGAGGGCCTAGAGTGAAGTTATCCAATTTTAATACTGCTGTGCTAGCTGCTGCTTGATGAAGCACTAACTTGTAGCTAGTGCTACCTGAAGTCTGAAACTCAAAAGGAAAGCGTTCAGCTGGCATACTGTGATTCTTCAGTTTATAAGGAGCTGGCTGAATGAAGACTGCATTAGTAGTGTCATATATCCATACTGTGACAGCATCGTCAGCAAAGGTACCCGAGCTTATAGCATACTCAAAGCTGCCTTGTAGCACCTTATACTTGTCTGAAGCATCTATAGTGAAGTCATAGACTGCTTGATCACCTAATGCTCCTAATGTATATAAGCCAGAGGATGCTCCCCGTAATGGAGACGAGGTAGACATTGCGTATGTATTTGTTGTGCTAGATGTGACAAATCCGTTATCTGGCGTAGCAGCAGCTGACGTATTCTTTGTTATGGATAACACAACAGTTTCTAATTGTGACAAATAGTTTACTGTTTTTATTGATGGTATACTAGGAACGTAAGTCATTTATACTCCTTAAATGATGTACCAGTTAAAACCGTCACAAACAATAGTAACCGATTCATATTGGACAGAGAGGGTTTTAGTTAGTGATCCGTCTATTGTCTCAGAAGCATTTGCATCAATAGTGATAGTGTTTGTTGCATCTACTTTCTTAATGTGGTAAGTACGATTAGCAATACCAAACGCAGCAGGTAGCGTTAGTGTTATATTACCTGAAGCTAGAACGACTCTATATGTATTATCTAATGTTGTATTAGTTGAAATAGTATTTACCACGTTACTCGGTTGAAAGTTTATGTCAACATAATTCTTTGTAGCAGCATCTTGTGCATTTGTTGGATCGACTAGATTTACGGCAGTTGAAGCGTTTTGAAAATCTAAATCATATAAGGAAAGTACAGTAGTACCACCCCAAGTCAAAACGTCATTACCAAAACTATTAATCAATTTACGGTTCTCGAAATCAAGAGAACTAAATCCATTAGTATCAGCAAAAACACTTGAACCCATATTCCATCTAGTAGCACCGCCGTATATAAAACTACCCATACCGAAATCAATCAGGCTCAATCCTGTTCCAACAATTTTATCGGTATAGACATTATTATAATATCCAGAACTTGAGCCTATATCTCTAGTTAAAGTCCCATCAGGTTGTATATCAGCTGTCTCTAATGTCTGTAAAGTTTTAATTATACCGGTTGTCGATGATATATTAACATCGGTATCACCAGTCAAACCTAGTGCTGTCCCCATTGGAGAAGTAATTGTTTCTGAAAAAACTGCAGTAGAGTGTGTTGTTGCCCAGTAATTAGTATGACTACCTAATGTTACAGAATTGTTAACAGAAGGAATTAAGTTTCCACCATTTAGAATTAAATCTCCAGTATTAGTGGAAATATTATTCACATATATATTATTCCATGCTCTAGATAATGTTCCCAAATTATAAGTAGAATCTGTATCTGGTGTGAGAGTTGTGTTAATTTGAACAGCGGAAAGATTCGATAATGCGGTATTTGCTCCTGCTGTTGGCGCAACTAACTGAAACCCGTCCTCTGTTGCGTTTACGGTAACGACCTTAGCTGCGTTGCCTGTATATGATAATCCAGCTAATGATGTCAGTTGTGTATCTAATGGCTGAAACCCTGTATCGACATAATTCTTCGTAGCTGCATCTTGTGCTGACGTTGGGTCTGCTATGTTTTGAATTTGCGCACCAGCTGTATAAATAACATCAGAATAAATAGAAATTATACCTCGTGTTCCAGAAGTTGTAGAACCAGGACTTAAAACTATATTACCAGTATTACCACTTGTTGATGCTCCTGTTTGTATTGTTATTGTACCTGTAGTATTCGATACTGTATTTCCTGTTGAAACAGTTACTGACCCAGACATACCGTTGCTACTACTAGTTCCACTAACAGTAGATGATCCTGTACCAAGCTTAACTGAACCACTCCTACCTAAACCAAGATTACCTGTTTCTATGTTTCCACTAAGAAATTGTATTGTTTCTGAATTCACTTCACCAGTTTGATCAGCGGTCTTCACCCTACGAGTAAATCCAGCATTTGTAAAAATTAAGTCCTGATTAATGGCTGTTGGACTAGTGAGATTAGACAGAGTAGTATTAGCACCTTTATCAGAAAGTTCAAAATCTGTACCTGCTGAATTTACTGAAACCAGTTTATCTGCTGTATATGATAAAGCTGCTAATGACGTTAATTGTGCATCTAATGGTTGATATGTAGAAGAAGCATCTGATTCTTTCAAATACTGAGTATGTGGATCTAATGCTGCTTCATGTGTAGCAACAGAACCAATCGGTTCGTATGCAACATCAGCCTCTGCTGGCGTTAAGTATTGAGGATGAGGATCAGATGCTGCCTCATGATTAGTAACCAAAGAAGAAGCAGTACCTAAAGCGTCATATAACAAGTCACCTTCTGCTGGAGTTAAATACCCAGGATGCGGGTCAGCTGCTGCAACGTGATTTGAAAAACTTGTATCAGTATAGCTGTTAGCACTACCCAGTGCAGTAGCGTCTCCTGTATCAACGTATAATTTATTTGCCGCGTTATCGTCTGTTGTTGGGTCACCGACATCTGTAATCTTAGCATTATCTGCTGATATAAACTCACCAGATAAATAGATAGCACCTCTAGTTCCGGTAGCTCCACCCGTTGTTAAGCTTATGTTACCAGTATCTTCACCATCACCAGTTTGCATAGTAATGCCGCCAGAACTACCAGTAGTAACCACTGCTCCTGTAGTTAGATTCAAGTTACCACTGTTAGCTTCTTCGGCATTTCCAGTCATTAATTCTAAATCACCGGAGTCTGCGCCCTGACCTGAATGTCCGGTTCTAACCACTAATGCTGTAGTAATTCCAGTTCCGTCTTCTGTTTTAATTTCTTGAACGAAGTCGTCCTCATCTTGACTAAGTATAATGCCAACACCAGAATTGATCGTGCCGTCTAAATACGAATCTCCTGTGTTATTAAGCAGCGTGGTCGACATACCATCAGGGAAACTTTTATATCCACCGATAGTTTGGTCAAATCCGTTTACTATGATTTCTTTTGGATTACTCTGTGTGCCTAATTTAAACTTACTGAGTAGCGTGTTGTCATGTAGAATAACCGCATTTTCTGTAGTACGTTCTATAGTAATACCGGCATCTACTGACGTTAAGTCCGTACCGCCTTTATTAATAGTGACATTATGATCTTCAACTTCAAGATTTACTGTATTTATTGTGGTAGTAGTACCATTAACTGTAAAATCACCTTCTACCGTGATATCACCCTGGACAGCTAAATCGCCAGCAACGTCTTGATTATTTAATACTTCTAAGTCCCCGTAAATTTTATGAGACATGATCCACCTTATTTAATTATAATTTTACCCATTTCAAAATCAGCCCCGTTCTCAACGTAACATTGTACTATTGGTGACACACCTTTTCCGTGTGTTGATGCTGGTATACTAAGTTCATAATTACTACCGTCTAATGTCCATTCTCCGACACTAAAGCTCTGGTCGAATGGTACGCTTTCACCGCCAGTAAGATCAAGCTGTCCTGTAAACGGATTGAGTCCTATACCCATTAGGATATCCTCTCAGCACTCAATAAGTCAACTCTAGATGATGTTGTGTATATCAATTTTAATGTATACAAAGCAGTACCGGCTTCAGAGAATGCTATTGTTATTGTATCGTTAGCTACATTGGTGGTTGAGTATGCAAAATCAATTTTACGGTTTAGCTTACCAACAAGAAAACCGTTTGTTGTCAATGAAAAGTCCTCTTCGTTAAATGTGCTTCTTAGTACATTCTCACCAGACTTTATCGCTTGTGTTTTATTAGTAGCACCCACTTATACCCCCAACCCCAGAATAAACCCAGCAGCCAATCCAAGGACAAACAAAGCCCTCCAGAGTTTATATTTTTGTGTCATATCTTTAATCTCTAAATTCTTTTCAGTAATGGCCCTGAAATCCACACGATCAACAACTACTTCCTTAGTAACTATACGATCAATGTAAACAATCTTTTCGACTTCTACAGGCACTTCTTTTTCTACAATGTGGACAACTTCGACTATCCGTTCAACTTCTACAGGTACTTCTATTCTGACCTCATGAAAGACAGGTTTCTCTACTATCTTCTCAACGACACGCTCAACTTCTACAGGCACTTCTATGTGCCTAATCACTTCAACAATGCGCTCAGGCACTGCTGCTGCGTTCGTTATAGTGGAGGAGTCATTTCTCCCCATGGTCATCTTACCCATGTTACACCGACTGCATTACTAGTTTACCGGCACCAACGAGTCTAACTCTTGATGCGCAAATAGAAACAGGAACAAGAGCAGTTACCGTCAGCTCATAAAACTCTTCGGCATCATCAACAGGAGAAACGAACACTTGGCCTGTTCCATACAAACAAACAGTTTTCATACCCTTTGCGTTGTATGTTCCTTCTGTTAATGTACTAGATGAATTAACTGCCAATACACTATCGCCATCAGCTGCATCCAATTCAATAGCAAACTGAGTATTCTCAGAAGGTATAATTCGTATTGCGCCAGTAGTGACATCCCAGGATTCTTTTAATACAAGCTCACCACTTAAATAATGACCAGCCATTGTTACCTCTTAATTCTTTGTTTTTCTTTGTATTGACGAGATTCAGATTTATTACAAATCTCACCGAGTAATTGCTTAGTACCTTCTGTAGCACCCTCTAGTATTTTAGCTTCTATCAATTTACAGAGTTCAGCTTCCATACCTAGTAATGTAGCAAAAAACATACTATTTTCTTTAACACCGATAGTAGGTTTACCTTGAAGTTTAGCTGCAACACCGGACATAATGATATCCAAACTCAATTCAGGTGTCTCACCACCTAAACCAAGGAAACGCTCAACAACATCATCATAATCACCTTCCAAAGATTCATATGTCTCACTAAGGAATTCGTGATCAGCAAAGAAGGGAGTACGAGCACAGAGATTGTGTGCGTGTTGTGTGTACATTTGCATAGCTCTTAAGTGTATGAGTATTTGTATCATACTAATATCCTTCCACCACATATTGCATAGTATAATGAAAAGTAGCAACTGAACCTAAGGCCGAAGTGACCATTTGACAAGTCATATTCTGATTATCTACCAATTGACACATAGGCGATGTTGTCGGTAGAGAGCAAGAAAAAGACCCAGCACCGGAATTACTACCTAAAAACACAGTCTGAAATATTGGTAGTTGTATTTTTAAATATACCAACGGGCCGTTTATTGTTGCCTCAAATGCACCGGAAACGTTAACCACATTACCCACCCTAGTGAATATCTGTTTTCCCATTGTTATAGAAGATAAATCACCACTACCATTTGTGAAAGCTATTGGCGTTCCTGATGTTATTTTTTCACCGGATGTAGTAGCTGAACTATTATGCATCCCTGGTGTTCCTAATGTTTTATTTGGTTGTAAATATACAATAACATTAGATAATGGGGCTATACTAAACGTTGATGATGTTTGGCTTAAAGTTGTGGAAGTTCCTGTGCCTGAGTCAACAATCTTAATTGTGTCTAATATATTCTTAACATTTGCCATTACACACCCATTACTGTTCTTGTTTTAAAGATGATATATGAAGCGCCAGAAGTAACTGTTGTGTTAGTTTGTATTCTTACTGTGCTTTCCGTTAAAAACGTAACACCTTGATATGGTGACGTTAGCTCATGATTTGCATCATAGCTGTCAAAAAAACCACCAAAGTCACTAGACTCTTTTCGAGAACTTATAATGCCGCTCTGTGGGGGAACTGATGTACCCCTAAATATAACGTATTCAATTTCGTAGTAACTAATAGTAGATTGATTAAAGCTTAATCCAGGCAATTCAAATAATTGACCAGAATTACAAATTGAAGTGGGTAGGTTTACTTTTGTTAATGTAACGCTACCCTCAGGAGACACACCATTAAGGATGTCATTGGCTGACTTAGCCCACTCGGTTGCGTCCTGACCCCAGCCCTGTTCAGAACCCGGATCTGGGTAATTATATGTGATACCTTTTAGTTCGATCTTAGACATACGCCCCCTATTATATATGTTAAGTTACGGTATAAATACACGTTTTCCTGATTTTGGTGGTACACATTGTAGATGACACCAACCAATCGTGCTATCAGGATGCTCTAAATACAACCCGAAAGATAGCAATAAAGCCTTATTTGATATACACCAAGCATCCAAAGCGCCATCCTTGTCCTTAAAATCAACGGCAAGACCTAGCATGTGGTTGCTCTTTTTAGCAGCATTCGGCGTGGCTGCATTAATGGCTGCTGGTCTCCATCCTGAAGATACAGTCATCGGTGCCCCATATGCTTGTCTTAAATAGTTAACACATTTCAATAACTTGTCTATATTATCGCTGATTTCTTTGGTGTATTCTTCTGGATATAGCTTGTCTCGGCCCATCAATATTTCAGCTTTAGTTATCATATTTCCCCTTGACTTGTATATAAGTATATGTTATATTTTTAATAACCAGTAAAAGAGGTGGGTATGATTAAGGGTAGATATGCTCGATTAGACGAACTACTGCTGATTGATGTAACAACTGTATATGATGTTGATAAGTATATTACGCTTATTGCTGAGTTTTATAAGGAAGATGACGACGAAATGTGTCATTCCATAGAGAAAGCTTTATGGCATAAGGTACTCACTAAGATAGCAGAAGGTGATTTATCCAGCGTTAAGATGCAAGAATTAGCTTCCTCTGCATTAAGGAGTAAAGACTATGACTTCTCGCGTTGGTATGCGTAAGCCGCCATTACGCCCATTAGGGGCTATAACAGACGATCTGGAGCCTTTGCTGTTGGAACTCACCGAGATGCATAAAATGCAAACAGGGGAGATATTAAACCTTATACGGGGCTATCTAGAGATACATTGCCCGGAGTCTAGGGAACAATATACAGATGGAACAATACCTGTGTTTTATTACGGACATAAGGAGCATAAATAAAAAAAAAGGGCCAGCATTGCACTGGCCCCCATAAGAACATTAAGAATGATACTGATTACTCAGCTTTCAATCCTTTGATCAGGATGCTTCGTCCTGGTTTAACACACATCAAGGCTTGATCGGTATAACATCGAAGTTCATAACCAGCTTGAGACTCAAGATCACGGAAGAAATTCTCGCCTTGTCCTGGTCGTTTAAAGGTAACATCAGTAGAACCAACACGTACCCAGTCTTCTTTACAAAGAACATAAGAATAGCCTTCTTTTACGAAGATAGAAGGTTTAACTTCAACCATTCCGTTTTGAGAGAAGAACGCGATAGACTTAGCTCCGCTTTCTGCTTTGTCAGACTTGTATGAGCTATCATACATTCTAAGAGCAGCTTGCTCAGTCAACAAATCATCCCAGTGTGTAGGGCTGACAAGAACCATTACGTCCTGGTCCAAACCTTTAGCAACACCTTTAGAGATAGCTTGTTGGAGAATTGCAAAAGTCAACACAGAAGCAGGAGAAGCAGTAAATTCGCTTCCTTTCCACATGTTGAAAGTAGCAGCATCAATTCCGAACATAGATCCGGTATTAGCTAGGATCTTATGGATACCAGCGAATTCCTTAGTTCTAGCACTCTTGTGCAAGATAACATCTCCAGCAACAGTGCCAGTAGGCAGAGCATCGAGAGTGATAGTCTTTGCGTCCAAGTCTACAGAAACAACATTAGCGGCTCCAGCACGTTGTGTTGCTGTTGGAGAAATACCATCAGCAGCAGGTGCGAAGATTTCTACAGGCATATTCTCAGCACCGGCCCAGATACCAGAAGCGAATTCTGCATCGGCGATAGTAAGAGTAGTACCAGAAACTCCACCAGTAGCTACAACACCATAACTAGTTTGTCCATACATAAGCTCAATTTCAAGCTTCTTGGTAACAGAGTCAAGCATGTTTCCAACTAGATACTTAGTAGCATCTTCAAATGCCTTAGGTTCGCCACCAGCAGCACGAGCAGCAGCTGAATAGCTTAATACTGATCGCAATACAAGTTGGTATCCACGAACAGCTGCATTTTTAACTGATCCAGCAATAGCTGGCTCAAGAGTAAATGCTCCATCTTCTTCGTTACCAAAAGTAACGCCGTGTTCCATACCTAAGATTACGGGTTGATTATAAAAGTTACCGGGTTGTCGATCACGAGAAACGAAAGGGATAGTGTTGATTACTACTTTTCCGTCTGGGATAAGATTCTCAAGCTTATCTGCATAAACTTGTTTAAAGAGTCCATTTAAGGACGTTACGTCATTGGCTTGTGCCATATAAAAATTCTCCTATAAATTATTGTTTTATTGCTTTTATCTTAGAAGTATATATTTTCTAGATATTCCCAGGGCTTATGCTTACCGAGAAGTCGTTAAAACACAACTCTTCTATAATAATATGTTAAAATGGTTTAAATAAGTCTTTAAATTTCTGCTTAGGGGCTTCTTGCTTCTTCTCTGGAACCTTAGCTGTTTCTTTAATTTGCTTAAGAGTTTCAATAGGTTGCTTAGCTTTGGCTACACGAGCTTTTCTATAGCTGTCTAGCTTCTTCTTTCCTACGATTTTCTCAAAAACTTCATCAGGACTTTCTTCAAATAGTCTCTGAATCTCAGATGTTACTTGCTCTTCAACCAAAGGCATGATGTCTTTTACTGTCACATCTGTGTATCCCATGTTCACAGCTTCAATCATCGTGTCAGCAATACGCTTAATAACGTAAGGAGACTTAGGTAGGTTAGATGTAGCAATGGCTGCGGAAATGTCTTCGTCCAATTGTTGCATAGCTTCTTGCTGCATTTTGGACATCTCAGCTTCACGCTTTTCATCCTCCAATGCCTTTTCGCGCTCTTCTCTGGACTTAAGGGCCTTCTCCAGCTCCTCAATACGCTTCTGTTCTGGGCTTTTATCTGCTTCTTCCAGCTCTTCCATAAGAACCTGTTCAGCTAACTTCTTAATATCTAAGCCTAAATCTGGATGTTTCAGGATGGCAAGTGGGTTGGTTCTTAATGTCTCAATAAGCTGTTCTGCTTGCTTACGGGTCATAGCTGCTTCTTGGAATCGCTCTTCTGACGCCATGGCTTTTTGTAGATACTTACGAACTTCTTCGTCGTTATCTAAGTCGATCTCAATTTCTTTGGACTTATTGTTTACTTTAAGCTCATATTTCTTTTTATTAGCTTTTTTGATCTCTTCTACGATCTTTTTTTCTTCAGCAGCCTCAACGGGTTGCTCTTCAGTGGTCTCTACTTCTGGTGTTTCTACCTCAGTGGACTCTGGTGATACTGCTACAGGCGTAGCTGTACTCTCGGTACTCATATATTCTCCTTGTGTTTCACCGGACATAATCGTCTTAGGTGTTAGGTGAACGGCATAACTGCTTGGTTCTATTAATATATGTTAATCTATACCAGGAATGGTTGCATCATTTGGAGATGCCTTCTTCATTTTAGCTATCTCTTCTTCTAATTCCTGAATGCTTCTTGAAGACATAACTTGAGGTTGGTCATTTATATATGGTCGCTCTTTAAGTAGTTCTTGTCGTAAAGCTTCAGCTTCTTTTGACTGTTTTTGTATCTTTTTGAAGTTCATTTTAGCAGCAGCTAGGAAATCTTCCTCTGCTCCCTTATTTCCAATAATCAAATCTCGCATCTTCTCTTCAACTATTCGGGGTGCTCGTGTTGGCTTCACACTTATCGTACCAGCAGCCATACCCATCTGCTCCGGTAGCCCAGCTGCCCATCGTTTCTCATCGGCTACAGTCATTTGCATTGATTCTGGTAGCAATCCAGCCTGAACTAATGCGTTTCTAGCATTACTAGCTGGGGTGGTTTCGTCGTTACTTCCAATTCTAGGCTCAAGAGATAGAGCATCTTTAATTTCTTGATCTTTATTCTTCTCCGGCATCTGCTTTTTTAGCTTCTTAAACTTAGATGGTTCTGATCTTGGATATACTTTCACAGGTTCAGCGTTCAAAGCGTCAATATCATAAGGCGTACTCATCGGTATGTTGTGTTCTATCACCTTATCAGCCAGAAAATTTGAATAATCTCGTGCACCTAGCTCTTTCCTAGCTCTATCTTCGGTCATGTTATGACCTTTATGCCACATGTAATTAGCAACATCCAAGTCCTTAGTCTTACCGCTGATCAAATTAGTCATGTCGTCAGCATAACGTTCTTGCAAAGGTGCATTATCTCTCAGTAAACGTTCAACTTTTTGCTGTGATGCATTCAATATCATGTCATCGGTGGTGTCATTTTGCTTGGATAGTCGTCTGCGGTTAGCCATCTCCTTAGCTGTGTCGGGTTTTATACCATACACACCCTGAGCTTGACCTGTACCTTCTTCACGAGTATGTTCAACATACGGATCTTGACCAGACTCTATGTGTGAACGCATACTTTTCAATAATTTCTTAAATTTATTATCCATATTACTTAAAATACAATCCTATTAGTAATAATACAGTAATTATCTGCAACCATTGAGTTCTTGACACAGGTATGCGTTTTATTCCGTCACTTCCCTTAACAACGACCTTAGCCACCAGTACCTCTCAATCGTTTAAGCATTTCCATTTGGGCTAATTGTCTAGGATCTTGAGGTTTTTCTCCATAACTCATACCAGCAAGATTACCCTCGCTGTCGAATTTAGTTTCATTCTCAAGAATATCTCCGCCTCGTAGCTTATTTAGGTTATGAACGGACTCCAGTGTCGAACCTTCGTTATTTAACCCCAGGTTCATCCTAATATCCGATAATTTAGGCGGGTTAGCCATTAAACCCTTAGCAAAACCACCAAGACTAAAGCGGTCAATACCCTGACTCTCCTCTGCATCACGCCTAGCAAGCACATCCTGGGCTTCAGCAATACGTTCTTGCTGATTTGGTGCAAACATCTTACGGAGATTGTCGAATTTAGGCATAGCGTTGCTCCTTTAGATAGTTTCTTATGTCTTTAGGTGTTAATAAATTCAATGGCTTACGAAACTTAGCACCTATAATATATGTTAATAGTGATCCTACTAGCTCCGAGCAGATAAAACCCCTACCGTTACCAATGTTAAGTCTAATTCCTGTGATGTTCCATACTATATCGCTGAATATTATCTTAAGAAGTTCATCATAACCATATAGAATGCCAACAAATTCTGACATTTTCTGCAACATTAAGTAATATAATTCATCAGATAAGAAAAGTTCGACACTTTCTGTTATTTTATTATCATTAAGAAAGGACTCTTTTGTTGCAAAATGAACACTACCGTGTGCAGCATGAAATAACATCTCATTGTCTAACTCAATAGCAACATGAGAGTAGGATGTACAACCCTGCCATAGCTTAATACCGGCAGAACCGATTTTAAATGACTTTGGTGAGGTGAATACTATTTTAATTGCTTTCATATTTTAGTCAATAAAAGCGTTTAGTGCGGTTATTGCCCAGTCTCCTATATCTGAATATTTAGGTAATGCGATTCTAAGCATAGCAAGACCCTCTTGTGCAGTTCTTAAACTTCCTGTGCGTAAAGCTTTGTCGATTCCAATTGATATTTGCAAAAGAGAGTTCATCTCTTGAGTTGTTAAGTCAACACCCTTAGACTTTAAATATGTATTTCTCGCCCATACTTTCTTTTCTAGTCTATCAGCAATAACAACACCAGGTCCTGAGTATGCCGTAGATTTTAATTCCAATTCAGCTTCAACCTCAGCTTGTGATGGGTGCATTGCCGCTTCGTATGCAGAAAGATCAAAACTTGCTTCTAAGATTCGATAATCGGCCTCTTCAATTTCAATGCCGTTTTCGATTGGTATACTTGAAGTATACCAAGGGAAGTCGTCTGGTATCAAAGGGTGCTTATTCGGATTATGAATTGATTTCACATAAAACATGTTACACTTCCTTGTATGTCGTTATTGATTTTGGGAGAATAGTTATAGTCTGTCCATTTGTCTCACTTCTAAATTGAGGGATAAACGTCCCTGGTGAGGTACATTCAAACGCCCCCTCAATCTCTAGAATATTTAGAGATGGAGAAACATGGGGAGATGCTGTAAATGTAACTACTGTATTGAGTGTACGCATTGCCTGAAAAGACGCCGCTCCTGTACTTGTGTTACCAGATGCTTGAGCGTAGAAGCTACCTCCGGCAGTGCCAGTAAATGCAAAGGCTATGCCTGTATTATTAGCAGTAGACAAATATATAAGTCTTATTTTGAAATGGTATGTATTATTATCAAGCATACTCATTGTTAGATCTGAAATGTTAACAAGTGTGACGTTTGAACTATTTGTTAATAAGCTAGAATTAATCAAAACTACGTCGTTGACTATTCCGTCTAATTTTGTCTTGTCCGCAGCACTCATTAAGCCATGCACAGAAGTTGTGGCGTCTGGGATTGCCGTTTCACTTGCTGCGGTAACTTGACCTTGCGAGTTCATTGTAATGGTAGGAACCGTTAAGCTGTCTCCATAAGTTCCAGGTAATACACCAGACGAGAAAAAACCATGAACGTGATTTGCTCTAGCGAATTCTTGTGAGTTACCCTGCCAAGAAGCATCTGTTAAATACTGTAAAGGTGGTGCATTTACCGCAAGATTAGTTTTTGCTGCGGTAACAGATGCACTTGTGAAGTCACTAATATGACTCGCAACTAATGTTGTCCAAGCTTTTAGTCCATTCCAAAATTGAGTTGCGGTTCCACCAGTGATTGTTGCTTCCTTGCCGTTTAATGCAGTCTGGGTCGCAGTTGAAATGGGCTTTCCTAGGTCACTAGTATTGTCTACCGCACCCAAACCTACTGAAGCTTTATCATGAAGCTGCCATGTCTTATCACCCCTCCAATACTGTGTAGTTAATCCGGCAGCTATAGTGGCCTCTTTACCGTTAAGCGCAGTCTGGGTCGCAGTTGAAATGGGTTTGCTCAAGTCGCTAGTATTATCCACATTGCCCAAAGAAATATCTGCTTTTGTCATACTATGGGCATTGCCTGTAGTTTGACTGTGATCATAAGCAGTCTTACCTCGATCTCCTCGATAAGCTGTAGTGCTTGTTTCACCAAGTGCAAGACTAGGATTAAGTACAGCGTAAGTTGATCCAGACCAACGATATGTAAGATTTGTGTCAATTGCTGTATATATCTTCCCAGCTTCTCCAGTTACAGGAAATGCAGCAAGGTTAGCATACTCTAGAACATCATCATAGGAACCAGGAATATAAATAGCTGGGATTTTTGAAGTACCATCAAGTGGCACTAAACCATTAGCTGCGCCTTTTTGGAGGGTAATTCTAGCATCGACTCCAGTCGTGAAGTCGCTGAGAGTGGACACGGTTTGCGTGCCTGTGTGATTTGCTCTAGCTGTAGCATCTGTATTAGGGACGTTACCGAGACCTACAGAAGCCTTATCATGTGTTTGCCAGGTTTTGTCCCCTCTCCAATATTGCGAAGTCGTCCCTGGAGCTATTGTATTTTCTTTATTATTTAAGGCGTTTTGTGTCGCAGTTGAAATGGGCTTCAAAAGGTCGCTAGTATTATCCACGTTACTTAAAGAAACTGCCGACTTATCAAGTACAGCCCAGAATTTATCACCTCTGTAATATTGAGCGGTAGTTCCTGCGGTAACAGTTGGCTCTTTCGCGTTTAAAGCTGTTTGAGTCGCAGTGGATACAAGACTTATCGCCTCTGTAGTATTGAGAAGTGGTTCCACCTGATACACCAGGCTCCTTACTGTCCCAATCTGATTTTTCTGCTAGTGTAACAAATTGCAATAAAGGAGTCTGAATTATGTTTGATGGGTCTGTTTGATCTAAATTCTGCACGTTGTTTAGACCTAGCGTTGTTTTCTGTGCATTCACATCAATACCGGCAACAAGATTTCTACCAGCCACGGTGAAAACAGCTACTGATGCTGTCCCTGGTCCGGTATAGTATGGCACTCTTCCAGCAGCACTTCCACCTGCTGCCTTGATAGCCTCAAGTTCTGGACCTAAAACAACTGGAGTTGTAGGAGTGGAATCAAGCCAATCAGCACTTGAGCTTGTACCTTTTGAAAAGTAAAACTTACCACTCACTGTGTCCAAGTAGTGTTGATTAAGTTCTGTCGGTGTCGTTGTCGGTGCGCCGCTTCCTACTTGTGTATGCTTAGCCATTCTGTACCCCTTATTACCTTATTAAAACATTTCCATTATGATCAGTCAATACACTGCCATTATCATCAACTAATATTGTATTTTCATCAAACGTTGAAGTATTTAATTGAAATGTCGATATTAAATCTAATCCATCTATAACATTTAAATCTATAGTTCCATCATTAACAATGATATCCCCATTAGTAACTTTATCCTGAACATCGGTACTGTCAATTAATTCAAACCACAAATGAGACGGAACTGTATAACTTTCTCCAGGGTCGATGTCCCTGTTTAAAATCTGCATAGTAGTTAGTGTTGCATTTCTCAGTTTTTTAACAATAGCCATTATACAACCCTCGAAACCCAAAGAGTTAGCGACATATCAGAACAATTAGTTCCTGTATCTTTATATTGTGCATATACTGGAGTTCCTGGTGTAATATTTAAAGCTAATCCACTAACATACCCATAGCCGGAATTTGGTGAGGTAATTGAAAGTGTATAAAAAATTGTTCCGGTTTTTGAAACAGTTCTGAATTCTATATTAAAAGATACGTTTGTATTCTGATTGGCCCAGGTTATTTCATTTATTTGCAAAGTTACTGGTGCCACAGTGAATGGCGTATTTGGGAGTAACTCATTAGGACCTAGCCATGAATTGTTACCAATACTACCGTTGTATACTCCTGTTACTCCAGATCTAGGAAAACCTTGAGCTGAAGTTTTGGCTTCCTCTATAGCCGCCTGTGTCTCATCACTAGTAAACCCGTTTGAAGTATTATCAAATGGTACTGATTTTGCAACAACGCTAGCATTAGGCATTTTCTGTTATCCTTACATCATTACCAGTTGAAGCACTGATAACAAATATTTGAGTACCAGTCCCAACAGCCCATTCTACCATTTGGTTTTTAAATATAGGCGTCCCGTTTGAAGTAGTAACTCCAGAAGTATATCCCCAATAAATATAGCTATTTGAATTATTAAATAGAGTAACAGATTTTCTATTACTAAATGGAGAAGCACCAACCTTAACTTCTATAGCCGTAGTACCGACTAAAAGTAAACCTTGTACTCCTCCGTTGTTACTAACATTGGCTGTATTCAAGTCTCCATTAGCAGAAGCATTAACAAAATTAGTTTCAGCACCGGAGCTTGTGGCCCCGGCTATTTTAACAGTTTGTCCTGCTTCTAACTCATTTAAATCAGCCATTTAACCTTCTTATTATAAAGTGTAACCGGAAATTGTTGAATACAGATCTTGAGCTTGGTTTTGTCTATTAGTTCTAATTACAGTTACAGTTTGACCTGATGTAGCTAGAATAGGTTGACTCAAAGTTAAAGATACACTAGTATCACTCTCAGTATTAAACTTAACGAATTTTGTAGCACCGTTTACTTGGACTTCAATCTTACCTCGTCCAGAAGAAGCAAACTCAACTTGAGTAAGATTAAAATTACCAGTAGATGTGTATGTATGTGTAGATGTCGCACCACCAGCAACAGCAGCAGCTGTATTGTAATCGTTAACGGGAGTACCAGGAGATCCATCTGTTACTACAACATTAATACTACCGTCAGCATTAACAGCAAGAAGATCAGTACCGTCACCAATTTTAACGCTATCGGAAACGTGTGTAAGATCTCTTACATCTAAATCTGTTGCAGATACAACCCAGGGTGAAGTACCTTGATCTGCGGTGACAGTCCAAGAACCACCTTGATGAGCAGTAACGCTGTCTGTTGCAAAAGCTAAATCTCTGATGTCTAAGTCTGTAGCTGTAATACCAATAGTAGAACCAGAAACATCCACTTTATCTGTAGCGAATGCTAGATCCCTAATATCCAAATTAGTAGCAGTTACTGTTGCATTTAAGCTACCATCAGCATTAATAGCTAGTGTATCAGTACCGTCACTAATCGCAACATTATCTTGTGCTGCATCTAAATCACGGATGTCTAAATCCGTCGCAGTAACCGCTACTGTGCCATCAACAGTAATACTACCACCATTATCGGTAATATTCAAACTACCGTCAGCATTAACTGTCAAAGCTTGAGACGTTAGTGTACCGTCTACAATCTTAACAGCAGCATCGCCATTATTCTCCGTCCTTATGGGGAGACCTTTCTCTATATCACTCATATTATCCCTCTCTTATCTCTTTAGTTAGTTCAAGTTCTTTTTGTTCTTGAATTTTAATATGTTCTTTAAGTCTATTTATCTCATCTTCTTTTTCTTCAATCTTAAGTTCAAGTTCCATTTTAGCAACTTTAACCCTTTGAAGCTCAACTTGTTTCTTTTTAATCTCTAATGCCGTCATATTTACTCCGTGAACTGTATTGTTGCGTTAAAATCAGCAGTGTCTGGTCTACTGTGTACAGTTCTTACCACAATTTGTTGACCAGCTAAAACGGCAACCCCACTGCTAAGATCAAACGTTTCATTCAAATTACCGAAATAAGTGTATTTTCTAGCAACTATGTTCCCATTAACTAAAACTTCATATTTGGAAATATTAGTACCGGAAACTAGTATTCTCTGGAGAATACAATTATTTACAGCCGTATATAATAATATGTTAGTTAACACTGTAGAAGCAACAGAAGAAACTTCACCAAATCTAAAAAGAAAGGCGGTTGATGTTGAATTTACGACATTTACGTTAATACTACCGTCAGCATTTGGGGATAGAGCATTCCCTGTAGTCGGGTCTTTTACTGCAATACTATCATCAGCGGCATCTAAGTCTACGTTAACGCTGACGTTTTCAATAATAGTGTTTACTAGCAGGAAAAACCATAGTTAACCGCCTTGTACATTACCCATGGCTTGTTGCTGAATCTCTGGATTTGGTAGAAGATTAGCAGGAACCTGGGGCATAGAAGGTTGATTTGGTGCTGGTGGCATACCTGCTGCTTCTTGCAATCCAGGGTTAGGAGGTGCGCTTTGATTGGCATCCGTACCTTGTTGTGGAGGAGGCGTTCCTCCGCCGATAGGTCCTAATGGTTGCTCCCCTATTAGTGACAATAATGCTGGATCTGTACTTCTTAATAGATTTATATGCTCATTAATATGATCCAATACTGTTCTAGTAAGGAGTTCATCAGTTCTTAAGTCTGGGTCTGATAGGATGCTTTTATGTGAATTAATGTGTATCTGATGTTTATCAATGGCTAAAGCTGGTACTGGTTGGCCTTGTGACAAACGCTCATTCTCGTTCTTAACCAAGAGAAGCTCATCTTGCATATCATCAGTAAGGGCGTCCAATTGTCCTGTATTTAATATAGTGAAGTATTGTTCTGGTGTTTTTACTATACCATACTGGATAAGCTGCTGGGCTATCTCTAACCTACCAGCCTTAGTTTGTGCTACCGGATTACCCAGGTCGACGATTACTCGATTAACGTTAGCCAGGTCGTCACCAGTGAATTGTTTTTCCACATATGCCCGATTTGTCTTACCGGCAATTACGGCAATCCTAGGCACAGCTGCGAAGTCTTTAAGCATGTTAACAAGACCCGTTCCAACATCTTCAATCAACTGAACGTATTGTTGCTGGAGATTTGAAATAAACTGTAAGGACATAGACTGAACCAAAGCTAAGGCAGTACCGGATTTCAGTGATGCCTCAGGGTTCCCCCGTGAAACACTATTAACTCCAGATATAGTCTCCATTGTTTGCTCAAGCTGTTTGATGAAGTTAAAGATTTCAGGGGGAGTAGCTGTTAAGTTCATAGCCTCAGGCTTACCAGCACCAGAATTACCTTCGATGATGTTCATTCCGCCTTCTAATGACTTCATGGAGATGTCTGCACCCCTAGGTACATAGATGCTCTGAACGCCAAATGCGTTCTGATTGGTCAATACAGTAGAGTAAAGGCTGTCAATTGCGTCTTGAATGGGGAGAATGTCTAAAAGAGGCGTGTATCCAAATGGAGTACCGAGGATATCAGATGGAGCGATACGGAATACGTTCAACTGTCTGTAAGGCATAGGGCTATCTAACAAAACAATGTCACCTGCTAGAAATAACAGGTATCTGCCGTCTGGCATGCTCTCTGTTCTCTTGTGGTAAAACTCATAAACAGCAACATCATCTGTATTATCTGTAGAAAACATCTCTAATCGACGCATAGAGTCGGTTTTTGTAGGCAAACTCTTGATTTTACCCTCAAATTCCGGGTACTTAGCGATTAAATCATACCGATTCTTAAATGTACGACACATAATCCATTCTTGGTGGATGGCTTGCTCTTTAGTTGTGTCAAAAACCACATCAAAAGGGGAAAGATTACAGAATTCAACGTCACCCTCATAGATTGGTGTGTTTAAGTCCTCATTAAAATCGTACATTTCACCATTTGTAGCGTTCCAATCCATCTTAACATAGCCGCTACCCATAACGATAGCATACTCTACCGCAGTTTTCAGGTATTTTTCCATACGTTTTTCACGCATGTAGTAGTCAAGTAGGTTGTTAGCTAATTTTGCCTGAGCCAAGGACTTATAGTCTGTGTTTGTGGCTCTAGCTTGGAATGCCGGTCTATTGGATGTGACCATTGTCAGCATGTGACTAGCTAAATTGCGGAAATGATTGACAGAAAGTGAAACTAGTTCACCTTGTTCTCCACCAAAAGAAATATTATGGGAAGAACCTGACGCATATTTCATGCCATGGTGGGCCATCCATAGTTGTTTTACTTTTTGCAGGTATCCGTTGGTTATTAGATTGTTATACCAGCTATCAGATTTGCCTATCAGTTCTGCCGCCGCCTTAGACGCTTCCTTGGCTGCAAAATACTCACTCATCAAACACCTCTAATACTATATGTTAATATCACCAACCCCTAGGTTTCCTTGGGTTTCTTATCTTAAAGGTGTTTTCCATACCCTTTTCAAATGATGTCTTATTCTGGTTGGCGAATGTATCCCTATAGAACGAATTCTCTGAATAATTATTGGGGTAGGGATTTTTCTGAAAATTGATATTTCTTAATAAATACTTAAGGCTATCTACTGCGTCAAAGTGACCTTTATCGCTACTTCTGACATAAGAAGTCCTAGACTTATTCCATACAGCATTCTCAAGATGGAATATGAGAGTTTTACATTTAGGATTGATGATAACCCGTTCTTGCTTTATTAGCAATCTAAGATTGTTTAAAGCTGCTTCTGCATTATCCTTTAATGTGGGGATAAATGTCACTCCGTGTTTTATTGCTAAGTCATTTAGGAGGATGAGATTGTTATTATCTGCCACCCTCAATGCCGGTATCTTCTGCTCACCTGTAGCTTTGTTTGTCCATAGCCTAGCTTCTATATTCTTTATCTCGCTGGCTAAATAATCAGTGACCAATAGCTTACCTCTGACAGCTATTTCGTCTTCTATGACCACCTTATTGTGTTTAAAGTCATAATAAGCAAAAAGGATGACAGTCATGTCCTTTCCACCTATATCCATAGACACATATGTATCAAAGTGTGTAGGTAGATCCCACTCTTTAACTATTCGTTCTTGTAATTCCTTATTGAATTCAGGAACAACAGCGTCGTCTTCTGACACAATCTTCTCTACTAGGTATTCCCTACGGAAATCAACACTGTCTATACCACCTAAAGCGTCAGCTAACGCCTGTACGTCCTTTGGTGACAGACGAGGATTATCATATATAGTCTTTTTGATAAATCGACCATCCATCTCGGCATCCCTCATGAAGTCCATAAAAGGGTGGTCAGCAGATTTGGATGGGGTAGAAGCCATTACGATTTTACCACCAGTAGTTGTAGTGGTTGGAATAAGAATACTATTGACAATGTAATCTAGTTCATCACAAAAACCCGCCTCATCTATAATACATACATGAGCTTTATTTCCACGAATAGATTCAGCGTGTCCATTATCTGTCCCTGCTAATTGTATTTCACTTCCATTAGGAAATCTAAATATGTGGTCTTGCGTTACATACTGTGGTCGCATATCCTTAGGTGCGTCGGCTGTTATCTCCCTAATTAGTGGGCTTATTGTGCGCTTAACATCCTTAACCTTAGGTGAGATAAATTTAACAATAGTGTATGGTGTCTTTATGCACATCTCAATAGCTAATGTCGAAAGGAAATAAGACTTCCCAATTTGCCTACTTGAGCCTATGACTATGATCTTATGTGGAGACTCAGTAGCGAAACGATACATTTCCATTTGGTTCTTATCAAGCTTCCAGTTGATAACACCTTTACGCCACAGAGCATCTATTGCTGCCTTTTTACTTATTTTCTGGGGCGGAGACTGCGATTCTGACAAGATCTTCCTCACTTATCGATTTGAAATCTCTAGTATTAATCACTTCAGTTGACTCGCCACGAATAAGGCGGAGATTCTTTACCAGAATATCCAAACGTTTAATTTCATCCAAAGATAGTTCTCTATCGTTAGACTTATGTTTTAATAGCTCAATCTGTTCCACACATATCATCTCTTCTGGAGACACCTGCGAGACAATGTTATTCTTTTCTAGTGACATAAGAAGCTTCTGTAAATGTTCGAGCTTGGTCTTAAGTATATTATTTTCATTTGTGAGCAGTTCTAATGTTTTATGCTGAGCCAACGCATATTCTTTAAGCTCTTTAGACTTCATCTTATCTGTAAAATTAGCTCTTAGTTGTTCAATTGAAATAACATCAGACATACTACCTTCTTGCTATACCTTTGAATACCTGCTGAGCCTTAAGAGAACTAACTTCATCTTTAAGAAGAGCAAGCTCTGCTGTAAGGTATGATGTAGCCTCTTGTTTTTTATTTGAATTTAGGAATGTTATATAGCCTAAGACAGCAGAAACAGCAAATAACGCTACAGATGACGCCATATCTGGCAGTATTACTGACTTTAAAGAGAGCAAAAGAAATGCACCTATGATAATCTTTTCCATATAAATCCTTTTAAATGTAGACACTTATACGCGTTAGAGCCTGTTTTTTTGCATATTGCATTTTACCCACTAGGGTTAGTGCTCGTTGCTTTAATGTCCTATAATTATATGTTAACTATTGACAAACGCACAATAGTCGTGTAATATTTTACAAAAAAGGAGAGTTTAGTGAAAAATGTATTTATAATTGCGTATTGGTTGTCGGTGACGATGTTCTTTATTGTTCTGTCTATTGGTATTTATAATACTAATGATAGCGATATTGAGGAACAAAAACCAGCGGTGCCCGAAGTCACAAAGCCGACACCTAGGGTTAATACAATTAAGATCAAGAAGTTAAATCTAGACCCAACACAGATTGTGTTTCTTAACGTTGGAATAGAACGCGCTAGTGTTGACTATACAATTAAAGCTCTTGATCTGGCGGCTAGTGTAAATGATCATGTGTATTTAGTATTAGATAGCCCAGGTGGAAGTGTTGTCGATGGTGCGAAACTAATTAATTACGTCAAGTATAGTGATGTAACAATAGATACGGTGTGTGATGGAATGTGTGCATCCATGGCGTTTCATATACACCAAGTAGGAAAAAAGAGATTAATGACTAATAAGTCTATATTAATGGCACATCCAGCATCAAGCGGAATGCAGGGAACACTAGAACAGATGGGTAACCTATTAAGAACTTTGACGTTATATGTGGATAGACTAGACTTTGATGTAGCTAAACGTGTCGGTATTCCGTTTGATAAGTTTAAAGAACGAGTGGCAACGGAGATGTGGATCGAGTCTCAGGATGCATTGTCTGAGAATTTCTGTGACGGTATTGTATTTCTTCCAAACTCAAGTAACTTTGGTGAAAATTTGAGTATTAAAGAACAATTAAAAAAGGACGGCATTACCGTTAAAACCGTTGGGCCGAGGACAAATGGATTCTCCGAAGCTAGATAACTATAATAAGGCACTGATTAAATTAACCGAGGCGTCATACTATTATGTAGAAGTTGACAAATCGGTTAAAATATTTCTTGACAAAAGCATAGATGATAAGATACAATTGATGTTAAGTAGAGCTGGTGTTGTTGGTAAGATGGTAGTAAATAGGGAGGTAATAATAGTATGGACGTTTTAGATAGAAGCAAGGTACTTTACAGTAACCTGGAAAAGATAAACGAAGAGCTAGAACATGTCACAGAAACACTGAAGACGTTAGATCCTGAGAAGGATTTTCATATGTATGAAGAGCTATATTCAAGAGAGTTCTTCCTGGCAATGGAAATGGCTGGAGCATATGATGACCTGGATAACGAACTTAATAAACTATTTGTTGAGCCTGGTTATCAGTTTTACGCAAAGCGTATGCGCAGTAATGTTTCCAAGATTATGAAAGTGAGTATTATAGATGTCTGAGCTAAGTATAAAAATATCAGCACATCTGATCATATTGTTTTTGATAGCAGTAGTTGCTGTATTGACAAGTATAGAACCAAGTAAGCTTGCTGCATGGGCTGCTCTATTCTTGGGTATAACTAATTATGTTAACAGACTAATAGATCAAGCGTATGCTCAAGCTGCGTTGAATTACTTAAAGGAGAATAGTAATGACAAATAAATTAAATGAAATGTTCACTGCTAGATATTCAAAACTATTGGCTGATTTAAATAAAACAATGTTCTTATCTGAGAAACAAGATGGTATGTTCATGGTGCCTGTTCCTACTATAGTAGGTGACGGAATGAATATTCTCAACCCACCAACAGGCGAAGCTATTAAGTTAAATATTGCTACGGTGAAGATTGAGGTAGTACCAAGGAACGCTTTGCTTTGTATCTATGTAGTTAATTTGCCGTATTCTGAACTAGAGGTGGCAACAAAAAACCCAGCATACTTTAACTTTATTATGGACAGAATGGTTTCTACTGCTGTGGCCGTGTTTAAAGAAAAAGTCGGGGCTGCTGATGTTGCTAGATTTGGTACTGAGTATATGTCTTTTTCTGGTTTTGTTGAGATCGACAGCGACACAATCCAAATCCGATTTACCGGTGAATGGGCTAATGTATGAGTGGAGGAGTAAAGTACGACGGACAAAAAGCTCCGATGGACTTACTTCCGTATGAGTCTCTTGAGGAGATAGCTAAAGTACTAGGTGCCGGTGAGAAGAAATACGGCACTGCTAATTGGACTAAGGGTATAGAAATGAGACGCCTCCTATCTGCTGCTCTACGTCACATAGGACAGTTTAACAGTGGTGAAGATAAGGACGAAGAAACTGATACACTACACTTAGCGAATGCTGCAACAAACTTATTATTCGCCATATGGATGTATAAGCATAGACCTGACTTAGATAATCGTTGGGCTAAGAAGGAAGACAATGAGTAAAGTAATAGATAACGAAATGGTTGTTACGTTTGATGTTGATGATACATTAGTGATGTGGGACGGACTTGCGAATAACAGTTTGGTGGCTGATTCGCATCCTTATAAGCACTTTATTGATCCTAATGATGGCTCAAAGAAAAGTTTGAAGCCACACTTAAGACATATAGAGCTACTGAAGAGTTTAAAGAACCGAGGATATACTGTTATTGTTTGGTCTGCTGGTGGGGGGAAATGGGCAAACTCAGTAGTGACAACACTAGGACTTGCTGACTATGTTGACATCATTATGTCAAAGCCTATTAAATGGGTGGATGATATAACCGACGCAAACAAAGTATTGGGTACAAGAATATACTTGTATGATTTTGCGGAGAGTGGACAGTGATAGTGAAGAAGGGTGACAAATATGTATTGATGAGCAAGGAAGGTAAGAAGTTATTTTCAAGTACATCATATCAGGCTGTTGTTAATAGAGAACGAGAGATAGAACATTTTAAACAAAAGGCAAGAGAAAAGAGGGGGTCTAAGTGAATGAGAACTTTAATTTTAAGGACATTAAACGGGCTGTTGAGCGTATATCTGCTAGTGGAGAGGTTGATACTATTCGCCTTCTTGTGCATCCTAACGGCAAGCTTCTTATACAGTACGCTGATAATATTCGAGGTACTGAACACACTATTACTATTTTCACTACCGATATGAGTATGTTTCCAGAAATAACTAATACTGAGAGGTTATAGTGAAACATCTGTTCATGCTACTGTTAGCCATAGATTTTGTCACCATTGATCATAAACAGTATGTAATAGTGGAGACAGATACAAAGACTATCCAGGTTGAGATAACTAAGGAAGAAATGAACGATGTTGACGGTATAGTAAGAAAGGTGCTGAATGAAGTTAAATAAGTATTACTCAAATAAATATCATCCAGGTGTTGCCTTCAAAATTAAGAAGGTTATTAGCTTATCCCCTGAAAAATTTTTATGTCGAGCTGAGGTGTTTAAGGTAGTTAATAACCGTAAAATATCTATGGGCATTGAACAGGAAGTAGTGTTCCTGACGAAAGACACAGAGGAGGTATGATGGAATTGATGGCAGTATACGGAACATTAAAGTCGGGAAAGAGCAATCACTATTTCCTAGGAGACTCAGGTCATGTCGGTATGGGTAGGGTGTCTAATGAGTTTACTCTTGCGGTAGAAGGACTGCCGTATTTGGTTAAACGAAACGGCAAAGGTTGCCTGGTTGAAGTGTACGAAGTGGACAAAGACACGATGAGGATGATCGACCGATTGGAGGGCCATCCCAACTTCTATCGCCGCGAGCTTACCGATATTTTTTTGGATAATGGTGTTGTTGTTCAGGCGTGGGTGTACATCCATCCAGATAACTTCCCAGATGCCGATATTACGGAAGTTTACTGATGAAAATAGTACGGAGCAAAAGGTTATTAAGTAGGCACATTTCTCCCTATCCTGACTACATAAAACCTGGTCATATACGGAAATTAATGGACGTAGTTAGCGGAATGAAAAAACGCTATGACTGCCTATGTGGACCCAGGTGGGGACTGCAAAAGAGGGTTATTATCTTAATTGACGGTTATAAAAATGTCAGAATGATGTTCAATCCGTTAATAACTTTCTACGGTGAAAAAAAATACTCCGATATTTCAAATAAAGCAACACCTAACCTATTGAATTCAGAGGAAATCGTCGTAAAGTATACCGATGTGCTTTTTGGCATTATCGAAGAAAGGTTCACAGGTCACCAAGCTATTGTAATTCAAAGGGAATTGGCAATATTGGACCGCATTCATGTGGCTCCTGCCACCACTTCCGACACTTCGTTTTCGTCCGTGGCCCCGCCCGATATTGACGAATTAATTAAAATAGCACTTGACTAAACGGTTAAAATATACTACAGTAATTAGAACGAGGAGGAACGTTGACACAAAAAGACTGGGACAATATGGTAAGCATTGCTACTAAGGTGTTAAAGAACAAGGAGTTAGCCGAAGATGCTGTCAATATGGCCGTGGTGAAATGCCTAAAAAGCGGCAGTATCGTAGTAAATTTCGATGCTTACGTCGGTGGGAGCGTGTATAACAGTGCTGTCACCTATAAGAAGTTCTTAAGTTACAGTCATCGAAGAACAATAGCTATCACGAATAGCAAAATACTCGATGTACCACCAGGTGAGGTACACGAAGATCGGCTACCTAGCTATAGATCACAACCCAATCAGATACAACATATCCAAGCTCTAGAGATAGAGGCAGCCATCAAATTAATGAAACCTAAACAAAAACAAATACTTAACGCCTATCTACAGACAGGTACCACAGTAGAAGCCGCACGGACCACAGGCGCTAACGTTGAATCGGCTAAGACCAACCTAAGACAAGCAAGGCTGAAGATAAAGGACATCCTATGAGGCTACCTGCCGGATATGTCGTTATGGACTCATGGGGCGGTTGGGACGAACCATATGATCCATTTAAGCATTTACCCAAGTGTGAATGCGGAGTTAGCATTGCTATGGGAGAAGGGGACCATCCTTCAATGCACAGTGACTATTGCCCAATTAGAAAAGAATACGAAAGGAATAAGGAGCTATATGAAATTAAGAAATCTGACAAATAACAAAGTGTACGAGGTGACCTCAGGTAAGCTTCTTTCGCCAAGTAAAGCGAAAGCTCTGGATGTCACTGCTTCAATGCTAGACATCCTAGACCCGGAAACAAACGAAACCTTAATGTTATTATATGCTTATGACAAAGATGGCAATCCAGTGGATAAGACCTGGGAGCCATTCTTTGACTCAGCAGCAGAAACCGTAATTGAAATACAAAAGGAGAACACATGAAAGAATTTGAACGTATGGTAAAGACAATGAAGAGCGGACCTGATGCTAAGCATCTCATCGGACTAGCTAAAGACAATAAGGAGAAGCAAGACCTTATCGTGAAGGAGCTAGTGAGACGTATTGCTCTGGGACAAGAGGGACTATCTGAGATAGCCACCGCTGTGCTCGTAGGACTTCTGTAGATCATTTCTTTTTACAGGGGGTTACATTGGGTGGCCCCCCGTCTTATTGTTTAACCTGGGGGATAAATGAAGCTACGTCTATCTAGAGCATCAGGCTTACCTATCGAATGTATGTCTTATGATACATATCATCAGTTAAGAAAAGCATTCATTGCTGAACACAATCTAGGCAGCTTCATGTGGCCCCCAGAAGCTTTAGAACTGTTCTACCTTAAGCATCCAGCGGAGATGATGATAGAATTCGATACGTTAGAAGACCTGCGGTTACTGCTCCATAAGTGTGAGAGCTTGGTAATATCCGTAGATAAAGATAAATATAGCTGCGTTATTTACGATGAGTATATCGAGTAGGTTATTAAGTCTATTGGGGAAAATTGTGTGTTTTGCAGTATATACATATATCCCCTCCTAAATTAACCCTAGGGGGGGGGGGCTTAGTCTATTATAGTCCTCCCTAGTCCATATAGTCCTCCCTAGTCTATGCAATACCTATGTCCTGTCCTATCTTGTCCTGTCCTATCTTGTTCTGCCCTGCTGTATCACCCTACCGATTCACCCTTAGTCTATGTAAAAAACTTATACATGTCAACAAATTTCCATACACCTGTCAACTTCATTCACACTCTAGTCTATTCAGCATTGACTAGCATTGGCACCGACTTTGCACTTAGTATTCTGCAATCAACCAACACAAAGGAGCATACCATGTCACATTCAATCCTATTCTTAACCGTAGACCAAGCCTATGACCTAGCTACAGATCAAGCATTGACCATTAAAGAGCGAGCCTACGTCCAAGATGACCTGTTTGATTTTTTGAAATTTGAAAATTCAGCCCTAGTCCAAGGGCTTAAGGTGCCAGCAGACTATGACCAGATGGTTATAGCAGATAGGGTTTACCTTATCTCTGAATATATGTTCAATCCTGCGGCATAATACACCGTCTCAAATTGAAACACGACTAAGGCCAGCGCAAAGCTGGCTTTTTTTTTGCATTATTGCAACCTCCGTACCAACCCTCCCTGTCAAACTTTCAAACACTGTACAAAAATCTAACATCCCGTTTTTACTCAGAAATTTTATTTTCCGTACAAAAGTTCAACACTATCTCAAAATGAGAATCCAGTAAAATCAACTACTTGCAGTTGGCACACCGAGTGCAGTGCTACTTTGCAACCGCCGCTTCAAAACGGCAATAACCGAGGTTAACACCTCAATAACGCAAGGAGATACAATGAGCACTCAAGAAGTAAAACAAAAGGCCAACTGGGTAGTAAAGGCTTCTAATTATGAAATCAGCGAGAAGGGTATGGTTAAGATCCTCTCCCCAGACGGACGTATTGTGTGCTTCCTTTCCAAGGAAGCAATGGAGTACATCGCTAACAATCAAGAGAACTTCGCTAACACGGTACAAGACGTAGTGTTCAGCAAGCCCTTTAACGAGATCCTGGAGAAACGGTTACAGACTAAGGCAGACGATAAGATTGCTAAGTTTGCTGAGAAGGCTGCGGCTAAGGCACTAGGCAACCTTGACGTACTGGCTAAGACAAATCCTGAGGCCCTTAAGACCCTACTGGCTGCACTTGCCTCTAAGGTGGCTTAACTGGTAGCCTAAAGCGAATACGGCCTAAGGACGGGCCTATTCTGCTCCTTTAGGAGCCATACGCTGAATTAGACACAAACGGTATGTTTGTGGCATGTAAGCAAATTGGACTAGGATTTGCATATATGCTAGAATCATACCAACGGAGGACGATATGCTACAGATATTGGAATATACTATACACCTAGTTGCTATAGGTTTAATAACCTTACTGACAATGGGAGTTATTGCGGTAATATATGCGATTATGAGAGGGGAATAGGTGTGTTTGTGACACTCTGACATCCCCACATATTAGCTCACTTTAAAAACGGAGGACTTATGATATTGCTATATAGATTTGACCGGATAAGCATTATGAGAGTGAATAGGGACGTCATTATTTATGAAGACGGACTACTTAAGGGAACCATGGACATCAAGCTATGGACTGTTATGGAAGAACTAATCATATCCAACTTAGGATATAGGAAGGCTGGATAATATGGCAAACATATGGAAGTTATTATATACCAGTGAAGATGGTCCCGTATATAAACTTATTGGAACCCTCCCTGTAAGAGACATATCGGAATACTTCTGGACTAATCCAGTGTATTATGTAGACATCTTGGACGGTGTATAATGGGATATGGTAAGAAGTATATAACCATTATAGGAGAACTCTTTGAACTGGATATGGTACTTAGGGACGGGTATTATTACATAGTCGGAAAGTATGAAGATAGGTATTTCCATTCTCCCCCGATATTAGGTAAGGAGTATGCTACAAAAATGATGGACGATAGACTAAGGTTCTGGAGACGTAAACAAATGAATGACTTAATCAGTAGAGGTATATATGAATATGAGAATTATTGACGGTGTGTTTATAGTGGTGTTGAGTGCTGTTACGAGTGCTTTTGTTATTGTTTGGATGGAGGCTTTATGTCGCTAGTAAAGGTGTATTCAAAATACTTTACATATGAACGGGTGGTTAATAACTCGGAAGTATATGCACTCATCCAGTCTTTAAGACAGGATTATGATGTGGATAGTTGGGACATTATACCAGTGGAGGT
>JFJP01011090.1_pt1 | contig 42882 bp, 29 predicted proteins | sample 431651 | NCBI WGS metagenome assembly JFJP01 (sample SAMN02602958, study PRJNA72255) | Microbial mat metagenome, whole genome shotgun sequencing project. | biome: fresh water; feature: sink hole; material: water; isolation source: purple microbial (photo- and chemosynthetic) mats found in...
AGATCATGACGAATCTGTGCGTGAACGCGCGGGATGCCATCACCGGAACCGGACACATCGCGATCGAATCAGGCACCGTCACGTTCGACGAGGCCTGGTGCGTCGCGAATCCGGGCTTCCGGCCGGGCGAATACGTTCTGCTCACGGTCAGCGACGACGGCAGCGGCATGGACCGGGAAACGCAGGCCCGGCTGTTCGAACCGTTCTTCACCACCAAGACGCTGGGGCGCGGCACGGGTCTGGGTCTGGCCACCGTCTACGGCATCGTCCGGCAGAACGGCGGCTTCATCAAGGTGTACAGCGAACTCGAGGTCGGCACGACCTTTCGGGTCTACCTGCCGCGGCATCTGGACAGTGAAGATGACATGCCGGAAGCCGAGCCGCCGCAACCGATGCCCCGCGGCGACGAAGTGCTGCTGCTGGTCGAAGACGAACCACGACTGTTGGCCATGGCGCACTCGATGCTGGAAAGGCTGGGATACCGGGTTCTGGCCGCGGCGTCTCCTGACGAGGCGCTGGAGTCGGCCGCCGGGCACGCCGGTCGGATCGATCTGCTGATCACCGATGTGATCATGCCCGGCATGAATGGTCGCGAACTTTCGGACCGGCTGCGGACACTGCGCCCCGGTCTGCGCACCCTGTTCATGTCCGGCTACTCGGGCAACATCATCGACACCCACGGCGTGCTGGATCCGGGCGTCCATTTCCTGGCGAAACCGTTCACCGTCCGCGGACTGGCGGACGCGATCCGCCTGGCGCTGGATCCCACCAGCGACGGTGCCGCCGCGGATCCCGGCCGGTGATGCAACCCGGCGGGGGACCTGTGCGTCTGTAGTGGGTCGGCCCCCGTTCGGGGGCCCGGATTTCCGCCCCAGCCCGCGGAGGAGCGCCATGAACCGCCGCCCCCTGTCTCCGGTGGCCCTGTGCCTGGTCCTGATCGCCTGTCTGCCCACCCTGCTGCCGTCCTCTCCGGCCCGGGCGGCCGAGATCACGCGCGAATTCACGTTCACGACCGCCGATCTGTACGTGGGCAACCTGATCGGCGCCGTCGACGTGCGGCAGGGTCAGGGCGACGCGTTCAAGGTGACGGTGAACCTGCGCGGCGACGATCTGATCGACGGAATGATCAAGCTCGAGCAGGAGACCGGCGCGCTGCGCATACGTTTCCCGCTGGAGGAACACGACAAATACGTGTATCCGGCGATGGGGCGCGGTTCGCGCACCACGTTCTCGATCCACGACCAGGAAACGGCCGAGAAGTCGTGGCTTCGGCGCACGTTCGGCATGTTGACGGGCAGGCGCGTCACCGTGCGCGGTTCGGGCAACGGTCTGGAGATGTGGGCCGATGTGACCATCGAAGTGCCGGCGGGCCGGACGCTGACGTTGCGCCACGGCGTGGGCGAAGTGACGGCGGCCGACCTGCGGGCCGATCTGGACCTGGAGACGGACGTGGGCGGCATCCGCGTCGAGCGCCTGGGCGGCGATCTGCGCGCGGACACCGGCAGCGGGAACGTCGTGGTTTCCGATGTCGAGGGCGATCTTGATGTGGACACCGGCAGCGGCGAAGTGGCATTGCGCGACTGCGTCGCCCCGACGGCCAGGATCGACACCGGCAGCGGCGGGGTCGAGGTGGCGGGGCTGCGCTGCACGACCCTGGACATCGACACCGGCAGCGGTGAGGTGGCGGCTGTCGGCGTGACCGCCGACGAGGCGAAGATCGACACCGGCAGCGGCGGGGTGACGTTCCGCCTGGACCGTATGGGGGATGGACGGTTCGTGGTGGACACCGGCAGCGGCAATGTCGAACTGGAGTTGCCGGCGGACGCGTCGGCGAAGATCACGGCCGACACCGGCAGCGGCGACATCGACAGTCGCGTGCCCGGCGCCCATTTCGAGAAGCTGGACGACGGCAGCCGCCGCCTGGTGGTGGGCGACGGGGCTGCCGAAGTGACGCTGGATACCGGGAGCGGGTCGGTGACGGTCAGCCGGAAATAGGGCCGGCGGACGAAAAACAGGTGACGGGGTCTGTTCAGGCGCTCACAGAATCCTTACATTAGGATGCGGTCCGTGTCCTGCACCGAGTCGGATCGCTGATCCGGGCCGTCGTCCCTGTGACGACGGCCCGGTTTTCATTTCCGGCGCACATCCCCGCCGCACATCCCCGCCGCTCATGGCCGCCGCAAGGCCTCCAGCTGATAGGGCCAGATCCCGGGCGGCAGCGGCCGGCCCAGCCCGTTGAAACTACCGGCGTGTTCCAGCGGCGACTTGTTCACCAGGGCGCGCCACTGGCGCTGGTCATAGCAGCGCAGGTCGTAGGCGTCGTCGAAGTGTCCGGTAGTGCCGGGGCGCTCGACCGTCAGGTGGCTGATGGCGCGTTCGCGGCGTCCGCGGACGGTGCCCGGCTCCGGCGGCAGCCAGTTGATGAGCTGGCTGACCCGGCAGCGGCCGCGGGCGGCGGTCCACAGATCCTCGTCGGGCCAGAGCCAGTCGTAGTCGGTCAGGCTGAGGCCCACGACGTACAGGGCTCCGGGGCGCAGCAGTTCGGCCATCTGGGCGAAGTGGGCCAGCATGGCGCGGTCCGTGGCCAGGTGGCGCAGCGAATTCACGGTCACGAAAGCGAAGTCGACCGTCCCGGGCTTCAGGCCGGCCTTGCGTGCGGCATGGGCGAAGTCGGCCAGATCGGCCTGGAACAGGCGGGGGGCGGCGGGATCCCGGCGCCCTGGAGACGCCAGTGGTGTCTTCGGGCCGAGCCGCCGTCCGGCGTATTCCAGCATCGCCGGTTCGCGGTCGAATCCCGCCACGCGCCGGCCCCGCCTGGCCGCCACCCGCAGACAGCGTCCGGTGCCGCAGGCCGGCTCGAACCACAGCCGGTCTTCGCGCAGGCGCGCCGTCCGGGCGAGCGCCCGCTCGACCCGCTCGAGCGCGTCCATTTCAGCGGCGGTGCCGGGCGTGTAGAGGATGTCGTAGACCGTCGGGTCGGCATAGAGGCTCTGGACGGAACCGTCGCCCGCTTCCGCGCCCGGCCCGGGCCCCGGTTCGTGTGCGATTTTGCGCTTTCCTGCCATGTCGCGTTCTGCCCCCGCTGTCGCCCACCGGTCCACGGACCGCCATCCCGGCGGCTCTTCGCCGCGAACCTTGCCCCACCGGGATCCCTCGTGCAACATTCTTCCCTGTACCGCGCATGAAACCTGTTTGCCCGGCCGCCCGCTGTTTTCCCACCGCCAGGAGGTTTTCCGTGAAGCGCCTGAGCCTGTTCTCCCTTGCCCTTGTCGTGTTGCTGGGGGCTGCCGCCGCACAGGCGGCCGATCAGCCCGGTTATCTTCTGCGCTACGCCGACATCGGCGGCGGCAACATCGTCTTCACCTACGAAGGCGATCTCTGGCTGGTACCCGAAGCCGGCGGCGAGGCCCGCCGCCTGACCAGCCACTCCGGCGGCGAAGTGATGGCCAAGTTCAGCCCGGACGGAAAGCAACTGGCCTTCACCGGCGAATACGACGGCGGCAACGACATCTACCTGATGGACGCCGTGGGCGGCGAGCCGAAGCGCCTGACCTGGCACCCGGCCCCCGACACCATGCTGGACTGGTGCCCCGACGCCAGCGGCGTGGTCATCACCAGCAGCCGCGAGTACCCGTTCCGCGGACATCTGTACAAGGTGTTCCTGGACGGCGGCCTGGACATGGCGCTGCCGGTGGACCGCGGCTCGCTGGCCTCGGTCGCGCCCGACCACAGCGCCCTGGCCTACAACCGCATCAACGTCCAGACGCGCACCTGGAAGCGCTACGAGGGCGGCATGGCCCAGGACATCTGGGTGAAGAACTTCAAGACGGGCGCCATCGACAGGATCACCGACTGGACCGGCAACGACAGCTTCCCGATGTGGGGCGAGGGCGCCATCTACTTCCTCAGCGACCGCGAAGACGGCACGCTCAACCTCTACGCCTACGACACCGCGACGAAGCAGGTACGGCGCCTGACCATGTTCAAGGACTACGACGTGAAGTGGCCCTCGTACGGCGACGGCAAGATCGTCTTCCAGCACGGCGCCGGCCTGAAGGTGTGCGACACGGCTACCGGCCAGGTGCGCGAGGTGCCCATCAGCGTGCATTCGGACCGCCGCCACGTGCGCGAGGAGTTCATCGACGACGCGCCGAGCATCGGCGCCTTCGGCCTGTCGCCGGGCGGGGAACGGGCCGTGCTGGAGTCGCGCGGCGAACTTCTGAATCTGCCCGCCGAGAAGGGCGACGCCGTCAACCTGACCGCGACCAGCGCCTCGCGCGAGAAATACGGCACCTGGAGCCCCGACGGTGCGCACATCGCCTTCATCAGCGACCGCACCGGCGACGAGCAGCTCTACGTGGCCGGCCCGAAGGGCGGCGCCTGGAAGCAGCTGACCAGCGGTGTCTACGGGTTCACGAAGCAGCCCGTGTGGTCGCCCGACAGCCGGCAGATCATCTTCTCCGACAAGTTCCTGAAGCTCCACCTGGTCGATGTCGCCACCGGCAAGACCACCGAGATCGCCCACAGCGACTACGACGACGCCTGGGAACGCTGGGGCATCATGGACTACGTGTGGTCGCCGGACAGCCGCTGGGTGGCCTACACGAACCAGACCGGCAACATGAACGAGGAGATCTGGCTGCACGACACGAAGACGGCCGCCAACACGATGGTGACCGACAACATGTACAACAGCTGGTCGCCCAGCTTCTCAAGCGACGGCAAGCACCTGTACTTCCTGTCCATGCGCACGTTCAACCCGATCATGTGCCGCGTCGACCAGCAGCACATCTTCCTGGATGTGACGACACCGTACGTGGTTCTGCTGCAGGCGGGCGGACGCTCGCCGTTCTACAAGGCCGACGCCGAGGTACCGGTCACCGCGGCAGCCGAAGAGGGCAAGAGCGGCGCGAAGAAGGACGGCAAGGACGCGAAGAAGTCCGACAAGCCCGCCGTGCCGGCGGTCGAGATCGACCTGGCCGGGATCGGCAACCGCATTCTGGCCTGCGAGGGTGTCGAGGCCGGCAACTGGTTCCGCCTCGAGGCCTGTGACGGCGGCTTCCTGATGCTGCGCAAGAACGACCCCGAGTTCCTCAAGTACCAGCACGTGGACGACCGCACGGGCGGCGAACTGGACCTGGTCAAGTACAGCCTGGAGGACCAGGAAACGACCGACCTGATGAGCGGCATCGCCAACTACCACCAGAGCGCCGACGGCAAGAAGCTGATCTACCGCGCCGGCAGCAAGTACGGCATCGTCGACGCCGGCAAGCCCGCCAAGTCGAGTGACGGCAAGCTGGCCACGAACGGGGTCAAGCTGCGCGTGGATCACCTGGCCGAGTTCCGCCAGATGTTCGACGAGGCCTGGCGCATCCAGCGCGACTTCTTCTACGACAAGAACATGCAGGGCACCGACTGGCAGGCCATGCACGACAAGTACGCACCGTTCGTGGCCGGGTGCGGTTCGCGCGGCGACCTCAGCTACCTGATCGGCGAGATGATCAGCGAACTGAACCTGGGCCACACCTACGTCATGGGCGGCGACATGGAGCCGGGCCCGGCCCCGATCCGCACCGGCCTGCTGGGCTGCAACTTCACGCGCGACGAGAAGCAGCCGTACTACCGGTTCGCCGGCATCGTGCCGGGCGTTGCCTGGGATCCGCAGTACCGCTCGCCGCTGACCGAACCCGGTGTCGACGTCAAGGACGGCGACTGGCTGATCGCGATCGACGGCGTCGAGGTCAAGTACCCGGCCAACGTCTACGCCCACCTGGTGGACAAGGCCGGTGCCATGGTCACCCTGACCGTGAACGGCAAACCGACCGCCGAGGGCGCCCGCACCGTGCGCGTCCCGACGCTGCGCAGCGAATTCGGCCTGCGCTACCGTGCCTGGGTCGACAGGAACCTGGACTACGTGACGAAGAAGACCGAAGGCCGCATCGGCTATCTGCACATCCCGAACATGGGCGAAGAAGGCCTGGTCGAGTTCGGTCGCAGCTACTACGCCCAGACCGAGAAGCCGGCCCTGATCTTCGACGAGCGCTACAACGGCGGCGGCTTCACCGGCGACATGATCGTCGACCGGCTGGAGCGCGTGCTGTGGTCGATCACCCAGCCGCGCGAGGGCAAGGACGGTCGCAACCCCGAGCGCGTGTTCCACGGCCCGATGGTCGTGCTGATCAACGAGGACACCGGCAGCAACGGCGAGTTCTTCGCCGAGACGATCAAGCGCCGCGGCCTGGCCAAGGTCATCGGCATGCGGACCTGGGGCGGATCGATCGGCATCGAGGCGCACCAGGACTTCGTGGACGGCGGCGGCACGACGCCGCCGCAGTTCGGCATGTACACCCTGGACGGTGAGTGGCCGATCGAAGGTTGGGGCGTGGAGCCCGACATCATCGTCATGAACATGCCGAAGGATGTCGTCGACGGGAAGGACACCCAGCTGGACTTCGCCATCGAGCACCTGCTGACCGAGTTGCGCGAAAACGGCGCCAAGTGGGCGATCCCGCCGGTGCCGGCCTATCCGGACAAGAGCAAGCCGCGCATGAGCGGTGACCACCGGGGCAAATAGCCCACCGGTTCCGTTGCGGTGTTGCTTCGAAACAGGGCCCCGCGGATTCGATTCCGCGGGGCCCGTTTCTTTGCCTTGATAGTGCGGATGGTGTGCAGGTGTTGATGGGGGCAGGTGGAGGTTGATGCTTATAGTGCGCGATGGAACGCGCACTATAAGCATCAACCTCCACCTGCCCCCATCAACACCTGCACACCGCCCTTCCGGCGGGGAAACAAACGGCGATCACGATATTGAACGACGACTAACTTGTTTATATACAAGGGAATAGAATTTTCCTGCAATATTGCTTAATTTGTGCCATTGACTAGCGACAGTAAAGGTGTATTATAAATCCATCAACCAGGGAAGGGAGTTCCATCATGACCGTGCCGCTGCCCGAACCCGTGAACCGCCGGTTTTCGCTGGAGGAGCTTTCCGGTCTGACCGGCCTGCCGGCGCGCACGATCCGGTTCTACATCCAGGAAGGGGTCGTCGACCGGCCCGAGGGGATCCGCCGCGGCGCCTGGTACCACGAAGGGCACCTCGAGCAGCTGTTGGCCATACGACGGTGGCAATCGGCGGGGCTGACGCTCGACCGTATCCGCGAACTGGTCCGCGGCGTGTGCGACCAGATGGAGATTCCGGCGCCGCCGCGCCGCGTCGGGAGCATCGAGGTGCTCAGCCATCTGGTGCTGGGCGAAGGGATCGAACTGGTGATCGACCCCGCGCGGGCCGGGCTGGCGCCGGCTCAGCTGCGGGAATTTGCCCATGAATGCGCGTTGCTGGTGGACCGTGTCCGTTCCTCCAAGGAGTCATCATGAATACCTATCCCGAGCCGCAGACCCATCGCCCCGCCCTGCAGTGCATCGCCCCCGAACGCCTGGCGCCGGTGCTTGAAGACGTACAGATCAACGCCGTTTTGGAGGACCTGCTGGGCCGGACCGAGGTGCGGCAGTCGTTCCGCAACCGTGACGGGGTGCCTATCGAAGCCGTTTACACGTTTCCCGTGCCCGTGGGCGCGGTGCTGCTGGGGTTCACCGCGCGCATCGGCAAGCGTGACCTGGTCGGGCGCATCCTGCCCGCGGCCCAGGCCGAGAACGACTACGAAGAGGCCGTCACCGACGGCGACGCGGCCGTCCTGCTGCAGGAGGCCGGCCCCGGCCTGTACACCGTGAACGTGGGTAACCTGCTGCCGGACGAGCGCATCGAACTCTGCTACCGCTACGCCCAGCTGCAGTACTGGGCCGACGATACGCTGCGGTTCGCGATGCCGACGGTCATCGCGCCGCGCTACGGCGATCCGGCGGCGGCGGGCCTGCAGGGACATCAGGTCCCGTTCACCGACCTGGCGGCCGAACTGCAGGTCAACATCCGCATCGCCGTGCGCGGCCGGTTGCAGCAGGCGGAGATCACCTGCCCCACGCACGAGATCCAGATCGACCGCAAGGTCGACGAGGCGGCCGTGAGCTTTGCCGGGCTGGACGCACAGAGCATGGACCGCGACATCATCCTGAACCTGCGCCGCCGGCCCGGACGTGATGCCGGCAGCGCGCTGCTGGACTCCGTGCCCGGTTCGGAGAACTTGACGGCGCTGCTGACGATCTGCCCCGCGATCGACGCCCCCGTGGCGCCGGCGCCGCGCTTCGTCAAGGTGCTGGTCGACTGTTCGGGTTCGATGCAGGGCGACAGCATGCACCAGGCGCGCGAGGCGCTGCGGCGCATCCTCGATTCGCTGCGGCCGCAGGACTGGTTCACCATCGTCGCCTTCGGCAGCACGCACCGCTTCGTCACGCCGCCGGCGCAGCGGGCCGACGCAACGGCCATCGGGCAGGCCCGCGCCGCGGTCCAGACCGTGCACGCCGACCTGGGAGGCACCGAACTGCGCACGGCCCTGCAGGTGGTCACCGCGCTGAAGGCGCCCACCGGTCACGGGACCGAGCCCGTGCCCGCCGACATCCTCCTGATCACCGACGGTGAACTGTTCGACACCGAACTGGTGGACGAGGCGCGCGTGGCCGGCGACCGCGTCTTCACCGTCGGCGTGGGCTGCGCTCCGGGCGAAAGCCTGCTGGCTGCGCTTTCGGAGGCGACCGGCGGCGCCGCCGAGTTCGTCACGCCGACCGACGACATGGCCGGGCGTATCCATCGCCACTTCCAGCGGCTGTACCAGCCGCGGTTGCACGGCCTGAGGATCGACTGGCCGGGCGCCGTGCTGCTGGAACGTCGCGACCGCCAGGGCGGCATCTTCGCCGGCGACACCGTCCATGTGCTGGCGCGGCTGTCGAAGGCGGACGTCGAGCGTTCTGCGCCGGCCGGTGAACACGGGACGGTGGATATCATGTGGAGGTCGGAGGACGGCCGGGAATGCCGCCAGTCCGTGGCCTGCGGCCGCCGCGTCGCAACCGACGGCGGTGTGGCGATGGCCGACCTGCTGGACCGCCTGCTGGTGGCCGGTGCCATCCAGGACGCGCGGTTCGCGAAGCAGACCACCGTCGGGAAGAAGCATCTGACCGACGAGGCGCTGCGCTGCCAGTTGATGAGCCCGTGGACATCGTGTCTGGTCGTGGCCGAGCGGGCCGAACGCGACAGGACCGACGGGCAGCCGAATCTCAGACGCGTTGCGCAGATGATGGCGGCGGGGTCGCACGGGTTCGGTTCGGTGCTCCCGTGCCGTGTGGCCTTCAATATGCCGCCCGCCGCAAATGACGCGATTCCCATGTTCAGCCCCGGTTCGCATGGTGGGATCGAGGCTGAGGACCCGATGTCGTCCGTATCCGACCTGACCCTGGACCAGCTGTCGTCCCTCGGGGTGCCGGACGCGCTCGTGGCCGAACTGCGCCGCCTGGTCGAAGACGGCGCCGACGAGAACGTGATCTGCCTGCTCTGCCTGCACGCCATGCTGAAGGCGCGCCGCAAGCTGTCGGGCCTGGACCGCGACGGCGCCCGCAAGGTTCGCCAGGAGGCCAAGAGGCTGGGGGCCGAGGTCTCGCTGGTGCGCGAAGTGGAGGCGCTGGTCAAACAATCGGCCTAGCGGACTCCGGTTCGGTCCGCTGTCCTTCAGTCCCAGGCCCCCGGCGCCGCAGGTGTCGGGGGCCATTCCGTTGCGGTTCAACCGCTTGTTCAGGCCCTCGAGCCGGCGCGAATCCGCAGGGCGCGGGGGCGGCGATTTGGCGTTCCGCGGCAGATCTGACGATATCGCAAGTTCTGCATTGCAAACGGGATCCGCGATTCAATACCGCAATCTCCGCTCAAGCCGGATACCCCCGGGTCGATGAATCCGCACAGGGCAGGGAACCGGCGTGACGCGATGTCCGCCCGGCCACGGATGGACCACTGCCCCGGAAGGATCGGCCCCGGAACATGCTGGCGATCATTGGAATTCTCGTCGTCATCGGCGCGGTGCTCGGCGGTTACGGCATGGCGAAGGGTCCCTTCGCCGTGCTCTACCAGCCCGCCGAGCTGGTGACCATTCTCGGTGCCGGCTTCGGCACCGTGCTCATCAGCACGCCGATCAAGGTTCTCAAGCAGCTCGGCCGGATGATGCCGATCATCTTCAAGGGTTCGCCCTACACGAAGGCGACGTACATCGAGCTGCTGACGATGCAGTTCGAGGTCTTCTCCAAGATGCGCAAGAACGGTCTGCTCGCGCTCGAAGAGGATGTCGCCGACCCGAACGCCAGCCCCACGTTCCAGAGCTACCCGAAGTTCCTCGGCAACAAGAAGGCCGTCACCTTCTTCTGCGACTCGTTGAAGCTGCTCATCGACGGCACCGATGCCGGCGACGCCGAGCACATCATGATGTCGGACATGGCCACGCAGCAGGAAGAGGGCGCTCTGCCGGCCGGCGTGCTGCAGAAAGTCGGCGACGCCATGCCGGCGCTGGGCATCGTGGCCGCCGTCATGGGCATCATCGTGACGATGCAGAGCCTGGACGCCCCGCCCGAAGTGCTGGGCCATCACGTGGCAGCCGCGCTGGTCGGCACGTTCCTGGGCATTCTCGTGTCGTACGGATTCATTCAGCCCCTTGGCGCGGCTGTCGAATCGATCGCGCGCGACGAGAACAAGTACATGCAGTGCATGATGGTCGGGCTGATCAGTTCGGCGCAGGGTGCCTCGCCGCGCACGGCGATCGAGCAGGTGCGCCGCGTGATCTTCACGACGGAGCGGCCGACGACCGTCGATGTGGCCGAAGCTGTCAACGCGATCAAGTCCAGGGTCTAGCGCGCAGGGGGAACGGGACCGATGTCAGGCAAGGAGAAGTCCAGTCGTCGACGCGGTGGCCACGGTCACGGCGCCCACGCCGGCGGGCACCATGGCGGCGCCTGGAAAGTCGCCTATGCGGACTTCACCACCGCCATGATGGCGTTCTTCATGCTGATGTGGATCCTGGCCGCCAGTTCGCCCAAACAGAAGGAAGCGATCGCCCAGTACTTCCGCAACGAGGGGAACATCCGCGACGGCGGCGGCGCCAGCATGACCGGCACCATGAACGGCGGGCCGGGCTTCATGCAGATGCCGGTGCACAACAGCATCGTCGAGGAGTCCCAGACGCTGGAGATGACGGCCAAGGAACTGGGCGATGCCCTGGAAGAGGGCGGCGAATCCGGCCTGAGCGAGATGAAGGACCAGGTCAGCATCAGCCTGACGGACGACGGGCTGGTCATCGAGATCACCGACGATTCCCAGCAGGAGCTGTTCGCCGTCGGCGGCGCCGACATGAATCCCTCGTTCGAACGCACACTCGACGCGGTGGCTGCCCAGTTGAAGAGCCTGCCCAACTCGGTGCGTGTCGAAGGCTACACCGATGCCCGGCCCTATCCGCCCGGGGTCGATTATTCGAACTGGGAACTGTCGGCCGACCGGGCCAATGCCGCCCGTCGCCATCTCGAAGCGAAGGGACTGCCGCGCGGGCGCGTGGAAAGCGTCGTCGGCTACGGGGACGGCCGCTTGGCGGCGCCCGCCAGTCCGTTGGCGCCGGCTAACCGCCGCATCACCATCACCGTGCTGCGCGAGCATCCGGTCGAGAAAGATGCCGCACCCGAGATCGACCAGCCGGTGACGGGCTTCCGGCCGTTCGGCCAGCCGGTGACGCCGACGCATCGGAACGACGCGGCCGAAAGCGCGCCCGCCGACACCGCGCCGCATGGCGCCGCCGGCCGCGATCGCAATGGACGTTGACGGCGATTCTTGTAAGGCATTGCGATAAAATAGACTAGATGCGAAGTGGCTTGGCGCCTGGCCCGTCCCGCCGCCTCTTTGGCCATCAATTTATCGATTGAAACATGGAAACATCCGGCCATTCGGGGAATCGTCTTGATTTGGGATCTCAGGTTTACGTAACTTCATGGCACGAGAAGGATTCTCACCCAATCGAGGCATGAAGCCCGACCGGCCGGCGCAGTGACGCGGCCGGTTGTTTACGTCTGCCCCGGACGTCTACCGGGAATGGGAAGAAGACCGATGAAGAAGATGATCATGAGTGTGCTGGCGCTGAGCCTGTTGGCCGGCGTCGCTTCGGCCGCGAAGCTGCCTCCGCGGGAAGCGCCGGGCGGGCGCGCGGCGTACACCGCCGACAAACTCCAGGTGCTCGAAGGATTCGAAGGCGCGTTCCCGCCTGCGGGCTGGTCCCAGGGCGTGACCAACGCCACGCACACCTGGATGCGCGACACGCTGGTGCCCTACTCGGGCACGGCCGCGGCGCGGGTCTCCTGGCAGGCCGGCGCGCCGCAGGACGAGAGCCTCTCGTTCAGCTGGCCGGTGGCCGCCGACGAGGATCTGTACTTCGCCACGCAGGGCAGCGTCCCGTGGTCGGCCAACGCGAACTTCACCGTCGAAGTCGGCGGTGTTCCCGTGTACGACTTCCACTCCGCTAACGGCGGTGCGTCCTGGGTCTGGGAATACGTGCAGATCGATCTGGCGGCCTGGGAGGGCACGACGCCGCGGTTCACGTTCCGCTACGCCGGCGACGACGGCGCCGACCACTATCTGGACGCCGTGCGCGTGGGTTCGTACAACTCGCCGCCGACGCCGACCGCGGTTGATTTCTGCGCCGCGGTCTACCAGGGCTTCGGCACGCACTTCACGGGCAACACCTGTGACGGCGTCAACACGGTGTCACTGCTGGAGTGCGCCGAATACGCCGAGAACGGCCTGGAACACTACTACGAGATCGAGGTGCCGGCCGGCTGCTTCTTCACCGCGAACGTGACGTACGACACGGTCGACGGCGCGCTGTGGCTGCTGGACAGCTGCGAGGCGCCGGGCGGCGCCTTCGGGTGTCTGGACTATGCGGACGCCACCTTGAGCGGCGGCCAGGAGACCGTGACCTGGACCAACGGTTCATCGTCAATGCGGATCGTGTACCTGGTCATCGACGGCTGGGGCACCAGCGCCTGCGGCAACTACACGTTCGACTTCATCAGCGACTGCGCCGTGGCGACCGAAAGCGAGAGCTTCGGTTCGGTCAAGGCGATGTTCCGGTAACCGCCGCCGGATTCACGGCGCCGTCGGGTCTGCCTGTCGGAGCCACCGGTACAGCGTCATGCGCGAGACACCCAGTTGCCGCGCCGCGCGGGCCTTGTTGCCGCCGGTGCGGGCGATCAGCGACTGCAGCGCCGACCCCGTCAGTCGCGCCTGCCGGGAATCGGCGGCCGCAGTCGCCCCGTCGTCGATGAACAGACAACCTTCGGCTTCGTCCCGCGTGACGACCACCGCCAGCCCGTGGCGCCGGCACAGCCAGGCCTGCTGCGCCAGGGTCTCCAGTTCGGCGACGTTGCCGGGCCAGGTGTGTTCCGCCAGCAGGGCCAGCGCGGCCACGTCGAACACCGAGCGCGCCGTCAGGGTCGAACCTTCCAGCTTCGTCAGGAAATGGTCGAGCAGCGGCAGCACGTCCCGTCGGCGTTCGCGCAGCGGCGACACCCGCACCGTCATCAACCGCAGGCGGAAATAGAGGTCGGGTCGGAACCGCCCCGCCTCGGCCAGCGCGGCCAGGCCTTCGCCGGCGGTCGCGACCACCCGCACGTCCAGGGGATGCTCGCTGCCGTCGAGGCGCCGCCGCCAGACACCGTCCCGGATCAACCGCAGGACTTCCATCTGCAGCGCCGGTGGCAGGGCCTCGATGCCCGTCAGCAGAAGCGTGCCGCCGGCGGCCCGGGCCAGCAATCCGCCGGAACCGTCGCCCGCCTGGCCTTCCAGTTCCCAGGCCAGCGTAGCGCTGTCGCCGCCGGCGCAGTCGAGGCGCAGGAAGGGTTGCGCGCCCCGGGGACCGATCTCGTGCAGACGACGCGCCAGGGCCGCGCGGCCGGTGCCCTCTTCGCCGAGGATGAGCACGGGGCCGGTGTGGCGCGCGAAGCCGTCGCACCGCCGCAGCGCCTGCTGCAGGGCCGGCGACACCGCGACCACGCGCGTGCCGAGCGCGCGGCGCGCCGAGAACGTGCGCCACAGGGGCTCGGTGACGCCGTCGTGCAGGCGTAGGCGCGATAGTTCGGTGACCACGGCGGCGATCTCGCCGGCCAGGCCGGACACGCCCAGATCCTGGCTCGCCTGCTGCGCGCGCAGCGCGCTGCGCCAGGCGACGGCCAGCGCGTCAGGGCCGGCGCCCTGCGGTCCGCCGCCTTCGGGAGCGCGCCCGAGCAGCCGGGCCAGGTGGTAATCGCAGATCATCGCTTCGTGGCGGGCGGTCATCGCCGCCATCTCGCCGGCGGCTTCTTCCAGTTCCCGACGTGCCACCGGCAGGCGGCCCAGGTGCGCCGCATTGAGGCCCAGACAACGGCGGATGACGGCCGTTTCGAAGCGGTCGCCGATCTCCAGAGCCAGGGTGAGCGCTTCATCCAGCACGCGCAGCGCATCCGCATGACGGCCCTCGAGGTCAAGGCACTCGCCCTCGCGGCGCAGCAGCTCCATCACCAGGTCGCCGCGCGGCGCCAGCCGGCGGGCCAGGCCCATCGCCCGGCGGTAGTAGACGCGCGCCTCGGCGGGGCAGCCCTCGTCGCGGCAGACATCGCCCAGGAATTCCAGGGCCAGAGTCTCCTCGCGCACGAACGCATGTTCCTTCGCCAGGGCGTAGGCTTCGAGTAGGTCGGCGCGCGCGGCGGCGAACTCTTCACGCAACCGACGCACGTTGCCCAGCGCCAGACGGGCGCGGCAGGTCATGTCCGGCAGCGCCGTCACCAGCGCCAGTTCCGAGGTCAGCAGTTCGGCCGCCGGCTCGTAGTCGCCCTGTTTGTAGCAGACGATGGCCAGGTTCTGGTAGTTCTGCGCCAGACGCGCCCGCGCGCCCAGCTGGCTGTTGATGGCCAGGCTCTTCTCGAACCAGCGGCGCGATTCGTCGAGACGTCCCATCGACAGATGGGTCCAGCCCAGGAAGTTGGCGGCGACGGCCCCGCGCACCGGTTCGTCCAGCACCGTGAATGCCGAACACGCGAACTCGACGTGCCCCAGCGCCTCCTGCAGGTGGCCCTGCCAGCGCAGGGCGGCGCCCAGCAGCAGGCGCAGTTCGGCGTGCACCGGGTCGGTCGGGTCGGTCACGGTTTCCAGCAGAACGCCAGCTTCGACGGCGACTTCGTCCTGCCGTCCCTCGAACAGCGCCAGATTCAGGGCCAGCGCCCGCAGCGCCGGATCGTCCGCGCGCAGGCCGTCCCGCGCGACGGCGCCATCGAGCCAGCGGCGCAGTTCGTCGTGTCTCTTGAGTTCGATCAGACACCAGGCGCGCAGCAGCGCGGCGGCGCGGCGTTCGCCCGTATCGGACGAGGTTTGCAGCGTGGCCTCCAGCGCGGACAGCGCCTCGCGGTGCCGGCCCTGCCGGTACAGGTGGCGGGCGTCGCGGACGGAGCGTCCCGCGGTGGTCGGCTCCACGTCGATGCCGCGGCCGGCGGCGGGCTGGGCCGCAGCTTCGGCCCTTTCGCGGTGGAAACGGTCAGGGCGCACGGTGCCACCTCCCGGCGAAGGAGGCGGTCCAGGTGCCGGCTTCGGCCTGATCCACGCGGATCAGGCGGAACGTCAGCGGCCAGGGATGGCCGGCGGGCGTCAGGCAGGGCATCAGGATGTACGTGGCCGAAGAGGTCCTCAAAACGAGCGTCGAAGCTGCCGTCCCCGCAGTCGCCGAGGATTCGCCCTGAACGGTCGGCGTCGGGTAGTAGGAGTTCACGTCGGCCGGGCGCAGCACGCCGTCGCCGGGATCGCCGGCGGGCTCGTCGCTGATCATCGGGGGCCTGGCCTGCCCGACGGTGGCGGGAAACAGGGTCAGACAGAGCATCCACGCCAACAGGAAAGCGGTCCGGCGGCGTCGCGGCATAAAGCGGTCCATGGCGGCTCCTGGGAGGGGGAGCTGAATCCCGATGGTCCGACAAGATCCGTCTCGTCCGGCCGGGCGGGCCACCGCATCACCGCATCAGCACTGGATCGCGCTCTCGCGTCGGCCAGGCAGCGGGGGTCGGGTCCGCGCCCCGGGGCGTTTTCGTCTTGAACGGAGACTAGCACTGGGCTCACGAAATGGTCAAGCGTATTTTTCTTTTGGCTCGATAACGTGCGATTATGATATTGATTTCGACATTGAAGCAGATTGCAATTTTGATGAAATGATATAAATGTGTCACACGGCCGGCGTCACAGGCCGTCGTCGTTGGGACCCGGCAGAATAGTCCTCTCGGCGGGAACCTGCGGCTGATCCGGGGGTTGGGCGACGGCAGCCGGGCAGCAATTGCCGCCGGGCGCCCGGCGCGGGCGGGGGCACTGACCAAATGCAAAAAGGCATCACCACGGAGTCCAGTCGGATTTTTAAGCGGCAACGTCCGACGATCACTATATTTGGCGCGCCGCTTGGCTTTGGACGGGCACCCCTCATCGCGCTTGTCGCGTGCGGTCCGGGACCCGGCAACCCTGGATGGTCACCGTGAAAGGTCTCTTCAAGAACCCGGTCATCGCCTTCCTGTCGTCGCTGAAACTCAGCGCGTTCCTGATGGCGGTGGTCGCCTTCGCTTCGGCGAAGGGCACGTTCATCGAGTCCGCCGTGGGCCGCGACGGAGCGTACGCGCTGGTGTACGACACCCGGTGGTTCGAAGCGGTGCTGGCCCTGCTTTGCATCAGCCTGTTGCTGTTGTTCTTTAAACGCTGGCCCTATCGTCCGCGCCAGTACGGATTCATGCTCGTGCACCTGTCGATCGTGTTGATCCTCGTCAGCGCCGCCATCACGCGCTACTACGGCTACGAGGGCATCATGAGCATCCGCGAAGGCGCGACTTCGGATTTCATCTACTCCAACCACAAGCACGTGACGGTCGCCAGCGACGGCCAATCGGCCGACTTCCGCGTGCGCCTGTGGCAGGCGGGGACGAACGACCACAAGAAGAAGGTCTCGCTCGGCGGCCAGCAGTACCAGCTGGCGGTGACGGAGTACTGGCCGCACTACACCGAATCGTGGACCGAGGGGCCAGGCGGCCCCGCTGCCCTGAAGTTCGGCTCGCTTGAAGAAGGACAGATGGCCGAACAGATGATCCGCGAAGGCGAGCGCGCCATGGTCGGTCAGGCCGAAGCGCGGTTCCTGACCGAACCGTTCGCCGGTGAAATGGCCACTTCCAGGTACGGGGATCTGCGGCTGCGCATCGGCGGCGAAACCTGCACCTTCCCGGTCCAGCCGACGGCCAACCCGGTCGTGACCTGCGGCGGTTACCGGCTGCAGATCACCGAATTCCAGACGAAGTTCCAGGTCGGCGTCGTCTCCGATCCCGAAGGCCCGATGGTCAATCCGATGATCCGCGTGGCGATTACCGCGCCCGACGGCCGCAAGGGTGAGCGTCTCCTGTTCGCCTACCATCCCGACTTCTCGATGGGGCACAGCGGCGGGCAGGAGAACTTCGCCGAGCTCGACATGGTGTTCCAGGTCAACCGCGGCGTCGAGTTCACGCGCGGCGGCGCGACCGGCGTGCAGGGCCGGGCCTCGTTCCCGCTGACATTCGTCGACATGCAGACGCAGGCCGAGACGCAGATTCCGGCCGGCTCCGTCTTCGACGTGACCATGGACGCGCTGTACCGCAACACCGAGAACGATTTCGGTCTGGTTCCCGTCGAAACCTTCAAGTCGGTCGTTCTGGGGCCGGCCTTGAGCCAGAGCGGCAACGATCCGGCCGCGGCGCGCATCGTGCTGCGCGACGCTTCCGGCAACGACGTGGCGACGGCCGTGTGCATCGAGCAGGATCGCCCCGTGTCGGTGCAGGGCGGTGGCCGCACTTTCGAACTGTCGTACGGGCCGTTGATCCAGCAGCTGCCGTACACCGTCACGCTGGATGACTTCGTCCTGCAGACCTACCCGGGCAGCGAGAATCCGGCCACCTACGAGAGCTACGTTTCGCTCAACGATCCGGAGATGGGGGTCAGCGGGAAGAAGGTGCACATCTTCATGAACAGTCCGATGAACCACCGGGGCAGCAAGCATTTCCAGTCTTCGTACGACCGTGACCGGCGCGGCACCATCCTGTCGGTCAACCACGATCCGGGCAAGCTGCCGACGTATATCGGTTACGGCATGATCTCGCTGGGCTTCGTGCTCATCATGCTGAAGGACCTGATCTTCCCGACGCGCAAGAAGAAGGCGGGCCAGGGCGCCGCCGCCGCGGTCGCCGGCGCGGGCCTGCTGCTGGCCCTGTCGCTGGTCGCGCCCCGGTCCGCGCTGGCCCAGGCGCATGACCCCAACGACGGCCAGGACCACAGCGGGCACAACCACGCGGTGTCGAACGGATTCGTCGCCCTGTCGAACCCCGCCCGCGAAGCCGCCTCGCGGCTGATCATCCAGGATTTCAACGGGCGCATGAAGCCGCTGGACACCCTGGCCCGCGAAATGGTGATGAAGGTCGCCAAACGCTCGAAGTTCGAGGGTCGCGAGCCGGTGGACCAGTACCTGAGCTGGTCGTTGAATCCGAATTTCTGGTGGGACAAGCCGCTGATCCAGGTGAAGCACCCGGGCCTCAAGACGATGCTGGGCGTGGACGCCTCGATCAAGCACGTGTCGGCGGCCAGCCTGTTCGATGCGCAGGGGCGCTACAAGCTGACCGAGGCGGTCGAGGAAGCGCACCGCACGCCGGACCGCGAGCGTTCGAAGCTGCAGCGCCAGCTGATCAGCTTCGACGAGCGCTTCGAAATGCTGTACATGACGTTCCGCGGCACGACGCTGCGGCTGTTCCCGATTCCCGGCGACGCCAACAACACCTGGCAGGACATCGGCCAGGTGACGCCGCGTCTGGATGCGTCCCAGAAGCAGCAGTACGACGCGGCCGCCGTGAGCCTGGCCCGCGGCGTCCAGACCGGCGACAACGCCAGCGTGATGGCGGGTCTGAACGGCATCGCCGCGCTGCAGCGGCAGTACGGCGCGAAGGTGCTGCCGACGACGCGCGCGTTGAATGCCGAGCTGTTCTACAACCGCTCGCACCTGTTCTCCTGGATGATGCTGCCGCTGCTGGGGGCCTTCGGCCTGCTGATGGTGGTCTACCTGTGGAACCTGTTCCGCAACCGGAACCAGCGGCTCAGTTTCCGCAACCCGTTCTACGCCGCCGGTGTGGCGATGTACATTTTCGCCTTCGCCGGCATGATCACTGCGTATGTGATGCGCTGGATCGCCTCGGGCCGCGCGCCCATCAGCAACGGCCACGAGTCGCTGCTGTTCATCGCGCTCGCGGTGGCGCTGGCCGGCCTGATCTTCGAGCTGGTGTACCGCCTGGCCGTGCCCGCCTCGCTGGGCGGCCTGCTGACGACGATCATCCTGGGTGTGTCGATGCTGTCGACCTTCGACCCGGCCATCGGCCCGCTGGTACCGGTCCTGGTCAGCTACTGGCTGAACATCCACGTGACCATCATCACGGCCAGTTACGGCTTCCTGGGGCTGTCGGCTCTGATCGGCATGCTCACGCTGATCCTGCTGATGACGAAGCGTGAAGGCCGCCAGAATGTCCGCGACGCGATCGGCACACTGGACAACCTGAACAAGCACGTCACGATCGCCGGTCTGGGCCTGCTGACGGTGGGCACGCTGCTGGGCGGCGTGTGGGCCAACGAGTCGTGGGGCCGCTACTGGGGCTGGGACCCGAAGGAAACATGGGCGCTGATCACCATCCTGGTCTACGCGGTGGTGCTGCACTTCCGCTGGATGCCGGCCATGCGCTCGGTGTGGCTGAACGCCTCGGTCAGCACCGCGGCCATCAGTTCGGTGATCATGACCTACTTCGGCGTGAACTACTTCCTGAGCGGCCTGCACAGCTACGCGGCGGGCGAGCCGATGGCGGTGCCCTCGTGGGTCTACATCGGGGTGGCGATCATGCTGGTGCTGATCGGGGTTGCGGGGGTTGTGGATCGTAATCGCCGCTGGGAGGCGTCGGCCTAACAGGGACAGCCGGACAAACGGAGGCCGGGACCAGTCCTCGCCCCTTCGGGGCTGCGGATAGGTCCCGGCCTCCGTTTGTCCGGCTGTCCCTGTTAGGCAGGCGCAGCGTTGCGGGGCGCACGTACGGCCGGGGAAGTTTGACACACATTGCCATCGCTTCGCTCGGCGGGGACATGGTGGGGGGAGTTGCGCCGGCGCAAGTCGGGAAGCGGCGGACGCGTCGTCATGGTTGCGACCATTCACGAGTCCGGACCGGCGCGTCGGGTTCATGACTCGATCGCCTCACGCGGCACGACGCGCCCCGGTCCCGGTCGCTGCGACGTCCGTCTCCTGGCAGGAGGACGACTTGGTGTCATCGCTTCAGGCAGCGCCAGCCTGTCACCAACGGACCGCGTGCGGCGCCCGGCGCATGGTCGATGTGTCGGCCCACACGGTCGATCAGGTGCTTTCGCGCGTGCAGCACCGGCAGTGGGTAATGTCGATGCCCAGGCGGATCCGCTGGCACATGCGCCACAAGCCCGACGTGCGGCGAGCCGATGCGCATCATCGCCTTCGTGCTGGACCGCCCGACGATTAAGCGCATCCTCGATCACCTCGGCGAGCCCACGCAGCCGCCCCGGGTGTTGCCGGCGCGTTCGCCGACTTCACCTGCCAGCGGAGCATCCGGCTGATCACCGGCGAGGAGGCAACGGCGCCTCCGACATCAGCACCTACTTCAACATGATCACCGAGCGGAGCGCAACCTCTGCTCCCGCGCTCAATCTGCAGAAGTACTTTCCCGAGGCCAGTTGACGTCCGTGGTCGTCGCGACCGTCCCAGGTGATGACATGATCACCGGCTTCGCGGGGGTCCATCGACAGCAGGTGCCGGACCCTGCGCCCGGAGATGTCGTGCACCACCAGGTCGACCACGCCCGATACGCCCAGGCTGAAGCGGAACTGCGTGTGCGGGTTGAACGGATCGGGAGCGGCTTGCAACCGTAGACGGGCTGCCGTCGCGGGCGGATTGGTGACGGGGCTCAGGCCGTCGCAATGCAGCGGCAGCATCTCCAGCCCGGTCTGATAGCCGGCGCCGGAGACGAGCAGGTGGTCACCCACGATCTCGGCGGAGGTCGCCCGTCCGCGCTTGATGCCCAGCAGTGTCGGCTGGGTCTCGTCCGAGATGTCCACGACGGCCACGCCCATCATCGCGTCGCAGACATAAGCCAGGTTGCCGGCCAGGGAGATGTCGCCGGCGGCCGGCAGGGCGCAGGTGCCCAGCGCCGGCAACGTCGGCACGGTGATGTCGACGATGGTCAGCCCGATGTCGGTGCTCGCCAGGTAGGCCCGGTCACCGGCCAGGACGATGTCGCGCACCGACCCGTAGCCGACGATCGTGTTGAGCACGACGGGCATGGCCGGATTCGAGATGTCGAGCACCTGGAGATACGGCCCGCTGCCCACATACAGGCGGTTGCCGCGAACGGCGAAGCAGTTCGGGATGTTCACGAAGTCCGGCTGTGCCTCTTTGTAGGAGGCCTCGGCTGGAATGCTGATGTCCAACACGTTCAGCGTGCTGTTGTGGGGGCCGGAGTACAGGTAATCCCCGACGGCCAGGACGCGCCTCGGGCTCGGGGTGGCGGCCAGGTCCACGATCTCGACGGGCATGCCCGGCTCCGACAGGTCATAGACCCGGAGGCGGGATCCCGTCGCGCACGCCACGTAGGCGAAACCGTCCTGGATATCGATGTCCGCGGCGCCGCCGACCGCGATCGTGGCCACCCGTGCGGGTCCGCCCGGCGCCGACAGGTCGAACACCCGCAGGCTGTCCGAGGCCACATAGGCGTGGCCGGCCCAGAGGCTGACCCGGCCGGGAACGAAATCCGCCGCCGCCGGCAGGGCGCTCACGGGCACCGGCAGCGTGAAGCCGTTGTCCTCCATGACCTGCACGCCGTCGTTGTCGAGCGAGGCGAAGAGCAGGTTGCCGCCGGCGGCGACTGCCGACGGGCCGCCGGCCAGGCGGATCCCCGTCAGGATTCGCGGGCGGGCCGGATCGGCGCAATCGAAGATCCCGAGCTCACGGTCGACGTTGACGAAACAGCCGCGCTCGCCGACCACGGTCACGTCGACGATCGACGTGCCCGTCGTTCCGCCCACACGCAGCGCGGCGAAGCTGCCGACATCGGCGGGAGCCGACGGTACGGACACGTCCACGACCATGACCCCGCCTCCCATACTACCCACGTAGAGATGGTTCCCGTAGGACGTGAGCGAGGTCGGTGTGTGGGTCAACAGAAACGTGGACACCAGGGCAGGAGTGGTTGGCGTGCTGATGTCGAAAGCATACAGCCTCTTGTACGTGTCGATCAGGAATGCATGCCCGTCGATCACCGCGATGTCCAGGGCATAGCTGGTGGTCGGGGCCGAGCCGATCAGGGTCGGTAAGGCGGGGTTGGTCAGGTCGACGATCACCAGTCCGGTGGCGCCGCCGCTGGCCGCGAAACAGGCGAGGTTTCCTGCGATCGCCACACGCTTGAGATGGGGCGCAATGTCGAGCTGGCCGATCAACGTGGGAAGTTCGGGCCGACTGAGGTCAAGGACCGTCAGGCCGCGGCTGCCGTCGGCCAGGACGGCCAGTGTGCCCGTGACGGCAACATCATGGGCCTCACCGGGTGAATTGAAGGTGGCTCGACGTACGGGATGTTGCGGGTCGCTGACGTCGACGGTGTGCAAGCCGCTGGTGTGGGCGGTGACATAGACGAAATCGCCGTAGGGAGCGAGACCGAGCGTCCTTCCCGCCAGGGCTGTTCGCCCTTCGAGGTGCGGCAGCTGGGTGTAATCGAAGCACGACTCCTGCGCGAAGGAGGCCGGCCCTGACCCGACAGCCACCAGGACCAGCAGCAACAGATGATGCGGCAACCAGCTACGGGAATCGCGACGCATCTGTCGGCGCATGTTTCGCCCTCCCCGCAATTCGGAACCTGATCATACAGGATAATTATCATATGGCATTGAGCGATCGATGTAAACCGGCCATCAGGGCATCAGGATGCCACCGCTGTGCATGCGCCGCGGAGACGGTTCGATGTGTCGGCCTGCGCACGCGCGACCTCGGCAACGCGCCCGTGATGAATACCTGATGGACGTGGCGTAGCAAGGGGCCAGCCGGGGGGAAGTCCAAACATCGGCCAGTACATATTCATCTCTTCCATCTCCGTGTACGCCGACTTCTCGAAGCGGGGCCTGAACGAGAAATCGCCGGTGGCCGTCGTCACCGACGAGCAGCTGGCTGCCGCGAAGACGCAGAAGAATATCACCGGCGAGAACTACGGCGCCCTGAAGGCCCTCTGCGAGCAGGCCGCCGAGAAGGCCTGCCCCGGCCGCACCTGCGTGATCCGGCCCGGGACTCATCGTGGGCCCGATGGACCGGACCGACCGTTTCACCTACTGGCCCGTGCGCGCGGCGCGCGGCGGCGAGGTGCTGGCCCCCGGCACGCCGGGTGTTGACGCGCCCCGCCGCCGGCGTGCTACGATGACCTGACCGTCGCCCGGGTGCGGCGGTCAGGTTCTTTTGGCCACGACCCAGCCCGGGAGCGGATGGATCAATGCCCTCGCGGCCCGCCGAAACAAGCCCGCTGCGGTCCGTGCTGCCGGTCGCCGTACTGGCATCACTCGTCAGGCTCGTGATCGTCTGGCTGGGCCTGCCGGAGACCCACCTGATCAGCGACGATGCCTATTACTACTTCGTCACGGCTCGCCACATGGCCGCCGGCGCAGGCCCGACGTTCGACGGCCTGGCGATCACGAACGGCTTCCATCCCCTGTGGATGCTGGCCGTGGTTCCCGTTTTCGACGTGTTCCCCGGCGACCTCTGGCTGCCGGTCCGCACCGCGCTCAGCCTGACGGTTCTCTTCGACCTCGCGAGCGGACTGCTGCTGCACGATCTGGTCAGGCGGCACCGCGGCCGAATGGTCGCCGCCGTGGCGGCAACAGCCTGGTTCGTCCTGCCACCGACGGCTCTGCTCGGACTGCAGGGACTTGAGGCTTCCCTGAGCACCCTGATGCTCCTGCTCCTGTTGCGGCATCTGGACAGGCTGGAGGGAGCGGCCTTCGTCTCCCTCCGTTCGGCGACCATGACCGGCGTCTGGCTCGGTCTGGCCGGCCTCGCCCGCACCGACAATCTGGCGGCCGCCGGCGTGGCCGTGGTCGCCTGCACCGTGCTGCGGAACTCCCCGGGGCGCGCCGGGGCCGTGGGGCTCCGACTCGCGGTGGTCGGCGCCGCCACGGCCCTGGTCATGGCTCCCTGGTTCATCTGGAACCTTGTCCATTTCGGCAGCCTGGTCCAGGTCTCAGGTCAGGTGAAGCTGCAGGTTCACGAACTGTTCGGGGGCCTGCCGTGGGGCTGGGGTGACATGGGCTCGGCCACCCTCACGTTGTTGCACATGCTGTTCCCGACGATGCTGGTCTCGGCCAAGTACCTCTGTGGCGAGCAGTTCGACGGTGGGGCGTTCGCCCTGCCCGTCGCGCTCGTGTCGCAGGCGCTTGTCCTCTTCCTCGTTGCTTTGGGAGCGCGGTGGCGACGGGACAACGGGGCCTGGCGAGCGGCCGTTTTCGTCTTCCCGCTGGCGACACTTCTGACGCACACGGTCCTGTTCGGATTCGTCTGGCGCAGCTACGCCACGTGGTATGCGCACGGCTGCTTCGCCCTGCTGATCGTCCTGATCGCCGGCTCCTACGGGCCGCAAGGGCAGTCGGCACCGGGGCGCGGGCATCGTGCCGGCCAATTCGCCGCGATGACGGTCGGGCTGCTGCTGCTCGTCCAGATGGCCCAGTACCCTCTCTACCTGACACGCATCAGCCTCGGCGCCCGCGGTCCGGAGAAGCAGTTCCGCGCGTCCCTGGACCGCCTGCGGGACCGTATGCCCGAGGGAGCCCGGATCGGGGCGTTCGACGCCGGCGCCCTGGCCTATGTCGCCGGCCATTACGACGGATTCACCGTGATCAACCTGGATGGCCTGGTCAACAACGAGATCTACCGCGCCTACAGGGAAGATCGCTACGCGGATTGGGTGATCGCCCACGTCGACATCGTGGTCCAGGATCTGCGCCGGGCGCGGCTGTTCTGCGACCCCGCGGACGTCGAGCGATTGCTCCGGCACTACGGGCAGTCGGCTCCCTGAGGATCCCCGACACGGGCCGAAAACCCGCGCACGCTCAGCGCACTTCCAAGAAGGCCCTCGTGCCATAACGGCCGAGGGCCTCTGTAAACTTCTACTGCGGCGTGCTGGCGCCGAACGCGGCGCTGCGTGCGGCGGTGACGGAATCGGCGGGTCCGGCGGGTGCGACGTTGCAGTTGCTGGAGGAGGCACGCGCGCAAATGGGCCTGCCGTCGGCACAGGCACCGCAGGCGCCATCGCCGGCTGATCCCGATGACCCGACACGCGCGGGTGCGAATTTTTGCCGCTCTTGGTGCTGCGAAATCGGAGAGATTTCGCGAGAGATGCCATTGTGCCGTCGCAAGTATCCGCCTACGCAACACCTGCGCCGGCGCAATTCGGTCTGCGGCCATTCGGTCTGCAACGGAGGCAGACTCACGGCAGCGATTGCTCGCGATCCCGGTCGAGCTCGGTGAAAACAACCACCCCGGCGCGTCTGCTTCTCTCTCTCAATGCACCCCCCAAACTTTCTCCCCCGCCTCGATCGGAACCGGCAGCGTGTTGTGCGCGCCCGGCAGCGGGCACGTCGCGTAGGGCGTAAAAACGCAGGGCGGGTTGTACGCCTTGTTGAAATCCAGCACGACGGAGCCGTCGGGGCCGGGTGCATCGGCCGACAGGAAACGGCCGCCGCCGTAGGTGCCGTGGTTGTTGGTGGCGTCGCCGACGACCATGAACAGACCTTCGCCGGGGGCACCGGTGGGCGTCAGACGGTATGGCTTGCCATCCAGCTTGAACACGAGGACACCGGGGCTGGGCTCGTCGGTTTCACGGCCCAGCGCGTTGGGGACCTTGATCGTGGCGGGGCCGGCTTCAAGACGGGCGGTCACGCGCCAGCGCGCATCCACCGGGAAGCGGTCGATGCCGGTGAAGTTGCGCCGGACATCGGAGTCGCGGTCCTTCACACGCAGGAAGAAAGCGCCGTCGCGGTCGATCACGTAGAACAGAAGCGTGCCGCAGGCCAGCGTCGTGGGTTGTCCGTCGCGGTCGGTGGCCAGCGCCATCCGGATGACGGCCGCTGCCGTCGAGTCGGCGACGGTGACGGCCGCCCCGGGAGCGGTCGTGAATTCCCAGCGACCGTCGACGAAGGCCAGTTCACCCACGGCGGCGGGCGCCTTGGCGGGCAGGTGAACGGCCGCGGTCGAGTCCGAGCCGACCGCGTTGATCCGCGAGGTGTCCAGATCGAGCAGGCCCACCAGGGTCAGCCAGCCCGTATCGCTGCGCAGGCGTTCGACCCGCTGGGCGTGCCAGGCGTCGACTTCGGCCACGTAGTCGGGCGTGGTGGCGGGGGCGCGCTGGCAGCCCGCGAGCAGCGTCAGGCCGCTGGCTGCGGCCAGGATCAAGACCATTGCGAAATGTGCGCGGCGTCGGCTCTCAGGCGTCTTCATCGGCGTCCTTTCCGGACAGGGCGCGGGCACCCGCCCGCAACGCGTCCCAGGCCTGTTGCACGTGCTCGGGACCGGTGGCGCGCTGCCCCACCGACAGCCGCAGTGTGGTGGTATCGTCCAGCTTCGTGTGGGTCAGGTAGATGACGCCGTCCAGATTGACCCGGGCCATGAGCGCGGCGTTGCGCTCGTTCAGGGTGTCGGCATCGACCAGGCCGGCCGGCCGCCAGCGGAAGCACACCGTGTTCAGCGGCACCGGTGCCAGGAGCTCCCACTCGGGATCGGCCTCGACCAGGGCGGCGAACGCGCGGGCCAGGGCCAGATGCCCGGCGACCATCTCGCGCAACTGTTGCGCCCCATAGCTCCGCAGGACGAACCACAGCTTGAGCGCACGGAAGCGGCGTCCCAGTTGCATTCCCCAGTCCATGTAGTTGACGACTTCGGCGTCGCGCGTGGTCTTCAGGTATTCCGGGTGGATGGACATCGTGCGCTGCAGATGGTCGGGATCGCGGACGTAGAACGCCGAGCAGTCGAAGTTCGTCAGCAGCCATTTGTGCGGGTTGAAGACGAGCGAGTCGGCGCCGGCCACGCCGTCCAGGATCCAGCGCATCTCGGGCAGGATCGCGGCGGTACCGGCCAGTGCGGCGTCGACGTGCAGCCACAGCCGGTGGCGACGCGCCACGGGGGCGATGGCGGTCAACGGGTCGATGGCGGTGCAGCCGGTGGTGCCCACCGTGGCGACGACCGCGCAGGGGACGAAGCCGGCCTCGCGGTCGGCCGTGACCCGGCGTTCGAGATCGGCGGCGTCCATTCGACGCTGCGCGTCGATGTCCACGGCGACGACATGGTCGGCCCCGAATCCGGCCAGGCGCGCGCCTTTGAGCACGGACGAATGGGCTTCACGCGAGGCGTAGACGCGCAGCGCGCCGCGTTCGGCCGCCCCGGTCAACCCGGAGTGGTTGATCGCGAAATTGGTCGTGCGCTCGCGCGCGCAGACCAGGGCGCAGAAGGTGGCGGTCGACGCGGTGTCGTGGATGACGCCGTGGAATCCGTCCGGTAATCCGATCAGTTGTCCCAGCCACGACATCATGCGCTGTTCCAGTTCGGTTGCGGCAGGGCTGGTCTGCCACAGCATGGCGTTGACGCCCAGACCGGCCGACAGCATCTCGCCCAGGATGGACGGACCGCTGTTGTTGGCCGGGAAATAGGCGAAGAAGCGCGGGTGGTTCCAGTGGGTGATGCCGGGCATGATGTCGCGCTCGAAGTCCGCCAGGATGCGCGACATGGGCTCGCCTTCCTCGGGCGCGGCGTCGGGCAGCGCGTTCAGCAGGTCCCCGGGTCGGCTGCGGCTACACACGGGGTAACGGTCGGCGTGTTCGAGATAGTCGGCGATCCAGTCGACCACCTCGTGCGCGTGCTGGCGGAATTCGTCGGGCTTCATGCTTGCTCCGGTCGGCGGGTGGATGGAAGCGGAACCGGGTCAGGACAGCCTGACCCGGTGCACCGATTCTGTCAACCCGCGCGCCGCGCGCGCCGGCTATTTCGGCTTGTTGAGGATGATGAAGTTCTTTTTCGGAGGTTCCGCCGGAGCGTCGGCCGGTGGCGGCGCCGCGGCGGCCGGCGCGGCGGCGGGCGGTTCGGCCACGGCGGTCGCCGTGGATGAATCGGCGCCGGCGACGGGAGCCGCTTTCTTCTTCGGCCGGTTGAGCATGAAGATGTTGGAGCCGGACGGCTCTTCGTCCGCCTCGGCCTCCGCGACCGGGGCCGCCGCCGCGACAGGCGCGGGCGCCGGCGCCGGGACGGGAGCCGCGACAGGTGCCGCTGCTTCGGGGGCGACTTCCGCCGCCGGAGCGTCGGTGGGTGCCGCCGGCTTGGCCGCCTTCGGTTTGTTCAACAGGAACACGTTGCGGTTGCTGCCGCCGTCGGCCTGCGGCGTGGGCAGAGCTGCCGGAGCTGCCGGCGCTGCGGCCGCAGGGGCCGCCGGCGCCACCAGGGGTTCCGGCGCCGCGGGCGGCGTCGCCGCCGCGGCCGGCGTTGCTGCCGGCGCGGGCGCAGGCGCTGCCGCGACCGGTGTCGGCGCTGCCGCCGCCGGTTCGGTGCCCAGCACTTCCTCGACCGTGGGCTTGCGGCGCGGCTTGCCGAGCATGAAGACGTTGCCGTTGCTGCCGCTGTCGGGCTTGGCCGCGGCGACGGGCTCGGCCGCCGCCGGCGCGACCGTCGGCGGAGTCTGCGCTGCCGCGGCGGTGATGGCGTCGCTGGTCGTTCGCGCCACCTCGCGCGCCGTGGGTTCCGGCGCGACCGGATCATCCTCGACCCTGGCGGCGGGCGCGGGCGCTGCCGCAGGTGCGGGCGCGGGGATCGGTGCGGGCGCTGCCGCGACCGGCGTCGGCGCGGCGACCGGCGCGGGCATGGCCGCAGCCGGCGCTTCACGCTCCACCATCAACGGCGCCGCCGCGACGGCCTGCACCCTCAGCGGCGGATCGAGCATGAGCTGCCCGAGATTCTGCGACACCTTGTTGATGGCCGTGATGTTCTTGATGATCAGCCCGATGGCTTCTTCATACTGCCGCGCGGTGGCCAGCACGTCGTTCACGGTCTGGTCGATCTCGTAGGTGGCGCGGTTGGTCTGCTGGGCCAGGCCCTTGACCTCCTGCGCGACGACCGAAGTGAACGCCTCGCCGGTGCGGCCGGTCTGGATCGCCTCGCCCTCGATCTGGGCGGCCACCTGGCGCGTGCGTTGCGCCAGTTGCGTGACGCGGCCGACGATGCGGCTCATTTCGCGCGCCGATTCCACCAGTTCGGTGGAGGCGTCGGCGGTGAACGCCGCGGCGTTGTTCGCATTGCGGACGATCTTGTGGCCTTCGGCCGTGTCCTGGGCCATCTCGTTCAGGGAGTAGAGCATGCCCTGCAGGGCGAAGCCGACCGAATCGATGGCCTGGCGCATCTTGTCGGTGCTGCCGGCGATGGTGTTCATGTCGACGGACATCTGGTCGACGGCGGCGTTGACGTTGTCGAAGTCGATGGCCGGAGCGTAGGGCGCTTTCCGTTCCGGGCGTCCGCCGCGGGCCGGCGACATCGTGGCGTACGCGGGCGACCGCATCTCGTCGGTTGTCGGAATCCGGGGTTCGTTGGCTGGTGTCCGCTCTTTTTGAGGGCGCGGTTTGCGGGCCGGCCAAAGACGGATGGCCAGCAGCGCCAGCCAGGCGGCGCCCAGGCCGGCGGCGGCCCAGAGGGCGTAGGTGGCCAGTTCGGCGCGCCGGGCGGCGCCGCGCCGGATGCCCTCGGCCGCTTCGGTCATGTGTTGCGCGAGTTCCGTGTGGTTGGTCCGCAGCCCCTCGAGCGCCTGCTGGCCCGCGGCGCTGAACGCCGAGTACTGGCCGGCGGCGAGATCGCCCAGCGGCATGCCGGTCTGGATCCACACATGCGAGGCCTGCTCCAGCGCCTGCCGGGCGCCGGTGTCGCCGACCTTGCTGACGTGGCGGGTGCGTCCGTCGTCGAACGGGACCTGATCGTCGAGCGGCACCTGGCCGCCGACCAGCAGCGCGCCCAGCCCGTGGTCGAAGCTGACGATGGTCCGTCCCAAAGCCGTGCGCGCGGCCAGGACCTGATCGCGTTCGGTGCCTGCCGCCAGGGATTCGGCGTGGACGACGAGCGCGTCGATCAGCAGTTGCTGGCGCGCCGCCACCTCCAACTGGACGGCCGTGTCGCCGCCCTGCCGGTGGGAAAGGCCGATGAAGCCGCCGGTGGCGAGCAACAGCACGCCCACCCCGCCGAGAGTCAGATTGAGCTTTCGCCGCTTGGACATCGCGTTCCTCCATGAAGCCGCGTGGGCAGACCTCCCGGCCCGCCGATCCGCGTTCTTCATCGGCCCTGGAAACGACCTGTTGAGTCAAATCGCATTCCGGACATGAGGTTGTTCCCATCGGACGGGCGCCGGGCTATCCTGTCGGGGGAAACGGGCGGATCGGCACGGACGGCGGGTTTTCATGGCGGTGTCACGGCATCCCGATATCGCGGGGCTGGGGCCGGCGCTGGGCGCGGCGGTCCGGGGCGTGTGCGAACGTGTGCTCGCGGCGGGCGGCCGGGCCTGGCTGGTGGGCGGCACCGTGCGCGACTGCGCGCTGGGGCTGGCGCCGGGCGACGCCGATCTGGAGGTGTTCGGGCTCGAACCCGACCGGTTGCGGGCGGTGCTCGAGGCGGATTTCGCGCTCGACCTGGTCGGCCGCTCGTTCGGCATCCTCAAGCTGAAGGACTGGCCGCTGGACGTGGGGGTGCCGCGCCGCGAGAGCAAGATCGGTCTGGGGCACCGCGGTTTCGAGATCCACGCCGACCCGCACCTGCCGCTGCCGGTGGCCGCCGCGCGGCGCGACTTCACCATCAATGCCGTCTACCTGGATCCGCTGACCGGCGAGGTGGCCGATCCCTGGCGCGGGCTGGACGATCTGGAGGCGCGCCGGCTGCGCCACACTTCCGACGCGTTCGCCGAGGATCCGCTGCGCGTGCTGCGCGGCATGCAATTGGTCAGCCGCTACGAACTGACGCCCGATCCGGCGACGTTGATGGCCTGCCGGCGGATGACGTCCGAAGGTCTGGCGCGCGAGCGCATCTTCGGCGAATGGGAAAAGCTGCTGACCCTGGGCGGACGACCCTCGCTGGGCCTGGATTTCCTGCAGGAAACCGGGTGGATCAGCCACTATCCGGAACTGGCGGCGCTCAGGGGCTGTCCGCAGGACCCGCGCTGGCATCCCGAAGGCGATGTCTGGACGCACACGCGCCACAGCCTCGATGTGTTCGCGGGCGAGTTGACCGGAGACCGCGGCGAGGATCTGGTCGTCGGTCTGGCCGTGCTGTGCCACGATCTGGGCAAGCCAGGCACGACGCGTCTGACGGACGGGCACTTCCGCGCCTATGGCCACGAAGGGCTGGGCGGCGAACTGACCCGCAACTTCCTGGGGCGGATGACCGAGAGCAGCGTGCTGATCGGGCAGGTCGTGGCGCTGGTGCACGAGCACATGCGCCCGAGCTCGCTGCACCAGGCGGGCGCTTCGGACGCGGCCGTGCGACGGCTGGCGGTTCGGGCCGGACGCATCGACCGTCTGGTGCGGGTGGCCCGCGCCGACGCCCTGGGCCGGCCTCCGCTGCCGGCGGACGCGTACCCGGCCGGCGACTGGCTGCTGGCAGCGGCCAGACGGCTCGAAGTGGAGACCGGACCGCCCGCGCCGGTGGTGCTGGGCCGCCACCTGATCGCGCTGGGGCTGGAGCCGGGGCCGGAATTCGGCGAGCTGCTGGACCGCTGCTACGAGGCGCAGCTCGCCGGAAGGTTCACGTCCGAGGCGGAAGGGATCGCATTCGCGGCGCGTCTGACGGGTCGGCGTTCCGGTTGAAGGTCCGCGACTGCAGGGGATGCGCCGGGGTTCAGGCTTCGGACGCCGCGACCGCGGCGGCGGCCGGCAGGAACGCCGCGGCAGCCGCACCGTACTGTTCCAGATGGCGGCCCCAGGCCTGGGCGGCCGCTTCGCGCTGGCCGGCGCGCACCTGCTCGTAGAGCGCATTCCACGAGGCCACCTGGTCGGTCGGGTCGTAACCGAGCCGCAGGGCCTCCCGCCAGCCACGCACCGCCAGGGCTTCCAGGCGCGCGATGTCCCGCCCCAGCGTCCGGTTGGGGCAACCTTCCAGCAACAGCGAAGACCAGCGCTGGGACACGGGCGCCAGATCAGCCGCTCGTTCGGCCGGCGACGCGCCCAGGCGCAGGCGGGCCCGTCCCAGCACATTCTGCAGATCCATGACCCGGTGCGGGACCGGCGGCGTCAGCGTCAACGCCAGCGGCGCCAGCCGGGACAGGACCTGCTGGCCCTCCCGGAACGGTGCGGCCAGCAGCGGGGGGATCAGGAAGCCCCGTCCCACGTCGCTGCCCAGGAAACCGGCCCCTTCCAGACCCAGCATGGCCTCGCGCAAAGGCGTGCGGCTGACGCCCAGCTCGATCGACAGGTGGGACTCGTTCACCCGCGAGCCGGGCCTCAGGCGCTGATCGACCAGGCGGGTCAGAATCTCCTTCTGGACCTCGTCGCGCAGCGGTTTGCGCTGGATCATGGCGGCACTCCGGTAGAGGTGGGGGCGCGGCGGTCTTGATTCCTCCCCATTATGGCATTCCGGCGGGCGCGTTTCCAGTCGCTCGCGCCCGCCGGGCCGAAAACCGTCGTCTTGGGTCCCAGCCATGCATCTCCTGCGCAGGCGAGGCCTCCCGGGAATTCGCAGGGAATGACGGGGAACGGGGGGCCGGGCAAATCGAAACACCGCTCCGAGCGGACGGGTAAACTGCCCGATGAGGATGGACGACATGAGCGAACTGAGCCATCTCCTGGAATTCCGTGGTGGCAACTTCACGGTCGAAATGTTCGCAAGCCCCGCCCTGCAGGCCGCCTACCGCGTTCTGCTGGAGGGCGACGTCGCCGAAGCGGAGGTCCGTTTCCGCCGCATCATCGACGAACATCCCAAGGACCACGAAGCCCTGGCGGGCCTGGCCGTGTGCACGGCCGAGGGCGGCGGGCGCTTCCTGACGGCCGAAAAACTCGCCAAACAGGCCGTGCGTCTGGCGCCGAAGTCGGCCGCCGGCTACATCGCGCTGGGCTACATCAACCTGCGTGGCGCCAAACTCGAAGACGGCTACCGGTACCTGATGAAGGCCAAACACCTGGCGCCGCGTGATCCCCGGCTGGCCGCGGGGTTCGCCATCTACGACCGGGAACGGCCGCCGGTCATCGCCGACCTGTCGCGCCTGCATCCGGTCAACAGGGCGCTCGGCGGCGTTCGCACAGGGCTGCGGTCACCGGCGCAAAGGGCCATGGGGCTGGCCTGTCTGGCGCTGTCCATCTACATGGCGGGCACCCTGATCGGCTGACGATCCAATGGTTTGCGACTCAGGCGCTCCCGGCACCGGCCGGGAGCGCGTATTTTTTTGTCCGGCACCGAACCATTGACGAAGCCGGTGCGTCTGTGGGCTGATGGGTGCAGTCAGGCGGGGCCGCAATGGGGCGGCGACCGCAGCCGATGGAAGCGGAATGAACCAGGCGCAACTGCTGCAACGATGCCAGGCGGGCGACGAACTGGCGTGGGAGGTGCTCGTGAGAACGCATCAGGGAAAAGTGTGCGCGATCGCGTGGCACTACCTCGGCGATCAGGACGAGGCCCTGGATCTGGCCCAGGAAGTCTTCGTCCGCGTGTACCGCGGCCTCGACGCCTGCACCGAGCCCGACCGCTTCGAGCACTGGCTGACCCGCATGGTCCGCAACGCCTGCATCGACCAGTTGCGCCGGCGCAAGGCGCGCCCGCCGCGCCAGGATGTCCCGGCCGACGAAATGACCTCGTTGTCGGCGAGCTCGCCCGATCCCGAACAGCAGTGGCTGAGCACGTCGCGCCAGAAGCTGGTGCACCGCGCACTGCAGAGACTCAGCGACATCAACCGCGAGATCATCGTGCTGAAGGACATCCAGGGGCTGCCCCTCGAAGAGATCGCCGGAATGCTGGAACTGCCTTTGGGCACCGTGAAATCGCGCAGCAGCCGGGCGCGGGTGGAACTGGCGCGGGCGATCGTCGAGATCGAGGGCGGACCCGCCGGCGGCGGGCTGGGCGTGGGGGTGGCGTCATGAACAGCCACCGCGACGACCGCGAGCGCTTCGTGCGCGACGTGATGGCCCGCACCAGCGGTTCTCCCTGCGCGCGCGCCGAGATGCTGCTGCCGGACCTGAACGACGGCCTGCTGGCGGACCTGGACCGGCAACTGGTGCAGGCACATCTGGAACACTGTGCGCCCTGCCGCTCGCTGGCCGTGGCGATGGCCCGGCTCGAGCCGGTGCTGCCGCAGCTGGCCGTGGTCGATCCGGGCCCGGCGTTCACCGCGGCCGTGCTGGCGCGCACCTCGCTCCGCCAGCGACTGGCGGCGCCGCCGGCTTCGGCCCGGCCCCTCGGGGTGCCCGGCCTGATGGACCGGCTGGGCCGCTGGTGGGGCGACCGGATCCTGACGCCTGGATTCGCCTCGCGCGTGGCCTACGCGGCGACGGTGGTCCTGGTCCTGCTGACGGCGGTGCCGGGCGCGCCGCTGCGCGGAGTGCCGGGTGCGGCGATGAAAGTGATGACAGCCGGGCCGACCGCGGTGCCCGCGGTGGCCGAGGCTTCGTCGTGGCTGGACGGGCAAGTGGCGCGGGCGCGTGGCGGCGCGGCGCGGCAGTGGGCGGAATTAGACGGCGACATGGACGCGCGCCTGACGCGGACGTCCGGGGCCCGCGGCCAGGCGGTCGCCCATCTGGGCTCGGCCTGGCGTGAACTGGAGAACGGTCGCTTCAGCGAGGCGGGCTACGAAGGACTGGGGACCATCGACGCCTCCCGACGCATCTGGACCCTTTGGTGGCATGGTGAAGAGCAGAGCAACGGCGAGTGAAAGGGGTAGGACATGAACGGCAACGACAGGGATTTCCCGAAGGATTTCCAGGACACCGGCACCGGGGGTCGGGACGAGCGTGACGCGACCAGAACGGGCCCCACCGCGGCGGGCCCCATGGCGACGGGATGGGTGCGTCCGCAGCGATCGGCCGCGCTGGCGACGCTGCTGTCGATGATGCCCGGCCTGGGCCACATCTATCTGGGATACTACCAGCAGGGCTTCATCAACATCGCGGTGATCGCCGGCTGCATCACGGCGCTCAGTTCGAACGACTTCGAGGGCCTGGAGCCGTTCATCGCGCTGGGCATGGCGTTCTACTGGATGTTCAACATGATGGACGCCAACCGGCGGGCGCACCACTTCAACCGCGTCGCGGCGGGGCTGGGAGCCGAGAAGTTCCCCGACGAGTTCCCGCTGCCCAAGGCGCGCAGCTCGATGTTCAACGGGATCCTGCTGATCGCGGTGGGGCTCCTGTTCATCCTGGACCTGAACTTCGACATCCCGCTGGACTGGCTCGCCGACTGGTGGCCGCTGGTGCTGGTGCTGTTCGGCGCGCGCATGGTCTGGAATTCCCGCCGCAAGGCGGGGTGACGAACCGTCCCGAGCAGGAAGCACGGAGAGGGCGACTTCAGGTCGCCCTCTTTTTTTGATGTTACGCTCCTTAAGGAACCCTAAAGTTGCTTGTGACGGGGTCGAAGATCATTAATGATCAAAATTAGTGTCGCCGGCGCGGGATGGTCCGTGTCCGGTCGCGCCTCTCGCGCAAGGGAAGGCCGTCATGCCCAGAATCCTGGTTGTGGACGATGAAGAGCAGATCCGCCGGATCCTGCGGCTGACGCTCGAACGGGCCGGTCACGAAGTCGATACCGCCGCCGACGGCAACGAAGCGGTGGCCATGTTCGATCCCGCGCGCCACGACCTGGTCATCACCGACATCGTGATGCCCGAAAAAGAAGGCATCGAGACGATCCAGGAACTGCGCCAGAAGAGCGCCGGCGTGAAGATCATCGCGATCTCCGGCGGCGGCCGCATCAGCCCCGAGGAATACCTGGACTGGGCGAAGCGCTTCGGCGTGCACCGGACGTTCACCAAGCCGATCGACCGTGACGACCTGCTGCGCACCGTGGCCGAACTGACCGGCGCGCCGGTCGTCTGAACTTCAAGGGCCTGACTTCTCAGCGCCTGCTCAGCGGTCCGCCGTTTTCGCCAGCGCCGCCAGGCAGGCGCGTCCGAAGTCGGTCAGCGACGGATCGCGCGCTCCCATCACCAGCACCACATCGCCGGAGCGCGCCTCGGCCGCGATCAGCGGCGGCAGGCGGTCGCGCCCGGCTTCGAAGCGCGCGTCGCGGCCCGCCTTGACGATGCCGGCGACCAGGTCCGCCGACGAGATGTCGCGCGTGACCGTCCCGCCGGCGAAGAAGATCTCCGGCAGCCACAGCACATCGGACGGCGCCAGGTGCTCGCTGAACGCGGCGATCAGGGCGTCCTTCAGGAAACGGGTCGGCCCGAATCCGTGCGGCTGGAAGACCGCCAGCACGCGGCCGCCGGGCGCGAGGCGTCCGTGCGCGGTGGCCAGCGCCGCGGCGATCTTGTCGGGGTTGTGCGCGAAGTCGTCGATGACCTCGACGCCGGCGGCGCTGCCCAGACCCTGGAACCGGCGGGCGATGCCGCCGAACGCCGCCAGCGGCGCCGCCATGTCGGGCACCGCCACACCGGCGGCCGCGCAGGCAGCGATGGCCGCGGTCGCGTTCAGGACGTTGTGCCGCCCTGGTTGCGTGAGCGTGAACGCGGTGCCCTGCACCGTGAAGGCGGCGGTGCGGGGGGACAGCACGATGTCCCGCGCCCGGAAATCGCCGCCATCGCCCGTCTCGTCGCCATTGTTCTGCCCGGCGCCGAACAGCACGGCGCCCGCCCGGAAGTCGGCCAGGTTCGGCTCATCGGCGACGATGAACGGCCCGCGCGTCCGCGCGCGGAAGGTGCGGAACATGGCGAGGATCTCGTCGGGCTGTTTGTGGTCCAGCCCCAGGTTCAGCACCACGCCCAGCCACGGTTCGTAGCGCACCAGACTGCCGTCGCTCTCGTCGGCCTCGACCACCAGCCAGGGGGCGCCGCCGTCGGGCGCGGCGCCGGGAGCGCGGACGTTGCCCGCCTCGCCCCGCGCCACCAGGTCGGTCAGGGCGCCACCGGTCAACAGGCCGGGTCGCAGGCCGCAGCCCTGCAGGACGGCGAAGACCATGCCGGTGACCGTCGACTTGCCGCTGGTGCCGCTGACGGCCACGCTGCGGTGCGAGGCCACGTGCCTGGCCAGCAGTTCGGACCGGTGCAGGATGGGAACGCCGGCCCGGCGGGCGGCCGCGACGTCGGGCACCTGGTCCTCGACCGCGGTCGAGACGACCAGGCCATCGCAGGCGCCGTGAACGGGGTCCAGGTACGTGCCGTCCTGCGGCACGATGACCACGCCCGCGCGTTCGAGCTGCCCGCGCAGCTCCGGGTTCTGCCCCTGGTCGAAGGCGCGGTCGCTGCCGCTGGCGCGCGCGCCGCGCAGGACCTCGAACATCGCGAGCGCGCTCATGCCGCTGCCACCCACGCCTGCGAAATGTAAACGTGGCGCGGCGGAGTTCTGGTCAGATGATGACAACCGGATCGCCTTCCCGCACCGAATCGAACAGCGCCATGATGTCGGCATTGGCCAGCCGCACGCATCCGTGCGAACAGGGCGTGCCCAGGCGCGTCTCGGCGTTGGTGCCGTGGATGTAGATGTAGCGCCCCGCCGAGTCGACGCCGGGACCGCGGTTGACGCCGTCCTGCAGGCCGTCCAGGGTCAGCACGCGGGTGAGGATCAGGTCTTCGGCATGGTCGGCGGCGGTGTCTTCCGGCCAGACGCGACCGGTGGGTTCGCGGCTGACGAAGACCATGCCCGGCGGGGCCTGGTCGCCGATCCGCCGGGCGATGCGGTGCGCGCCCGGAGGCGTGCCGCCGGATCCTTCGCGCGCATCGAGGCCGGCGGCGGCCGTCGACACGGGCCAGCTCTGCAGCGACAGCGCGTCGCTCATCAGGTGCAGCCGTTGCGCAACGATATCGACCAGCAGCCAACGCCCGGCGCCGTCCGGCGCCCAGCGGCGCACGCTGGCCAGGCCCTCGGCGAACGGGGGCGGCGACGGGTTCGTGCTTCCGGGAGCGGGGATCCGCCGGGCCATGACGTCCTTGCCAAGTACCGTGAAAAAGGCCACTTTGGGTGTTAAATTAATATCGACCGCGGTGGCGGTCCACCCCTCCGGCCGCGGGCCGGCCAGTGAGGCAGGAGAAGCCCAATGTACGACATCGATGCCTCCCTTGACACCCAGATCCTGGCGCTCAAACGCCATCGTCCGGCGGTCGTCTTCGTCGAGGCCACCGATCCGCGCGTGATCGAGGCAGCCTGCAGGCTGCCTCGTTTCATCCGCCCGGTCTTCCTCGCCTCGGAAGTGGCGGTCAAGGCGGTCGCGCACAGTGAACTGCGCCATGTCGATCCGACGCGCGTCGAGTTCACCCTGGCCGAGAGCGCCTTCATCGACGTGCGCGAACGCACCGACCTGGTCGACGAGTTCGCCCACGCCTGCACCGATCTGCCGCGGGCCATCCGTCGCACCGACAACCTGGACGATGCGCGCGGGCTGGTGTCCGATCCGGCCCGGTTCGGCATCATGGCCGTTCGCCAGGGACACGCGGACATCGTCGTGGGCGGCATCACGCACGAACCGCACGACTACTTCCGTCCCATGCTGCGCCTGCTGGCCAAGCAGGACGTGCTGTGCGAAGCCGGCGTGTTCGTGCTGCCGGACAGCCACCCCGAGGGCATCTTCCCGCACAACATCCTGGTCGTGGGCGATGTCGGCGTCAACGCCACCATGACGCCCGAGACGCTGGCGCACGTCGCGGTCGGCACCTGCGCCGTCGCGCGCGACCTGTTCCCCGAGGACGTGCTGCCCTTCATCAACGGCGCGATGGTTTCGTATTCCAACCGCGGGTCGGACGAAGGTCCCAGCCCCGAACTGGTCCGGCAGGCGGCGGCCATGGTGCCGCAGATCCTGGCCGAGCGGGTGGCGCTGGGCGATCGCTACGGTTCGATCCGCGTCGAGGGCGAGGTCAAGATCAGCGTGGCCCTGTCGCAGCGCGCGGCGCATCTGTACCGGCGCGGGCAGGAGACCGACTTCGTGGGCGGCACCAACGTGCTGATCGTGCCCAACCTGGATACCGGCAACCTGCTGTTCCACCTGTACGCCACGCGCTATCCCGAGGCGCGCAAGTTCAGCGTGATGTTCGGGCTGCGCTTCCAGGGCGTCGATCTGCCCATGGACAGCACGGCGGCCGATGCCGCGCTGGCCATCAAGGCCTGCGTGCTGCGTCTGCACCGCTTCGGCCACTGGCAGCGCACGCCCAAGGACACGTTCTTTCCGCGGCACCGCATCCTGGCCGTCAATCCCGGCTCGACATCGACGAAGATCGCGCTCTACGAAGGCGATCTGGAAACGTTCACGCGCGAGATCGAGCACCCGGCGGCCGACCTGGCGCCGTTCGAGGGCAAGCGCATCGTCGAGCAGTACGCCATGCGCAAGGACCTGGTGCTGAGCGTGCTGGCCGAACACGGATTGACGATCGACGACCTGGACGCGGTGGCCGGGCGCGGCGGCCTGCTGCAGCCGATCCCGCACGGCACCTACAGCGTGAACGAACGCATGCGCGATGATCTGCTGAGCGGGCGCGGGGCGGACCACGCCTCGAACCTGGGCGCGCTGATCGCGCGGGAACTGGTCGAGGGCACGGGCAAGCCGGCGTTCATCGTCGACCCGGTCGTGGTGGACGAAGCTCCCGATCGCGTGCGGATCACCGGCATGAAGGCCATCCGGCGCAAGGTGATCAGCCACGCGCTGAACCAGATCGCCACGGCGCGGCTCTATGCGCGCGAACACGAGACCTTCTACGAGTACCTGAACCTGATCGTCTGCCACATGGGCGGCGGCATCACCGTCGGGGCGCACGCGCGGGGGCGCTACATCGACGTGAACAACGGTCTGGACGGCGAAGGTCCGTTCAGCCCGCAGCGTTCGGGCAGCGAGCCGACCGGCGACCTGATCCGCCTGTGCTTCAGCGGGCGCTACACGCTGGAAGAGCTTCTCAAGCTCAACAAGGGCCGGGGCGGCCTGCTGGATCTGCTGGGTACGGCCGACTTCCGCGAGGTCGAGCGCCGCCTCGACGCCGGCGATGCCGAGGCCCAGGCCGTCTACGAGGCGATGGTGTACCAGATCGCCAAGGCCATCACCGGGTTGCTGCCCGCCTTCGACGGCGCGACCGTCGACCAGGTGCTGCTGACCGGCGGCATGGCGCGCAGCGAACGGCTGGTGGCCGATATCAGCCGCTCCGTGGCGGCGCTGGGCTGCGGCGTGACGGCCTACCCCGGCGAGAACGAGATGCAGGCGCTGGTACGCGGGGCGCTGCGCGTGCTGCGCGGACGCGAGAAGGCCAAACAGTACGACCCCCGACCGGAGGCGACGGCGTGACGGCCATCAGCAGGCTCGATGATCTGATCGCCGCGCAGCGGCACCGGACGCCGCGCCGGCTGGCCGTGGCGGCCGGCCACGACCCGTACACGCTGGAAGCGGCGATGCGCGCCGCCGCCGGCGGCATCGCCCTGGTCACGCTGGTGGCCGATCAGCGGCGGCTGGACGAGATGGCGGTCGCGCTGGGGCCGTTGCCGGCCGGGGTGACGGTGATCGACGAGCCCGATCCGCTGGCCGCCTGCGTGCGGGCCGTCGCGATGGTGCGCGATGGCGAAGCCGACGTGCTGATGAAGGGGCTGGTGCCGACCAGCGACTACATGAAGTGCATCCTGGACCGTGAACTGGGACTGCTGCCGCCCGGCCGCGTGCTGTCGCACGTGACGGTTCTGGAGATACCGGCGCTGCCGCGCCTGCTGTTCGTGGCCGATGTGGCGATCATCCCGAAGCCGGACGTTGCGGCAAAGCTGCAGATCCTGGAGTATTGCCTGCACGCGGCGCGGAGCTTCGGGGTGGAGCGCCCGCGGGCGGCCCTGATCGCCGCCACCGAGAAGGTCAGCCCGAAGATGCCGGCCACCGTCGAAGCGGATGAGATCCGCCGGCTGGCCGCCGACGGCCGCTTCGGCGACGCCATCATCGACGGGCCGCTGGCGCTGGACGTGGCGCTGTCGCCGGAAGCCTGCCGCATCAAGGAACTGGATTCGCCGGTGGGCGGGCTGGCCGACATCCTGGTGTTCCCGAACATCGAGACCGGCAATGTGTTCTACAAGGCGGCGACGCAGCTGGCGGGTGCCCGCGTGGCGGCCGCGGTGGTGGGCACCACCGCGCCCTGCGTGCTGACCAGTCGCGCCGACAACGAGGAATCGAAGCTGTTGTCCATTGCGCTCGGCTGCCGTCTGGTGGACTGACCCACGGGACGGAGCCGCGTGCGCCACCAGGGGGGCGCGCCCATGTCCGAGACCAACAAGCCGAACACGCACGACAACCTGAAGGAAGCGTTCGCCGGCGAAAGCCAGGCGTTCCAGAAGTACACGTCGTTCGCCGAGATCGCCGAGAAGGAAGGCCGGCCGAACATCGCGCGGCTGTTCCGCACCACGGCGCAGGCCGAGCGCATCCATGCCGCCGGCCACTTCCAGGCCCTGGACGGCGTCGCGGGCACGGTGGACAACCTGCGGGCGGCCATCGGCGGCGAGACGTACGAATTCGAGTCGATGTACCCGCCGATGCTGGAACAGGCCCAGGCCGAGGGCCACAAGGCCGCGCGGATGTTCCGCTACGCGGTGGCGGCCGAGAAGGTGCACGCCGACCTGTACGCCCGCGCGCTGGCCGCCGCCACGCGCGGCGAGGACCTGAACGAAGAGAAGTTCTACCTGTGCCCGGTGTGCGGCCACATCGAGTTCGGGACGCCGCCCGACAAGTGCCCGATCTGCGGCGCGGCGGCGGGCAAGTACGTCCAGGTCTGAGGTCCGCGCGATGCCTGCGGGCGTCCGGGGAGCGAATGAGCAAAGGCCCCGTCGGTGCACACCGGCGGGGCCTTGTGCGTCGGGACGCGCCTATTTCACGAGAGTCATGCTGCCGGTGGCCTCGCCACCGGCCGTCCGCAGGCGATAGAAGTAGACGCCCGACGGAACCTGCGCGCCATCGTCCGAGCGGCCGTCCCACACGGCTTCGTGGCTTCCGGCGGCGAACTCGCCGACGGCCAGGGTCCGCACCCGCGCGCCGCGCAGGTCATAGACGCTCAGTTCGACCGTTTCCCGCGCCGGCAGCGCGAAGCGGATCCGCGTGCCGGGATTGAACGGATTCGGGATGTTCCGCGACAGGATCAGCGCGTCGGGCAGCTGCTCCGTGACGCCGGCGACGTAGTCCAGGACGGTCATCGTCAGCGGCACCGGGGTTACGGGATGCGCCGGGTCGTTGGTGAGGATGCGCAGACGGCCCTGGTGCGTGCCCAGCGCCATGTCGGTCGTGTTGAACGTGACCGTCAGGTCGGCGGCGGTGCCCGGCGCGATGGTGCCGGCCGCGGGCGAGACCGTGAGCCACTCCGGCATCGGGGCGAACCTGATCGCCAGGTTGTCGTGCACGTAGTCCGCGTTGAACACCGCGGCCAGCCCGATGTCCTGCGTCTCGTTCTGGATGCCGATCGTCGCCTCGTCCAGCCGGGCGCCGACCATGGTCTGGTAGTGGAATTCGATCCGGCCGCTCGGATACAACTGGATCTGGAACGTGTAGGTGCCGCCGCCGCCGAATCGCGGCACGGCCTGGTACTCGACGATCAGCCGGGTCCCGTCGTAGTGGTGAAACGCGGCGCCGGGTCCGGCGAACGTCAGGTCGTCCCAGAATGGGGCCACCAGGTTCTCCGGAGCCATGGTGCCCGGCAGGTCGTAGTTCGTGTAGGCCGTCGAGGCCATGTTCG